>Ga0209703_1000244_pt1 | contig 14097 bp, 13 predicted proteins | sample PPLLak12cMay2015_2_FD_187256 | JGI IMG/M metagenome (GOLD analysis project Ga0209703, IMG submission 187256) | Freshwater sediment microbial communities from Prairie Pothole Lake near Jamestown, North Dakota, USA - PPLs Lake P8 Core (1) Depth... | ecosystem: Environmental > Aquatic > Freshwater...
GTCTGAACCCTGGGGCCATCGATCAAGTTCCTCTCTGAAGTTCCTCAAGGTGGATTCCAGCTTCAATAGCCTTTTATCTGCCTCACCATCTAAAGGTGTTTCCCCATCCCAGAAAACAGGTTTTCCCCCGTCAATCCCGTGCTTATCCGGATCAAGGTAGACCATGGTATTGCTCTTGAAATTTATATAATAAAGTGAGATGTGTAAGTGGGGTGGCTGGACCCATCGATATTCCATGGGGCCCAGGCCCGAATTGCCGGAAAGGGCGACAATCTCGCCCCTCCCTAGAGCCCGAACCCCTTCTCCCAGGTATTTCATCACGTCTCCTGAGATGAGGAACTTCTCGCTAAGAAATGTATCTTCTAAATGGGCATAAACAACTCGATAGGCCGGATTGAAGATATCGGCTAACATGACATAAAGAGTCTCTTTCCAGTCCCTCGTCCTCTGTCTCAAATAAGAAGACGTCATGGGCACGATTGGGGTGAACATAGGGACATCATAATCAAACCCAGGGGAAGCGTTTCCTCGAATATGCCCTTGAAAATCCCCCGGCCCTCCATATCTCGAAAACCATTGAATGGGAGGGCCATAAATGGGGTCCCAGTCCTTTGTGAGGGTGGCATAGTAGTCACGACTCAAGACTTCATCCAAACTTTTTTTGCCTTTTCCAAGGCCGGTGCATCCTGAAAAGAGGGAACTCCCGATCCCTGTGGCAAGAGCGAATTTAAACCCCATCTCCAAGAAATTCCTTCGCGTATAGCCCGCCATCTTAATAAAGCCTCTCTCCTCCTGTTAAAAGAATATCATACAAAATCTTCAAATTTTCCAGGTGAGGAGACTTTTTTATTTTTGAGGTTTGAGAGGACTAAACTCTGTAATTGACACGTTTCGCTCAAAGATGTAGATTTCAATTAGTAGTGGAGAGGATCCGAATCTTGTAAGGTGAGGTTCAATATTTAAATCTTGTGAAATGGAGGTTTGGTTGAAGGCCGTATACACGATTACGCCGAGCTACCTGATCAAAAAGAAGAGAGACTTCACGGCCGGCGTAAAGAGCCTGGAGAAGCTGGGGTTCAAAGTCATCAATAAGAGACCGGTAACCAACCTGCCCTCCATCCGCAGAAAAGTTGCGCAGATCCACGCCGCCTTTTTAAATAAAAAGGTGAAAATCATCCTTGCGCAGCGGGGTGGATACAGCTGCATGAAGCTCCTTCCCTATCTGGATTTCAACCTTATCCGCAACAACCCCAAGGTCCTGGCGGGGTTCAGCGATCTCAGCGCCCTGCTCAATGCAGTCTATGAGCGGACCGGTCTGATCACGCTCCACTCGCCCATGGTCATAAACTTTTCCCCGCCTTCCAGGTTCACGATCCGCTCGTTCTTAAACGCTGTGAATGGGTTCCCAAATAGAAACCTGTTGGAAGGGGTGCCGGTAAAGGTGCACCGCTCTGGAATTGCTCGGGGGCGACTGAAAGGGGGAAATCTGATCACCCTCACTGCCCTCATCGGCACAGAATGGGAAATGGACACGGACGGGACAATTTTGTTCCTGGAAGACGTTGACGAAAAACTGTACGAAGTCGATCGGTATCTTACCCAGTGGATCCTCGCTGGTAAACTGCGAAAACTGAAGGGGCTGATCCTGGGAGATTTCAGAGGTATCAAGGACCGAGATATTTACAAGATCTTATCCAGCCAGATGAAGATCGACTTCCCACTGGTAAGTTGTCCCTATATCGGACACGTGAGGAACAAGATCACCTTACCCGTCGGCGCCCGGGTGGAACTCAACACGATAAAGAAAGCGCTCACCCTTCTATGAATACGGTTTGGATTTTGCTGATGGTGGCAAGCGTTCTCATTTCCTTCCTAAACGGCAGGCTGGACGCGTTTACAAAGTCCATTTTCGAAGGGGCCAAATCAGCGGTCGAGGTCTCCCTCTTCCTTCTGGGCATCGTTTCCCTTTGGCTGGGGATCACCAGGATCATTGAAGATTCGGGGCTGATTCACCGCCTCTCCAATTTCTTTCAATATTTCGTGAGGCGGCTCTTTAAAAATATTCCCCCGGAACATCCGGCTATCACTTCCATCACCCTGAACCTCCTGGCCAATCTTTTTGGGCTCGGGAATGCTGCCACCCCTCTCGGCATCAAGGCCATGCAGGACCTTAAGGCTTTGCATCCGGACGGGGAAACCATCACCTTTGAGATGATGGTTTTCATCGTGGTGAATACCGCCAGCATTCAACTGATCCCCTTCACCGTGATCGGCATCCTTGCGGATTACGGATCCAAAAACCCGTCGGCCATTGTCCTGCCGACCCTTCTGGCAACTTTCCTATCAGCCCTCTTTGCTCTCGGAATCCTGTTCGCGGTCAGGAGGATCCTTAAATGAAAACGGTCAGCTTGATTTCGCAGCTTATCATCCCGCTCTTTATCCTGTTTGCGATTCTGTACGGGTGGGCCAAGAAGGTAAGGGTTTACGATTGTTTCGTCTCTGGCGCAAAAGGCGGGGTGGGCGTGGTGGTCAGGGTTTTTCCATACCTCCTGGCGATCTTCGTGGCGGTCAAAGGTTTTCAAGCCTCCGGGGCCTTTGAATTTGCCGAGCAGCTGCTCCGGGGGCTCCTGGGGGTCTTCCATGTTCCCATCGACGTGGTCTCGATTGCCCTCATCAAACCCCTGTCCGGAAGTGCTTCGCTGGGCGTATTCACGAATATCGTCCAAACCAACGGTCCGGATTCTTTGGCCAGCCTGATTTCTGCGGTCATCATGGGGAGCGCGGAAACGACCTTTTACGTGTTGGCGGTTTATCTGGGTGCAGTGGGGATTAAGAGGACAAGATATCTGGTTCCGGTCTGCCTCATCGCCGACCTGGTCGGCATCATCATCGCAATCAGCATCGTGAAATTCTTTTCTCATTTAGGCTGATGGACTCAAGATGTGCAGGATGCCTGGTTTGAAGAACTTGGTTAAATATTTTTTAATATGCTTATGCATTTAGCTCCTAAATCCCCTAGGAGAAAAGCTGCGGTGTCGTGACAGAAACCGAGTTTCTATCCTCCGGCTGGTGAAACCGGAGTATCAGTTCATTTTATGCCGAAAATGCGTATGATTCATTACATGCGTCATCATCCAGATCGCCTTTTTTGCAACGGCATATATATGCAGTCGGACCTAGACGGCAGCCAAGGGACGCGTTAGGAGCAAAGTGCACAAGCATTTAATACAATATTCGAGCACCTGGTTCGTAAGCCTTTTAGTCAATTACCTCCGATCTAATTTCTCCCGGTAATCCTTAACTCCGAGACCAACTTCCCATTGAAGGATGGGTGTACTCCGCAATCCAACCAACCTTCCAAGAACATTCTCCAAGAACATTCTCGTTGACTTCTCCATTTAAGGCTCATATACTGCCATCAAGATTTAGGTTCTTCCTTAGTTCCTTGAGTTAACCTAACAACACAACCTTTAACTCACTAGGGGGGAACATAGATTGAGAAGGATTTAGACCCCATTTCTGGTAAGGGAAGGAGGTTTTTGTTTTTAAGGAAGGTTTAAACCAATGACTATGATGAGAATTAAAGACTTTTATGAAGAGGGTGAACGCAAGGGTTTTATGACGTTTGGACGGGTGATCAAAATCCATTTTGAATGGGGGAGAAAAATGAGAAAGTTAGCAGCAGTAGTAATATGTATTGTGTTTGCAGTTGGTGCAGGATACGTTTTTGCTCAGCCATTGAAAAAGCATACTTTTGAGTTAGGGCCTGAGGTTTCTTATATAGTCTACAAGGAACCTGGTCTGATGAAGGAAAAGGGCATGATGTATGGATTAATTGGTTCGTATACTTATCACAATAAAATTATGCTGAAAGCCGATGCAAAGGGCAGCTGGGGAAAGGTGGATTATTCAAATTCTGGGAAAATTGATGACCTAGAAGATTACATGTTAGAGGGTAGAGGGCTGGTTGGTTATGATTTCCCCATAGCACAAGTGCACTCGATTACCCCTTACGTAGGAGTCGGGTATCGCTATTTGAATGATGATGGTTCTGGAAAAATTTCATCGACAGGAGCCCGTGGCTATGAAAGAGAATCAAATTATATCTATAGTCCAATAGGTATGGAGTTGAGTATTCATTTAGGGAATGGTTTATTTGCTACGGAAATGCTGGAGTTTGATTATTTTTGGTGGGGAAAACAAAAAACTCACCTGAGTGACATTGATCCTGGCTATAATGACCCTGAAAATCGACAAAGAAAGGGGTATGGCTTGAGAGGTTCTATGACACTAAGGAAGAAACTTGAGAAGGTTGAGTTTGAAGTAGGGCCTTTCATAAAATTTTGGAGTCTCAAGAAGTCAGATACAGAGCCTATTAAATTCAATGGGAGTTTTACCGGTCTTTATCTTTTTGAACCAAAAAACAATTCTACAGAATTTGGCGTCAAACTTTCAGTAACTTTTTAACACAGACCGGAATATTTAAGATCTCAACTCGATAACACACAAATGATTTGGGGGGATAGGCTTCCGGAGCTGACAAGCTGGTATCTCCTGCCTGGTTTCCCCTGATTCAAATTGCAGGAGGTCATACAAGAGATGACGAAAATGGCAATGGATGACATCCAAAAATCCTTCATTGAGCAGGAAATAAAGGATCTTATCAGCCAGCCTCCCCCTGTGGTACGTTATGATAGCCATACCAAAAAGATTTGTGTAACAAATGATTTCTGTTGTGGCACCATCCCAAAAATCAAAATTATTGCTTGCCGTGAGCACTGGTTTGAAATCTATTGACCTCTGCATCGGCTCAGATGTTGATTATCAGAGAGAGATGATCGAGAAATTAATTCTCAGTAGTGGGAAAAGATGAAATCTCAAAGCCTGCCCAATTACCTACCGGCTAAAATCTCCAGTATTTCCAATCAACTGCTGGAGCCGGTGGGGGGATTTGAACCCTCGACCTACTGATTACGAATCAGTTGCTCTACCACTGAGCTACACCGGCCTTTTTAAACATTGTTTCTTCTTTTACCATGTTTTAGAATAGTCGTCAATCAAGAACGGGGGCTTATTATTGAAAAGATTTTTGATCTCCCTTCTCGTCAGCCTTGTCATCCTTCTCATCCTGTTTACCCAGATCTCCCTGAAAGATCTCTTTACCCTTTTGATACAGATCGATCCTTTCTGGGCCATGTTAGGAGCCGCAGGTTACTTCCTAGCCCTTCTATTTCGTGCCCTTCGATTTCGATGGCTGATCCATTCGAAGGAGATTTCAATCGATGAACTGTTTCGAATCTCTGTATTCTATCATTTATCCCTCATGGTCCTTCCTTCCAAACTCGGGGAGCTCTCCTATCCCTATCTCCTAAATAGGATCGGTGGGATCAGCATGACTGAAGGGCTGGCTTCCCTGATTGCTTCGAGGGTCTATGATTTTTTCATCATCCTGGTGATCTTTCTGTTCTCCTCTCTCGCATTTGAGAACCTTTTCAAGGTCAACCTTCTCTTTGTCCTTCTCCTTACCCTTCTCTTGATCCTTCTGATTCTCGTCGCCTTCTTCTATATGGATCGTCTCTTGATCTTGATCTCTAATGTCTGCGGATGCATATTCAAGATTCTCCGAAAAGAAGAGAGCAAAACGGCCCTATGGGTCCCAAAAAAAATTCATGAAATGTCAGAAGACTTTTATGCCATTAGAGCGAGAAAGACCTATCTCGCCGTTGCTCTGACCAGCATCATTTCCTGGTTCATGATCTTCTTAATGTTTCAAGCTTTTCTCCTGGGATTCGGGGTCGAAATCTCTTTCCCTAAAGTGCTCTTTGGTTCTACCGTTGCGGTTATTGCAAACGCCTTACCCATTGGGGGCATTGGCAACTGGGGAACACTTGAGGTGGGATGGGCTGCTGGTTTTTTGATGACCGGACTTTCCAAAGAGCAGGCGATTGCCACAGGATTCGGCGTTCACATCCTGGTATTTATCACCTGTGCTCTACTCGGATTGCTCAGTTGGTTGACTTTGAAAAAGAAAAAAGCCCCTCTCCGAACGTCTTGAAGTCGAGAAACCACCGGAGAAGGGCTTGAATGGAGTGTGTCTAATAGAGGATCTTTTCAAACCTTTTGGGCAACATTTCGCTTCGAAGCCTTGAGAGGGTTCAATTTGAAGGTATCCTCTTTTACTTCTTTCTTCACGTGGGTGGCGAAATTGCAGGATCCCTTTGCCCATTTGATAGAAGGCTCACAATAGGTCTTACAATAGGAACCCGCCTCAAAAGTCACCACGCGGTCACATCCCTTGCAGGCTTCCACGATGGGATAGCATCTCCCACCGTTGTAGGAACAGCCATTCTTCTTCATGAAGATGCATTCCGTTCCTACTTTGACAGTTTGACAAACCATGGCAATCAACCTCCCCTCTTTATGGATTTAATTTTCTAATCTATTGAAATGATTAACTATTACAATTTCAAAAAAGGGCATAAAAAAAAGAGCTACCGAAAAGGTAACCCATTTTGGTAAAAACCAAAACGAATGAAATTATGTTAATATAATTTATGCAATTTGTCAAGAAAAATTCTTGAAAATTCTTGAAATTTCCGAAAAAGCCCACAAATTTCCGATTACGCCGATTAGGCTCTGTGTCGATGACTTTGCTGAACGCTTCTTGTCCATGAAAGAAAAACTGGGGGGAGGCAAACTGAAAAGGGTTCTTGACAATTCTCCTAAAACGGATAAAATTTTAAAATTTGCACAGGGAGAGATCTTTGAAATCATTGGTCACCGGAGCCACAGGTTTTATTGGAAGCCATCTCGTGGAGGCTCTCTTACAAAGAGGGGATCAAGTACGATGCCTCGTGCGGAACTTGAGCGACTTGAAGTGGCTGGAAGGTTTGCCCATTGAGGTGGTTCAGGGTAATTGTAATGAAAAAAGTTCCTTGAAAGGTGCTGTCGCAGGAGTGGATCAGTTATTCCATCTGGCAGGTGTGACCAAGGCTGTTGATGAAAAAACTTATTTCGAAGTCAATGCTTATGGAACGGAAAACCTCGTCCGGGCTTGCCTTGAACATAATCCTTCTCTCAAAAAATTTATTTATCTTTCAAGCCAGGCTGCAGCAGGACCTTGCCAGAATGGGGGCCAGAAGAAAGAGACAGACCTGTGCGAACCTGTCTCTCCTTACGGCCAGAGCAAACGGATGGGAGAGGATTTGGCCCTCGCCCATGCGCACGAATTGCCCCTTCTCATCCTCCGCCCCTCTGCAGTCTATGGTCCGAGAGATCGGGATATCTACACCTTCTTCAAACTCCTCTCTAAAAAGATCAAACCCTGTTTCTACAGCCAGGAGCAACACATCAGTTTATGTTTTGTCGAGGATATTGTCCAAGCCATCCTCCTGGCTTCCGAAAGGAAAGAAGGGCGCGGAGAAATATTCTTTCTCTCCGACGGGAAGGATTATGGAATGGAGGAGGTCAGCGATATTTTCGCCTCCGCCATGGGGGTGAATCCGGTCTGTATCCGACTTCCAGAATGGATGATATACGGAGTGGCTTTTCTATCTGAATATCTCTCCAAGCTTACAGGGAAACCTCCTCTCCTCAATCGAGGGAAGGTCGAAGAGATGGTTCAGAAAAACTGGGTCTGTGATATCACAAAAGCCAGGACGGTTTTGGGTTTCAAACCCCTTGTCTCTCTTGCCGAGGGAGCTCGATTGACCTTTGAATGGTACAAAAAAGAGAATTGGCTCTAGCTAAAAAAACGAGGTGGCCTATGGACGTCTTTGAAAAATGCGAGAAGGTCAATGAACAAATTAGAGAGGTGTTTGAAAGTGGTTACTATTTTTACTTCCGCAAGCTCGAATCGCCCCAGGATGCCGAGGTGGTGGTCAGCGGAAAGAGAGTGATCATGGCGGGCTCTAACAACTACCTCGGTCTCACGAACCACCCTCGCGTGAAGGAGGCCGCCATCAAAGCCATTGAAAAATTTGGAAGTGGCTGCGCCGGATCGAGATTTCTCAACGGGAATCTCGAAATCCATGAAGAATTGGAGTTAAAGTTAGCCCGTTTCTTTCGAAAGCAGGCAGCCCTTGTCTTCGCCACCGGTTATCAAACCAATTTGGGAACCATCGGCGCTCTTCTCGGTCGAAATGATATTGCGATCATTGACAAATACGATCATGCGAGCATCATTGATGGGTGTCGTCTCTCTTTTGGAAAGGTGAAGAAATATCAACATAACGACATGAAGGATCTGGCACGGACCCTCGAAGGAACCAAAGATAAAGGGAAATTGATTATCGTCGATGGCGTCTTCAGCATGGAGGGTGATATCGCGGATCTTCCCAACATTGTCAAATTAGCCAAATCCTATGGCGCCAGGGTGATGGTGGATGATGCCCATGCCATAGGCGTTCTGGGAGAAGGAGGAAGAGGCACGGCCGAGCACTTTGGTCTGGAAGACCAGGTTGACCTCATCATGGGAACTTACAGCAAATCCCTCGCTGCTATTGGAGGATTTGTTGTCGGTTCAAGAGTAGTGATCGATTGCATCAAACACACAGGCCGTTCGATGATGTTTAGTGCCAGTCTTCCGCCGGCATTGGTGGCTTCGGTGAGTGCAGCCTTGGACATCATCGAAGAACAACCTCAACTGAGGACACAGCTCTGGAAGAATACTCACAAAATGCTTAAAGGTTATAAAGAGCTTGGCTACGATACGGGAACAAGCGAGACCCCAATCATCCCCATCATTATCAAAGACAGATGGAAAACCTACGAGATGTGCAAACGTCTCTTTGAAGAGGGTGTCTTTGTCAATCCAGTCGTCAGCCCTGCGGTGCCTCCCGGAAGAGAACTGCTCCGCACGAGTTATATGGCCACCCATACGGAAGCCCAGCTGAATCAAGTTCTGGAGGCCTTCCAAAAGGTGGGAAAAGAGATGGGACTGATCTGACGGATACCGATCGAATGTCAAAACAGGAACTCCATATTGAAGAGGTAAGAAATCGTCAGGATTTGATGACTTTTATCCGATTTCCCTGGAGGATCTATCAGGGAGATCGCTACTGGGTTCCTCCCCTCATCAAAGATCAACTCGAGAAATTTAGCGCAAACCATCCTTTCCGTTGTCATTCAGAGATGACCTTCCTTCTCGCCTACCGAGGAGAGGAAGTCGTGGGAAGGATTGCAGGGATCATAGACCACAGCTTCATAGAGTTCCATCAGGAGAAGACGGGTTTCTTCGGATTCTTCGAATCAATTCAGGACTCTCAGGTAACCCGACTTCTTCTGTCCAGGGTGAAAGACTGGCTCGGGGGACATGGGATGGAGAAAATGATGGGGCCGATGAATCCCTCCACCAACGATGAATGTGGCCTCCTGATCGATGGGTTCAATTCCTCTCCTCGCCTCATGATGCCATACAACCCTGTCTACTATAACGCCTTGCTTGAAGAGGCCGGTTTGAAGAAGGCCAAGGATCTGTATGCTTACTTTATTGAGCAATCGACTTTCGTTGCGGGTCGCTTGAGCCGGATCGCTGCTAAATTGATAAGGAAAGAACCGAACCTTCGGGTTCGCCCCATCAATCTCCGCCATTTTGATGAGGAACTAAAGATTGTCAAGGAAATCTACAATCAGGCTTGGAGTAAAAATTGGGGATTCGTTCCGCTGACCGAGGCCGAGATCGATGACCTTGCAAAAAATCTGAAGCCCCTGGTGGTCTCCGATTTAGTGCTCTTTGCCTATTGGCAGGATGAGCCCGTCGGCTTCTCCGCCTCCCTTCCAGACTATAATAAAGTTCTCAAAAGGCTGAATGGGAAGTTGGGCCCCCTTGGATTCCTCAAATTCCTCTATTTCTCGAGGAAGATCGACACCGTTCGAGTCATGCTTCTGGGCGTGAAACATGCCTTCCAAAAGAGAGGGGTGGAGGGGCTCCTCTATTACGAAACCTTTAAGCGAGGAATTAGAAAAGGTTATTTCAGTGCAGAATGCTCCTGGATTCTCGAAGATAATCTTCTGATGCAGCACGGCATTGAAGCCATGGGAGGAAAACGTTATAAAACCTATCGGGTTTATGAAATGCCTCTCTGAAAGGACTGAGTAATGAGCTATGAGGGATGAGTAGAGCGACCCAAAGGACATTAGCTCAGTCCTCAGAACTCAGCACTCAGCACTCATCACTCTCTTTGGGGGTTCCACCCTCTGTACAACCGAGGAGCGATGATCAATGACGCGATGGCAAAGGCAACACCGGCAAAAAGATCAATGACATAGTGGTACCTCAGATAGACCGTCGAGAGGATCAATCCACAGATGATCGGGAAGAAAAAATAAAAAAGTAATTTTTCGTAGCGGTAGGCCAGATAAAGGACCATGAGCACAATCTGAGTATGGCCACTGGGCATGCAATCGCGCTTATTATGTTCCAGGGCATTCAAAGTATCCCTCACAAAATCGGTGATCCATGTTCCTTCCAGGGGCACAGAGTGAAATGAGGTTAATGTAAATCGGGGTCCAATAGCCGGAAAGAGAATGTACCCGATAAAGGAGGCATAGTATCCGAAGGTTAATACAAAGATCGATTCATTGAATTCGAGCTTTCGGTTCTTTGTGTAAAGGACGACCACGAGGGTCAAGGGAAGGAAATAGTAACTTATATAGGCCAAGGACATGATATCCGTAAACCAGGGAACAATCCACCTCTCCATCCACACCGTGGGATGCACGCCAAACAAGAAGAGGTCGATCTGGATGAGCCAGGAATCGATATCCGTCTGGAGATACTGAATCAGATCACCGAGCGACTCGTAAATGAGAATGATGAAGATCAACGGTGAAAAATCGTTGAAGAAGGTCCCTTTTTCTCCCTTGCGATCAGAGGATATTTTTAGAACGAAGAGAAGGGCCATCAACATCAGGTAGCGGAGGAGGAGGGAGTGCCAGAGCGGAATGTGTCCTTTAAAGATGAGTGTGAGGAGAATCAATCCAATTAAGAAGAAAAAGGTCAGCCCGCGAATGGGAGTAATTTTTCTCATAGGTGAAAAAACTTTATATATTAGGTATAAAGAAAAATCAAGGAGTCAAAAACATCCGATGGTTCAAACCGTTGAGGAGGAGTGGGCATGCGGTATTCGCAATATTTTCTTCCGACTCTGAAAGAGGTTCCTTCTGAGGCCGAAGTTCCCAGCCACCAGCTCATGTTGCGGACAGGGATGATCCGGAAACTGGCCTCAGGCATCTACTCCTATCTTCCTTTTGGGCTCCGGGCGATTCAAAAGGTAGAATCTATCGTCCGGGAAGAGATGAACCGGGCGGGTGCCATTGAAGTCTTGCTTCCGTTTGTCCAGCCTGCCGAGATCTGGCAGGAGAGCCATCGATGGGAGGAATATGGCAAGGAACTCTTAAGATTTCAAGATCGCCACAACCGGGACTGTTGTCTGGGGCCGACCCATGAGGAGGTGATCACCGATATCGCTCGGAAAGAGATCCGGTCCTATCGCCAGATGCCCCTCAACCTCTATCAAATCCAGACCAAATTCCGGGATGAGATCCGGCCGCGATTTGGAGTGATGCGGGCCCGTGAATTCATCATGAAAGATGCCTATAGTTATGATGTTGACGAAAAAGGGCTGGATATAAGTTATCACAAGATGGTAGAGGCCTATAAACGCATTTTCACGCGCTGCGGTTTAAGGTTCAAAATGGTCGAAGCCGAATCGGGTGTGATTGGAGGCTCTTATTCCCACGAATTCATGGTCCTTGCCGCAACAGGAGAGGAAACGATTGTCAGCTGCACCCGGTGCTCCTATGGAGCAAATATTGAAAAGGCAGATTTTAGAAGAGTAGAATCCAAAGGGCCTCTCCAAGACAAAGGGAGCTTTAAACCCGTTCAAAAAGTCCTCACCCCTGACCAGCGAACGGTCGAAGAGGTTACCCGGTTCCTCCATGTCCAGCCAGAGGACCTCGTGAAAACCCTGATTTTCGAAACGGAAAGAGGATGTATTGCTGCACTGGTCCGGGGAGATCACGAAATCAGCGAAAAAAAGTTAAAAACTATCTTGCAGACGGAGAACGTCCAACTGGCAGGAGAAATGACGGTTGAGGAAATCACCCATGCTCCAAAAGGGTTTGCAGGGCCTGTCGGGATTTCAATTCCCATGATGGCTGACCTGGATATTCAGCGAATGACCAACTTCGTCACCGGAGCCAATGAAAAAGATACCCACCTCATGAATGTCAACACCGGTCGAGACTTTCAAATCACCCAATTTGTTGATCTCAGGAGATTTCACCCAGGAGACCTCTGTCCCCTCTGCGGAGGAGAAACAAGGTTAGACAAAGGGATCGAGGTTGGCCACACCTTCAAACTCGGAACCAAATATAGCAACACCATGGGCGCCGCCTACTTGGATGACCAAGGTAAAGAAAAAGAGATCGTGATGGGGTGTTATGGCATTGGCATTGGCAGAACGGTAGCCGCAGCGATTGAGCAGTATTATGACGAAAATGGGATCGTCTTTCCAATGCCCATCGCCCCCTTTCAGGTCCTCATTCTTCCTGTTAATATTAAAATCGACTTTTTAAGAGAGACCGCGGACCAGGTCTATCAGAACCTGATAAAGGAAAGAATAGAGGTCCTGTATGACGACCGAGAGGAGACTCCAGGAGTCAAATTCAAGGATGCCGATCTCATCGGGATTCCCTTGAGGGTGACTTTAGGTGAGAAGAATTTTAAAAAGGGTCTGGTCGAGATCAAAAACAGACGAACCGGAGAAATCCTTGTCCTGAAGAAGGAGGAGGTGATATCGAAGATTAAAGAAATGATTGTTCAAGAGGGTGAGGCTGTCGTTCCGAATCTTTCTTGAATCACGCGATTGAAGCGTGGCCGATAGATTAATTCAAAGGTCTTCTCCTTTCCAGGGAAAAAAGTGCAGGCCACGCGTTTCACATCTTCCACCACTTTCAACGCCTCTCCGACGGAAACATCGTCCTGCTGGATCGAAAGGATGGAAAAATCGACCAGAAATCGGAGGTACCGGATCTTTCGGTTTTCCCGTTTCACCTCTTCTGAATTCTCCATTTCCATCTCCTTGGTCGCCAAGTGCCCCGTAAGCCCCCCCCTTGCCTGCCTGCGGTAGACAGGTGGGCGGGGCCAAGGGTACAATATAAATAATACTTCATACCCGGGAAGCCCCGCCCCATGGGCGGGAGCTTCATCAATAAGTCTTTACCACTTTTTATAACAGGGGGGTTCCCCTTTGTAAAGAGTACGAAAATCGACCACGATGGTTCCCCAGAAGGTTTGGAAGACCCGCATTCTACATTTATGGAGTCTCACCTCCCCATTCCGAAATGGACTTTCCCAGAGGTTTCAAAATTACTCATTGACAGTTTCTTTAAAACCTTTATATGATAAAGCCATTCCAATACGGGGAAAGTCCTTATGAGCCCTCCTCCCAGCAAAGACCCTAAGGAAAAGATCATTTTTGCCCTCGATGTTGAACACTTCTCAGAGGCCCAGCGCTGGGTGAACCTCCTGAAAGACCATATCGGAATGTTTAAAGTTGGGAAGCAACTCTTCACGCATGCTGGCCCCAAGGTTATCGATATGATCCGGAAAAAAGGTCAAAAGGCTTTTCTCGACCTCAAATATCATGACATTCCAAACACGGTGGCCAAGGCAGCAGAGGAAGCGACGAAATTGGAAGTCTCCATGTTCAACCTCCATGCTTTAGGCGGGCTGGACATGATGAAGAAGACGGTGGAGACCTCCAGGGCCACAGCCAAAGAGCTCGGTATCACCAGACCCCTCATCCTTGCGGTCACCGTACTCACCAGCATGGATGAGGATGGGATAAAGGAGGTGGGGATTCAGGGTCCTCTCATGGAAGAGGTAGGACGCCTCGCCTTCCTCTCCATGAAGGCAGGAGTGGACGGGGTGGTAGCCTCCCCGAAGGAGATCGGGATCATCCGGGAACGATGTGGAGAGAAATTTCTGATCGTCACTCCTGGAATTCGTCTTCCCACAGAAAAGAAAGATGACCAGAAAAGGACCCTTTCCCCTCAGGAAGCCATCTCTGCCGGGGCAGACTACCTTGTCAT
>Ga0209703_1000249_pt1 | contig 13988 bp, 13 predicted proteins | sample PPLLak12cMay2015_2_FD_187256 | JGI IMG/M metagenome (GOLD analysis project Ga0209703, IMG submission 187256) | Freshwater sediment microbial communities from Prairie Pothole Lake near Jamestown, North Dakota, USA - PPLs Lake P8 Core (1) Depth... | ecosystem: Environmental > Aquatic > Freshwater...
GGAAGACATCGCCCTCGGCCCGAAGCTGACGGGCGTCGACATCATGATCTCCGGCGGCGGCAACGAGCTCCTCGCCGACCCGGACGACGGCGACCTGCTGATCCCGGGCGACGGGGATCCGGCCAACATCTACGGCTCCTACCCGCAGTGGACGACCGACGCCGACGGACGCGAAGTCCCGGTGGTCACGACGAGTGGTGACTACCGGTACCTGGGCCAACTGGTCGCGGGGTTCAATGACCGCGGCAGACTCGTGAAGGTCAACGACGCGGACAGTAAGCCGCTCCGGGTGAGTTCCCTGGTGAACCCGGACGGAGTGAAGGCCGCCTCGTTCATCCAGAAGAACGTCGTCGTCCCGTTGCAGGCCGCCCTCGCGGAGATGTCGGCGAACATCGTCGCCACGTCCGAGGTCGACCTCGAGGGTCGCCGCGACCCCGGCGTCCGTACCCAGGAGACGAATGAGGGCAACCTGATCGCCGACGCGTTGCTCTGGAAGGCCACGGAGCTGGCAGGCGACTTCGGCGCCCCGACGCCGGACATCGCGATCCAGAACGGCGGTGGGATCCGGAACAACAGCCTGATCCCCGCAGGGGACATCAGCGAACTCGAAGTCTTCAACATGGTCCCGTTCGCGAACTTCGTCGTGATCGTTCCGAACGTCTCACCCCAGACGCTCAAGGAGCTCCTCGAGAACGCGGTCTCTGCGCTCCCGACGGCGGACGGGCGTTTCGCCCAGATCGCCGGCTTCGAGTTCACGTACGACATCAACGGAACCGCCCAGGTGATCGACGAGAACGGCAACATCACCACGCCGGGCACGCGGATCCTGGACGTGACGCTCGACGACTCCACCCAGATCATCGTCAACGGAGTGGTGGAGCCGGGTGCGCCGAACGTGAACATCGCGACGATCGACTTCTCCGCTCGCGGCGGCGACCAGTACCCGTTCGGTGGAGCGCCGTTCATATCGCTCCTCACGACGTACTTCGACGCCACCCTCGACTACATCGTCGACGAGCTCGGGGCCCTGATCACCGCGGCCGACTACCCCGAGGGCGGGGAGGGCCGGATCACCGAGACATGATGACCTGATCGACGCGGGGATGGTGACCGGCGGGCGGGCGAGGGCCCGCCCGCCGTCCCGCGTGGGTCGGCGGGAGAGCGGGATGGACGCATCGTTCCGAACCGAGATGACCGGGGGCTACGCGACCGACGAGCCGGTCGCGGTCCTCGGCTGTCCGATGCTGGACGGCGAGATCCTGTCCGAGGTCCGCGTCGGGCTCCCGCTCTCGACCGCGAACCGGCACGGGCTCGTCGCCGGCGCGACGGGGACGGGCAAGACGAAGACCCTCCAGATCCTGGCCGGTCAGCTCTCGGCGGCCGGGGTGCCGGTGTTCGTCGCCGACGTGAAGGGCGACCTCACCGGGCTCGCGGTGCCGGGCGATGGGGCCGACGCGAAGATCCAGGAGCGAGCGGGGTCGCTCGCTTGGGCGTTCGAGCCCACCGCACACCCGGTCGAGCTGCTGTCGCTCACCGGGGCGCTCGGGGCGCCGATCCGAGCCACGATCAGCTCGTTCGGCCCGCTGCTGCTCGGCAAGGTCATGGATCTCAACGAGACGCAGACCTCGGTGCTGTCGATGGTGTTCGCGTACTGCGACGACAACGACCTGGCGCTGCTCGACATCGAGGACCTGCGCACGACCCTGCAGTTCCTCACCTCGGACGAGGGCAAGCCCGCGCTCGAGTCCTACGGCGGCATGTCGCGCTCGACGGTCGGCGTCCTGCTCCGCGCCCTCGTGACGATGGAGCAGGAGGGCATCGGCGGGTTCTTCGGCGAGCCGGCGTTCGAGGTCGAGGACCTCCTACGGACGACGCCCGAGGGCGCCGGCGTGATCAGCGTGCTCGAGCTCTCGGACGTGATGTCGAAGCCCCGGCTGTTCAGCACCTTCCTGCTGTGGATGCTCGCGCAGCTCTACCAGGCGCTCCCCGAGGCCGGCGACCTGCCGAAGCCGAAGCTCGCGTTCTTCTTCGACGAGGCGCACCTGCTGTTCGACGACGCCTCGGACGCGCTGATGGAGCAGATCGAGCTCACGGCGCGGCTGATCCGCTCGAAGGGCGTCGGCGTGTACTTCGTGACGCAGGCGCCGACCGACGTGCCGTCGTCGGTGCTGTCGCAGCTCGGGAACCGGATCCAGCACGCGCTCCGCGCGTTCACCCCGCAGGACGCCGACGACCTCCGCAAGACCGCCCGCACCTTCCCGAGCACCCAGCACTACGACGTCGAGGAGGCGATCACGTCGCTCGGCATCGGTGAGGCGCTCGTCACGGTGCTCTCGCCGAAGGGCGTGCCGAGCCCGCTCGCCGCGGTCCGCCTGATCCCGCCCGATTCGCAGATGTCGCCCGCCGACCCCGAGGTGCTCGAGCGCCTGGTGAACGGCAGCCCGCTCCGCGTGAAATACCTCGAGGCGCCCGACCGCGAGAGCGCGCACGAGATCCTCTCGGCCCGGGTCGCCGCGGCGAAGGCCGCCGCCGCCGAGACGACCCCGACCGTCACCATCGAGGGACCGAAGGGCCAGAAGCGCCGACGCTCGACCGTGCCGAGGAAGAAGACGTCGACCTCGAAGGCGGCCGAGAAGAGCACCACCCAGCGCGGGATCGAGGCTGGGCTGAAGACGGTCTCCTCGGCCGAGGGCCAGCGCACGATCCGCGTGCTGTTCGGCACCCTCTTCGGCAAGAAGGAGCGGCCGTCCGGGCCGTCCGTTGCTCGCGGCTGGTCGCCCCGGGGCCGGTAGGATTCGTTCCGAGCGCCGGTAGCTCAGTGGATAGAGCGGCTGCCTTCTAAGCAGCGGGTCGGAGGTTCGAGTCCTCCCCGGCGCGCCGAACGGTGCGCGCCGAACGGCACACCCGGGAGACCGTCCGTGCCTCTCCCCTCCTCCGGGCTGTGCGTTCACGAGCCAGGATGGCTGGCTCGCGGTCGCCGGCCTAACCTATCTCGTGACCTTGTAGCGGTAGAAGGGCGAATCACTCGGCAGGTGGTCGGGATCACCCGCGAAGCTGCACCTCACCCTGAACCGCCCCTTCCCCAACCTCTCCGTCCGGATCGATATCCCGGCACGGCTCGTCGGATCGAGCATGACGTCGAGCCTGCTCCGCACCTGCTCCCAGGTCGAGCTCGACTTCCTCCACTTCCAGACGCCGAAGTCCACGCTCTCGCCGGCCAGGTTCGGCGACACGGTCGCCCTGAACCTGACACTGCTCCCGATGTGGAAGAGCGGGTACTCACCGGACGTGTCGTACCAACCGGTCAGCTTCCCGGTGATCGTGACCGTCCAGTACGGCAGGCCGATGACGTTGACCGGGGCGGAGCTATCCGTCGTGGTGCCGTTCCCCAGCTCGCCGAAGGGATTGCTGCCCCAGCAGTACGCCCTGCCCGCCGTGGTGACCGCGCAGGTGTGGCCATCTGCGGAGATCGAGTCCACCCCGCTCGGGAGGCCGGTGACGCCGACGGGGATGACGGTGCCCGTGGCGGTCTGTCCCCAACACTTCCCCTCGCCGGCGGCGATGACCGCACACGTGTGCCAGAAGCCCGAGGAGATCGAGGCAACCCCGCTCGAGAGGCCGGACACGGTGACGGGGGTGAGGCGGTTCTCGGTGGTGCCGTCGCCGAGCGCGCCGTAGCCGTTGTACCCCCAGCACTTCATCCCACCACCGGTCGTCAAGGCACACGTGTGCTCGCCACCTGCGGAGATCTCGGCGACCCCGCTCGAGAGGCCCGAGACGTCGAGGGGTGTGGTGCTGTAGGCGGGGGAGGTGGAGCCGATGCCGAGCTGACCTTCCTCGCCGTTGTACCCCCAGCACTTCGCACAGCCGCCGGTCGTCACGGCGCAGGTGTGTCCGCCGCCCGCGGAGATCGAAGCGACCCCGCTCGAGAGGCCTGAGACGTCGACGGGTGTGGTGCTGTTGTTGGTCTCCGTGCCATCGCCGAGGCGCCCCCAGCCGTTGTACCCCCAGCACTTCGCGCCTCCGCCGGTGGTCACGGCGCAGGTGTAGTCGTATCCGGCGGAGATCGCGGCGACCCCGCTCGACAGCCCGGTGACGTCGACCGGGACGGGGCTGTTCGCGGTGGAGCCGTCCCCGAGCTCTCCTTCTGCGTTGTTCCCCCAGCACTTCGCGCCGCCGGCGGTCGTCACGGCGCACGTGTGATCGTGGCCGGCGGAGATCGCGGCGACCCCGCTCGACAGCCCGGTGACGTCAACCGGGACGGGACTGTTGGCGGTGGAGCCGTCCCCGAGCTGACCGGAGCTGTTGAGCCCCCAGCACTTCACCCCACCGCCGATGGTGAGCGCGCACGCATGATCGATCCCGACGGAGATCGCTGCGGCGCGGTCTGCATGTGCCGCGGGAGCCGAGCACGTGAGCATCGCCGCCACCAGGCAAAGGGTCGCGAGGATACCGGGTCCGCCGACGCGGAGCTTTCCACGAACCATGTGGCGTCCCTCCCTCCGAAGTCACGCGGGCATGAGTGGGTCCGCCACGCTCCAGGGTAGTCGCCCTGCGGGTCCGACACATCACCCGGGCGCGCAACGGGTGCGCGGTCTCCATCGGGCTCCACCGGTCTCATCGAGCATCCAATCGGCCTCCACGGGACCTCCATGTGCCCCCGCTACAACTGAGGGCGTGATGGAGCGGACCAGATGGAAGGAGAGGACGATGCGGAAGGCGATCCCGATCCTGCTCGTGATCGTCGGGCTCGGGTTCCTCGCGGGCGGCGTCTACGCCACCATGCGGGGACTCGACGCCCGGAACGAGGTGCGGGCGCAGCTGCTCGCGCAGAACATCACCACCCCCGAGGATGCGGCCATCCCGAACGCTCGGGTCGACGACGCCGAGACGGCACACGCGATGGCGAACATCATCGGCGTCCACGCCAGCGAGGCGACCGGCGGCGCGACGTACGCCGAGATGGGACGGTTCCTGGCCGAGGGTGGCGGCGACACCAGCGACGAGGCGCTCGCGCTGAAGGACGAGGAGGGCAACCCCGTCGCGAACCCGCTCCGCAACGTCGCGTTCCAGGCGACGGCGCTGCAGACCAGCCTGCACACCTCGCACATGGCGTTCAACGTGGCCGACCTGGTGATCGGGATCGGCCTGTTCATCGCGGTCGTCGGGCTCGTGGTGGCCGGCATCGGCGTGGCGTTCGGGGCGCTCGTGAACCCCGGCCTCTCCCGTCGGCTCCAGCTGGCACCGGTGACGGCGCAGATCGGCGTCTGAGCCCGCACGCGGGACAGGAGCGGCGGCGCCCGGCGGAAGCCGGGCGCCGCTTCCACGTCCGCGCCCGAGAGCGGCTACCGGCCGTTCGAGGAGAAGTGCTGGTAGTCCTGGGCGGAGCGCCAGGCGCCGCCCCACTCCCAGCCGATCCGGCGGAACGCACGCCACACGACGTCACGCTTCACGATCATCCCCGGCCGCACGTCCGAGCGGTCGACATAGGCGCGGCCTCGGCGGGGAGAGACGTGCGAGCCGTCGACGTACGGGTTCTCGACCGGGTTGATGTCGATCGCGCGGCCGTAGGCGTGCTGCGACCAGATGTTCGTGCCGGCCACGGTCCGGCAGTTGAACGTCGAGGTGTTGTCGTGGCGCATCGACATCCGGTCGTCCGCGCCGTACCGGTCGACGAGCCGAACGCGGCGGATCGGGAACGCGCGCTCGTACAGCCGGCGGAACACCTCGAGCAGATCGTCGGCCCAGCGGCGATGCACGACGAGCCGGCCGTGCCTGGCCTCGGCGTCGAGCCCGACGTACGTGACCCGGACCAGACGCAGACGGTCGAGCGGCACCGGGCAGCCGGCCTGCCACGAGCTCCCGAGCATGAGCGCACGGGTCGCCCCGTCCAGGCGCGAGACGGAGCCCTCGAAGGGCTCGGTCGCGCCCGCGGGAACGCCGGACGACGCGAACGTCAGGACGAACGCGATGATCGCGGCCTTCCGCATCCCCGGACGCTACACCTCCGGCTACACCCTCTTGGCGACCCAGGAGACCTTCTTCGTGCCCTCGCAGGCGCCGACCATCACCGTCTTCGCGGTGCCCTCGGCCTTGCGCCGGCTGACGAACTCGCCACGCACGATCAGCGAGTCCCGGTTCTGCTCGCCGCGCAGGACGAAGGTCCCGTCCCTGCGGATCGCCTCGTCGACGTCCTCCGCGTCCCACCCGACCACGCAGCCGGTCGGCCCAGGGACCTCGATCACGATCCGGAGTGAGGTGACCTCCTCCTGCCGGTTCACCCGCAAGCTGACCTTCCGCGCCTGTTGGGTCTGCCCGCGGAACCTCCCCTCGTGGACGCCGGCGACCGCGCTCGGCATCGGGACGAGGACCGCGAGCGAGGCGATCGTCGCCAAGGCGACGAGCCTGCTCACCGGACGGCTCATCGTTCACTCCCCCTCTCCCCACCCTGTCGCCGTGATGCTATCCCCCGCAACGTCGTAGCGCTGGCCGATCGCCGCGAAGGCCCGACGCGAGGCCGAACGACCCAGGTCGCCCGGGCCGGACGACCGGTGGCCGTGGCGCACCGGACCAGCAGCATGGCGACCGAGCGCGATGACCCATCGCCATGCTGCAACTGCGATCGCCGCGGGTCTCGGCGAGGCGCCCGTACTCCTCGTCGGGAACTCGAACGTCGGCAAGTCGGCGGTCTTCGCGGCGCTGACCGGGCGGCGCGTGGACGTTTCGAACTACCCGGGGACGACCGTCGAGATCGCGAGCGGAGCCATACGGCTCCCCGAGGGCGCGCGCACGCTCGTGGACACCCCCGGGATCCGCAGCACCATGCCGCTCTCGGATGACGAGCGTGTGACCCGTGACGCCGTGCTGGACCTGGACCCGTCGGTCGTCGTGCAGGTCGTCGACGCCAAGAACCTGCGACGGGGGCTCCTCCTCACCTTCGAGCTCGCCGAGGCCCGTCTGCCGGTCGTCGTGTGCCTGAACATGACCGACGAGGCCGAGGCGCGCGGGATCCACGTCAACGCGAGGCGCCTCTCGCAGATCCTGGGCGTCCCGGTGGTCGAGACCGTCGCCGTGCGCCGCACCGGGATCGAGCGGCTGCGGAAGGCGATCGCCGACGCCGCCCCGGTCCGGCACGCCCCACGTTTCGACGACGAGATCGAGGGGGCGATCGCGGAGGTCGCCCGACGCATCCCCGCCCCCACCGTGCCGCGACGCGCGCTCGCGCTCGGGCTCCTGGCCGGCGACGACTCGCTCGTCGACCGCCTGGAGCTCGACCCGTGGAGCGCGAGCGCCGTCGCGCGCGCCCGCGCCGCGTTGGAGACCGACCTCGCCGAGCCGGTGGCGTACGCGCTCACCCGACGGCGCCTCGGGGCCGCCGACGAGGTCCTCGCGGAGGTCGTCCGCCATCGGCGCTCGAGCGGTCGCTCCGCCGCCGCCACGGTGGGCATGCTCGCCGCCCACCGCGTGTGGGGGTGGCCGATCCTGCTCGGCGTCCTCGGGCTCCTGTACCTGCTCGTGGGGGTCCTCGGCGCCGGCGTCCTCGTCGACCTCCTGGAGACCCACCTGTTCGGCGAGGCGATCGCCCCGTGGGCGACCCGGACGGTGCAGGACCTGGTCCCGTGGCCGATCCTCGAGCGCTTCCTCGTCGGCGAGTACGGCCTGATCACGATGGCGCTCACGTACGGGCTCGCGATCGTGTTCCCGATCGTCGCGACGTTCTTCCTGGCGTTCGGCGTGCTCGAGGACAGCGGCTACCTCCCGCGGCTCGGCGTCATGCTGGACCGCACGTTCCGGCGGATGGGCCTGAACGGCAAGGCGGTGCTCCCCCTCGTGCTCGGGCTGGGGTGCGTGACGATGGCGACCGTCAGCACGCGCATGCTCGACACCCGGCGCGAGCGCCTGCAGGCCACGCTCCTGCTGGCGCTCGCGATCCCGTGCTCGGCGCAGCTCGGCGTGATGCTCGGCATGATCTCGGCCACCGGCGTGGTCGGGATCTCGATCTGGCTCGGGGTCGTCGTCGGCTCCCTGCTCGCGGTGGGGTGGCTCGCCGGCCGCCTCCTGCCCGGCGAGGGCTCGGACTTCATCCTCGAGCTCCCGCCGATGCGCCGCCCCTCCGCCCTGGCCGTCCTGACGAAGACCGCGGCCCGCGTCGAGTGGTACCTGCGCGAGGTCATCCCCGTGTTCGTGCTCGGGACGGCGGTCCTGTTCGTCCTCGACGAGATCGGTCTGCTCGCGCGGCTCGAGGACCTGCTCTCGCCGATCGTCGTCTCGTGGCTCGGCCTGCCGGCCGCCGCGACCGGCGTCCTGCTGATCGGCTTCCTGCGGCGCGACTACGGCGCGGCCGGGCTGTTCGCGCTCGCGACGGCCGGAGCGCTCACGGCGCAGCAGACGCTCGTGTCGCTCGTGGTCATCACGCTGTTCATCCCGTGCATCGCGAGCCTGCTCATGATCGTTCGCGAGCACGGGGTGAAGGTCGCGCTCGCGATGCTCGGGACGGTGCTCGCGATCGTCCTGCTGGTCGGCGGCGCCCTGAACCTCGCGCTCGGAGGCCTCGATGTCCCGCTCGGGTAGGCGCGAGATGCGGTGCGGGCTCTGCGGTCACCGCTTCGACGCGGCGTCGCTCGCGTGCCACTCGGCGTGCCCGCTCGGGGCTCACTGCAACCTGATCTGCTGCCCGAACTGCGGCTTCCAGGTGGTCGACGCGACGAAGACGCGCCTGGGCGGTTGGCTCTCGCGCGTCGTCCACACCCGTCGCTCCGAGGGGGAGGCCCGGCCGGCCGGCCCGCCGGCTCAGCCCGTCCCCCGCGAGACCATCCCGCTCTCGCACGTGCTCCCGGGGCGCGAGGTCCAGATCGTCGCCCTGCGCGAGATGTCGGGCCCCCGCATCTCGCGGCTCGGGGCGTTCGGCCTGGTGCCGGGGAGCCGCATCGAGGTCGTTCAGCGCCGCCCCGCGCCGGTCGTGCGCGTGGGCGAGACCGAGATCGCCCTCAGCGTGGAGATCCTCGAGCGCATCGAGGTGGTCCCACCCGCGCCGGAGATCCGGCGCGCAGTGGGCGAGGGCGCCTGATCAGTCGATGACGCCGGCCCGACGCAGCGCGTCCAGCTGCGCCGGCTCCGTCGGCCGGCCGCACGAGGGGCACGGCGGGGAGCCGGCGGTGGGCAGGCACTCGGAGCAGTAGACCCGAGCGCACGAGGTGCATACGCTCCCGTGCCACAAGCGGAACTCCCCGCCCGCCGAGAACGCCGGCAGGAGCGGGAGCTCCTTCGTGCACGAGGAACAGCTCACGACAACCCGCGTAGCCACGCACCCCCTCCTTCCGGAGACGAGGCGGCCAGCGCGGGCTCGCCGGCCGCCGTCGTCCCCAGGGACCGACGCTACCGAGGGGCCCATCGCCCGAAGGGGGCCGATGCGCCCACGGACACCGGGCCGGGAGTCCAGGCATCGGCACCGGCCTCCGCCGTCGAGGCGCAGGCGGGAAGGGGGCGTGGGCTGCGACAATGGGGCCATGCCTACCTCATCGAAGTCCGCCGCCCCGAAGCCCGCGACGAAGAAACCCGGCCTCCGGCTGCTCGCGAAGGTCCCCCTGTTCGGGGGCCTGTCGCAGACGCACCTGCGCTCGATCGCCGCGCTCGCCGAGGAGGTGCGCTACTCGCCCGGACGGATGATCGTGCGCACCGGCAGCCCCGGCGCGGCCTTCTACGTCATCGTCGAGGGGACGGCGAAGGTGGTTCGGGGGAAGATCGCCTCGGCGAAGGGCACCTGGGAGCTCGGACCCGGCGATTTCTTCGGGGAGATGGCGCTGCTGGACGGCGGGCCGCGGACGGCCTCGGTCGTTGCCGAGACCCCGCTCACCACGATCCGCATCGAGCGGGCGCCGTTCCGCCAGATGCTCCGCGCGGAACCCGACATCGCGCTCAAGCTGCTCGAGAGCATGGCCGGGCGGATGCGCGGGATGCTCGGCCAGACCTCCGTGTGAGGCTCCGGGCCGGGCGCCCTGCTCAAGACGCGCCGTCCCGAGGACGACAACTCGGGCATGAAGACCTGTCCGCATTGCGGCGGGGAGATCAGGCCGTCCGTGATCCGGTGCGTTCACTGCGGCACGGCCCTGGAGCCCGAGGCAAAGCCGGCCACGGCCCTCGCCGGTCCGCGGCGGGGCCTCGCGTCCGTGAGCCCCTCGAGCCGGGCGCCGGCGGTCGCCACCGCCGAGGTCGCCGACCCGGCCCCGGCGGCGGCCGAGCCCGACACCGGCGCGGGCCGTCCCGCGCCGGACCTGTGGGCGACCCCGCCCGACGGCGACGGCCGACGCCCGCCGGCGGCGACGTCCCAGGCGGCGCCGGTGGCCACCACGAGCGCCCGGCGCCTCGACGGCTGGGTGATGGCGGCGGCGGTGCTCGCGATCGCGACGGCCGTCGTCACGGTCTCCGCGCTCTCCCTGCCGTGGGTGGAGGGACGGCTGTCGGTCGTCGGGCAGCGGAAGACCCGTCTGGTCGCCGAGCTCACGCTCCGCGCCTCGGACTCGTACGGCGGCACGATCGCGATCGTGATCGCGGTGGTCATGTCGGTCCTCGGCCTGCTGTGGTTCTGGTACGGCACGGACCGCGCCAACCACATACCGGCGTTCGCGCACCCGGCCCTCGCCGTGATCGTGGGGCTCGCGGGGTGGGCGGCGATCGGGGCGTCGACGATCGGCTCGTTCTTCTGGGAGCAGGCCTTCGTCGAGCACGCCCAGGAGGCGGGGCTCACCCCGGCGGCGATGCAGGCGATCTTGGACGACCGGACCCGGCGGGTCGTGGAGCTCGAGCGCCTCGCGGGCTTCCAGCGGTTCGGGGTCGCGGCCACCGCCGCGGTGCTGGCCGGCGCCGTCGCCGTCTGGTCGCAGCGCCCGCGTCGCTCGCGGTAGCCGTCAGAGCCGGGGCCAGCTGATCCCCGAGCCCTCCACGAACCGCGCCGTCGCCTCGCGCGAGTACGACCACCGCCTGGGCAGGTCGAACACCTGTTGGCACTTGCCGCAGATGAACTTCTCCCAGCGCTTGTTCACGGTCTGGACGAAGGCGCACTCGGGGCACCGGTAGATCATCACGTCGCCGTTGCAGCCGAAGCACGTGTACCCGTTCGCCTCGTCGGCGACCTGTTGGGGCGTCCGGCACCAGGGGCACTCGAGGTAGGCCATCGCTCAGCCCTCGGGGATCTCGGCGTCGGCGAGGACCTTCGCGGCCTGCGCGGCCCGGTGCTCGGCCAGGACCTCACCGAGCTCGGGGCGCGACAGGGCGAGGATCTGCGTCGCGAGGATCGCTGCGTTCACCGCGCCGGCCTTCCCGATCGTGAGCGTGCCGACCGGGATCCCGCCCGGCATCTGCACCATCGACAGCAAGGAGTCCAGGCCGCCGAGGAGCTTCGACTCCATCGGCACGCCGAGGACCGGCCGTGACGTCTGCGCGGCCACGACCCCGGGGAGCGCCGCCGCCATGCCCGCCGCGGCGACGAACACCTCGACGCCGCGCTGCTGGGCCGACGCCACCCACGCGGCGAGCTCGTCCGGCGTCCGGTGCGCCGAGAGCACCCGCACCTCGCACGGCACGCCGAACGCGCCCAGCTGGTCCACGCAGTGCTGCATCGTGTCGCGATCGGACGCCGATCCCATCACGACGCCCACGAGGGGCTCCGCCATCTCGCTCCTTCCCTGCCGCTCGGGCGGGAAGTCTAGTGGCCGAGCGCGACGGCGCCCGGGCGGTAGGCTCGCCCGATCACGGAGGGATGGCCTTGGCCGATCGGATCAGCTCCGCCCTGGCCCGGTACGCGTGCGGCGCGGCCGAGCACGGTCTCGCCCCCGACGTCGCCCACGAGGTCCGGCGCCGGCTCCTCGACAGCGTGGGCGTGGGCGTCGCGGGCCTCGACGAGGGCGCCGCCGGCGTCGCGCGCCGCTACGCCGAGCGCTCGGCCGGCGGCGTCACCGTGTGGGGGACCAACCTGCGCTCGAGCGCCGAGGCCGCCGGGTTCGCGAACGGCGTGGCCGTTCGGTGCCTGGACTTCAACGACACGTACCTGTCCCTCGAGCCGCTCCATCCCTCGGACGTTCTCGCGGCGCTCGTCGCGCTCGCCGAGGACCGCGGCATCGGCCCCGGGGCGCTGCTCGAGGCGATCGCCGTCGCGTACGAGGTCGGCGTGACGCTCTGCGACGCCGCGAGCCTGCGGACCCGTGGCTGGGATCACGTGAACGTCATCGGGATCGCCACCGCGTGCGGCGCCGGCCGCCTCCTCGGGCTGCCGGTCGAGACCGTCGAGCACGCGATCGCGCTCGCGGTCGTCCCCCACGCGGCGATGCGCGAGACCCGCGCCGGCGAGCTGTCGACGTGGAAGGGCGCGGCGGCGGCGCACGCGGCCCGCCTCGCCGTGACCGCGACCCTGCTCGCGGAGGCGGGGATGGCCGGCCCCGGCCGCCCGTTCGAGGGCCCGATGGGGTTCGTCACGCAGGTGCTCGGCGGGCGGGAGCTCGAGGCGTCGACGTTGGCACGGCTCGAGACCCTCGAGGACCCCCGGCGGATCCTCGACACGCACGTGAAACGCTGGCCGGTCGAGTACCACGCGCAGAGCGCCGTCGACGCCGCGCTCGCCGTCCGCGAGGATCTCGGCGGCGACCTGTCCGGGATCGCGTCGGTGCGCGTCGACACGTTCCGGGCCGGCTTCGAGATCATCGCCGGGGACCTCGAGAAGTGGGATCCGCGTACGCGCGAGACGGCCGACCACTCGCTCCCCTACATCGTGTGCGCCACGCTCCAGGACGGCGACGTCACGAGCCGCACGTTCGACCTGCAGCGCGTCCGGCGACCCGACACGCTCGCGTTGCTCGAGCGGACGACGGTCGAGGTGGACGAGGCGCTCACCGCCGGGTACCCGGCGGGGGCCCCGAACCGCGTCACGGTCACGACGACCGAGGGCGTCGCGCTCGTCCGCGAGGTCGCGTACCCTCGCGGACACGCGCGATACCCGATGACCGACGACGAGCTCGTCGCGAAGTACCGCGCGAACGTCGCCGAGCGCTGGAGCGCCGGGCGCTCGGCGGCCGTCGAGGAGGCCGTGTGGCGACTCGGCGAGGACGACGGGCTCGAGCGGCTGCTGGAGGGACTGCGGGGATGACCTGGCTCACACCGGACCCCGGCGAACACCCGGCGAAGCGCCTGCGCACGCTGCTCGAGCGGGACCGCGCGCTCGTCGTCCCGGGTGTCTTCAACGGGCTCACCGCGCTCCTCGCGAAGGCGGCGGGAGCCGAGGCGCTCTACCTGTCGGGAGCGGCGTTCTCGGCGTCGATGGGGATGCCCGACGTCGGTCTCGTGACGCTCGACGAGCTGGCGCGCGCGGCCCGCCAGATCGTTCGCGTGACCCGCGTTCCGCTCATCGTCGACGCCGACACCGGGTTCGGCAGCGCGCTGAACGTCATGCGGACCGTGCGCGAGCTCGAGGGCGCCCGGTGCGCCGGCATCCAGCTCGAGGACCAGGTCGACCCGAAGCGCTGCGGCCACCTCGAGGGCACGCAGGTCGTCGACGCGGACATCTTCGCCGAGAAGGTCCGCGCGGCCGCGACCTCGCGGCAGCAGCTCGTCGTCGTCGCGCGAACCGATGCCCGCGCGACGCTCGGGTTCGACGAGGCGGTGCGGCGCGGGCTCGCCTACCGCGAGGCCGGCGCGGACGTGATCTTCCCCGAGGCCCTGCGGAGCGAGGACGAGCTCGCGGCCTACGCGCGCGCGGTGCCGGGCCCGCTGCTCGCGAACATGACCGAGTTCGGCAGGAGCCCGAACCTGTCGGCCGCGCGGCTCGAGGAGCTCGGCTACCGCATCGTGATCTTCCCGGTCTCGGCGGCCCGGGTCGCCGCGGCGCAGGTGCGGACCTTCTACGCCGACCTCCTGCGCGAGGGCGTGCAGACGGGCTGGCTCGACCGGATGCTCACCCGCGAGGACCTGTCCGAGCTCATCGGGACGACGACTACACCGAG
>Ga0209703_1000256_pt1 | contig 13872 bp, 12 predicted proteins | sample PPLLak12cMay2015_2_FD_187256 | JGI IMG/M metagenome (GOLD analysis project Ga0209703, IMG submission 187256) | Freshwater sediment microbial communities from Prairie Pothole Lake near Jamestown, North Dakota, USA - PPLs Lake P8 Core (1) Depth... | ecosystem: Environmental > Aquatic > Freshwater...
GCCGACATCGGGCGCGGAGCCGGCCAGCTGGAACTTGATCGCGTACCAGGTCGTGCCCCAGATCAGCACGCAGGCCGCGAACAGGGAAGATGTACTCACGCCGGCATTGTCGCAGCCGGCCGGCAGTCAGAAAAACGGCCCTGCGTGCGCAGGGCCGCTCTCGGGACAGGCAGCGGTCAGAAGGAGTACTGCACGCCGACCGATAGGAATCTCAGGTTGTCCTTGTCGTCTTCGAATTTCCACCGGAGTTGTTCCCATTCACCGCGTACGGCGAAGTTCTTCGTGAAGCTGTAGCTGACGCCCAGCCCCCACGCGAACTCGAACGACGAGTCGGAGTTCTCGGCAGCGCCGAACCCTGGCACGGTAACGCTCAACTCGTTGTCGAGACGAGCGAAACCCAGTTTGCCGAACAGGTTCCATTGCTCGATCGGGTAGGCGCCGACCACGAAGGCGCTCCAGCCTGAGCTTTTCCCCTCGCCCAGTACGTTGACTACGCCCGCCGGGGTCGCAACATCGACGTTCACCTTGGCCTTGCCGTAGGCGCCGTATGCCAGTTCGGCGCCGATGTTCGGAGTGAACATGTAGCCGCCGAAGATCTTGAAGCCTGTATCGGTCTTGTCACACTGGCCGAAGCAGTCGTCGATGCTGTAGTCGGTCTGGCCGACCGAACCGCCGATATAGAAGCCCGTCAAGTCCTGCGCCATCGCCGGCGCGGCGAATCCCACGGCTGTCGCAAGAAGAGCTGTTGTGAGTAGACGTTTCATGATTCAAACCTCCAAGTGCTGATCGTTTGTCAGCGTGAAATCACTCTAGGAGGCGTGAATGGACCGAGGGCTCTAGAGGTCGACGTCGCCCTCCGGTGCTTGACAGGCGTCAAGCCGTGGCTAAGTGCGTGTTGCGACCGGGCAACGAGTTTGCCCGGCGTAGGGGGCTTGCGAGCGGTGTCAGCTCAGAAGCGGTAGGCGAGGCCGAGCGTGTACATGTCGACGTCGTATTCGGGATTCAGGCCGTCTTCGGCCTTGGCGCGGTCCCAGTCGAGCCGTACACGCCAGGCCTGTCCGAAGTCGAAGCTGGCTCCGGCACCGTAGACAATCTGGCCTGAGGTCTCGCGATTGGCGGCGTTGAAGTAGCTGATGGCCCCGGTCGTGATGTCCTGCACGGCTGCATTGCCGGTGAACTTGCCGGTGACTGCGCCCCAGCCGACACGTCCATAGATGGCGGCGGGGCCGATCGGCACCCGGCCGACGAGCGAGAGTACCCAGGCAAAAGTCCGGCGATCCGAATCCACCGGAATCGGTACCGTGTTCGGGGGCGGATTCAGCAGCACGCCCGGCGTGTTCCCGGTGCCGAAGTCAAGATATGAACCTTCGACGCCAAGGAACGGAAGGAACATGTAGCCGGCAAAGGCCTTCCACGCAAAGCCGCTTTCGTCGCACGAGAAACCCGGCGGCAGCTGGTCGCAGGAATCGATGCTGTACGAAGAGACGCCGAGACCGGCGCCCGCGTAGCCTTTGCCATCCTGGGCCGAAACCGACAGCGTGCCGGTCGCCAGAAGCACACCCACCAACAGCTTGCGCATACACCCTCCCCGAAAGCGTGCGGCGAGTCTAGCCAGCCGTGGGTGCGCGAGCAACGCGGAATCGTCGACCGATCGCTTGAATTAGCCCTGAATTCAGTAACGTGTCGCGCGCGCGACACGAGCGGTTCGCTCCGCGAGCTGCTGGCACTCCGCACATCGCGTAGCTGCGGGATTGGCGAACAGGCGCTGGAGAGCGATCGGTTCGCCGCACTCGAGGCACTCGCCGTACTCACCGGATTCGACCCGGCCGAGCGCCAGGTCGATGCTGGCCAGTTCTTCCGCGTCGCGCGAGACGCCCGCGATGTCCATCCGGGTCGCTGCTTCCGCGGCCGCTTCGTCGTCCGTGTCCTCGCGCCGGTTGGGCAGCGCGGCATCGTCATGCGTCGTCAGGCCATGCCGGTGCAGTCGGTCCTGCACTTCCTTGCAGACGTGCTCGCGGCGCTCCTTCAGAAGGGCGTGCAGGCGCGCGAGATCGGTTGATGACAGCGACGTGACCATAAGCCCACTCCCGGGGCATCCACTTTCCCAGACTGCAGGCTACGAAGCGGGGCGCAGCGCCTGTTGATGAGCATCAAACGCAGCAGAGTCGCCGACACGAGGTGGCAGAATGCATCTGATATGTTGCCGTCGTTGTGGCGACGCGACGATCAGGATCGGGTCGATACGCGCCGCCGCGCCGGCTCGCGCCTACGAGCTTCCGCTGCGGAAGAGATTCCGATGAGCTTCGACGCTGTCCATTACCTGCGTCCCGCGCTGGCGCCGCGGTCGCTCGCCGTCGTTGGCGCGAGTCACCGGCCCGAGTCGCTGGGACGGATCGTGATGACGAATGTCCTCGCTGGCGGGTTCCGCGGCGAGATCCACGCGGTCAACCCGAAGCACCGCTCGGTCGACGGTCGTCCGTGTTTTCCTTCCCTGGCGGCGCTTCCGGACAAGGTCGACCTTGCGGTCGTCGTCACCGGGGCGCGCCATGTGCCTGCGATCATCGACGATGCGGCAGCCAAAGGCATTTCGACGTTGCTGGTGCTCTCGCCGGGATTGTGCGATCCCGGTCCGGACGCCAGACGACTCGAACATGAAGTCGTCGAGCACGCGCGGCGTTCGCGGGTCCGCCTGCTGGGTCCGAATTGCCTCGGAATGATGCGGCCGGATATCGGCCTGAACGCCAGCTGGGCCAGGACGATGGCACGGCCGGGCGGTCTTGCGCTGGTGTCGCAGTCGGGTGCAGTCACGACAGCTCTGCTCGACTATGCCTGGACCGCGGGCTTCGGATTCTCGTCTGTCCTCGCGACGGGCGCCGAGTCGGACATCAGCGTTGCCGAGATCCTAGATTTCCTCGCCGGCGACCGCTTGACCCGCTCGATCCTGCTATATCTGGAAGGCATCCACGATGCCCGCGCCTTCCTGTCCAGCGTTCGTGCAGCTGCCAGCGTCAAGCCGATCATCGTTCTGAAGGCAGGACGCCATGCGAGCGGCGCCAAGGTCGTCATGAGCCACACCGGCGCGCTGGTTGGCAACGATGTCGTCTTCGACGCCGCGTTGCGCCGCGGCGGCGCAATTCGCGTTCCGAAAATCGGCCACCTGTTCGCGGCGGCGGAGGCGCTTGCGAGCGGGCGCCTGCCGCGTGGCAACCGGCTGGCGATTCTGACCAACGGCGGCGGCCCCGGGGCGCTTGCGGCCGACGCGATCGACGACAACCAGGTGGCTCTCGCACGTTTGTCGGACGAAGCGCGCGCGGCGCTCGAACTGGCGCTGCCGCCCGGCTGGTCGCGGGCGAATCCCGTCGACATCCTTGCCGATGCGACTGCGCTGCGCTTCTCCGACGCGCTGAAGATCCTGCTCGAGGACGGCGCCAACGACGGAGTGCTGGTCCTGTTCGCACCAACGCCGCGGCTGGGAGCCGAGCAGGCGGCGCGCGCGATGCTGCCGGTGGTCGCGGCGGCGGAGAAGCCGGTCGTTTCAGCCTGGCTCGGCGAAAAGGACGCCGGACTCGGGCGGGCCGCATTCAAGGCCGCGTCGATTCCGGCGCTGACCAGCCCCGAGCGCGGGGTCGAGTCCTTCGGTTACCTGGCGCAGTTCATCCGCAATCGCGAGTTGCGCCTGCAGGTGCCGCCGCCGCGGATCGACGAGATCAAGTTCGATGTCGGCGCTGCGCGCCGGATCATCGACAGCGCACGCAGCGCCGGCCGCCATACGCTCGATGAGCAGGACAGCAAGGCGCTGCTCGCGTCCTTCGGCATCGAAACGGCCATCGGCCTGTTCGCTCGCAGTGCGACCGAAGCACGGCAGGCGGCCCTTCAGCTCGGATTCCCGGTGGTGCTCAAGGTGCGCGCCGACGGCATCACGCACAAGAGCGACGTCGGCGGCGTGCTGCTCGGGCTCGGCAGCGCCGACGAAGTCGAGCGGGGGTTCGAGGCGATCGCGGCGCGGCTCGCCGAGCGGGCGCCGCAGGCGCGCTTCATCGGTGTGCTGGTGCAGAAGATGGTCGTGCGCCCGCACGGGCGCGAGTTGATCGTCGGTCTGACGACGGACGTGACCTTTGGACCGGTCATCACATTTGGAATGGGCGGGCTGGCGGTCGAGGTGTTCCGCGATTCGGCGGTCGCGTTGCCGCCGCTCAATGCCTTCCTCGCGCGCGAGATGATTGCCCGAACGCGCGTCTCCAGGATGCTCGACGCGTTCCGCGGGGCGCCTGCAGTCGAAATCGACAAGCTGATCGAGGTCCTGCTGCGTGTGTCGGAGCTCGCCTGCGAGATCCCCGCGGTGCGCGAGCTCGACATCAATCCGCTGCTGGCGGACGAACACGGCGTGATCGCGCTCGACGCCCGCGTTGTCGTCTCGGACGGCCCGCTGGTGGCAGACGCCACGTATTCGCACCTGGCGATCCATCCGTATCCGCGCGCACTGGCGCGCGAGATCAAGCTCAAGTCCGGCGACACGATCCAGTTGCGGCCGATCCGCCCCGAGGACGCCGAAGCCGAACGCCGTTTCATCAGCCGGCTGTCGGCGCGGTCTTCGTATCTGCGATTCCATGCGCCGATTCGCGAGCTGACGATGGAGCGCCTCGTGCGCTACACGCAGATCGACTACGACCGCGAAATGGCCTTCGTCGCGGTCGACGCCAGCGGAGAGCACGCGGAGATCCGCGGCATCGTTCGCTACATCCGCAATCCCGACGGCGCAACGGCCGAGTTCGGCGTGATCGTCGAGGATGGATGGCAGGGGCGCGGCCTCGGCCACATGCTGATGCAGGCGCTCGAGGACACCGCACGCGCGCGCGGGCTGACGGAGCTCATCGGACTCGTCCTGCGCGAGAACGAGGAAATGGGCCTGCTGATGCGGCACCGGGGTTACGGCCCGCATCGCGACGAGTCGGACCCGAGCGTGCTGCGGTTCGTCAAGTCGCTGGTCGACATGCCGGTGGTTGCAGCGATGCCGGACACGGCCGCCGAGTGACCGCAGCACGGTCGCGCGATTGGCCCACGTACAATCGTTCGGCCCGCTGTCGAACCTTGCTTCAGTTCCCTCGATCGTGATTGCTGAAACCCCCTCTGGACGCTTCGCGCGCGCGCTGCTCGGCCTGCTGCTGATGGCGGTCCTGCTGACGCTGGCTTCGCAAAGCCGGGCGCAGGACAACGACCGGCGCGGATTCCTGTGGGAGATTCGCAAGGGCAACCAGGTCGGATTGCTGTTCGGCACGATCCATGTCGGCCGCCCCGAGTTCTACCCGTTGCCGAAGAGTCGCCTCGCGCACCTGCAGCGCGCCAGCGTGATCGTGCTCGAGGCCGACATCCGCGACACCGCGCGCGCGATCGCCGCCACGCAGAAGTACGCGATGTACCCGGAGGGCACGCCCGGTCTCGACACGCGTCTGCCCGCCGAACTGAAGGCGCGTATCGATGCGCTGCTGGTCCGCAACCAGCTCGAAGCGGCGCCGCTGATGCGGTTGAAGCCATGGATGCTGGCCAATGTGCTGGCGCTCTTCGAGGCCGCCCAGGCGGGTTACATGCCGGCGCTGGCGGTCGAAGCGTATCTCGCGCGCCTGGCTGCGGCGGACAGCAAACCGGTGCTTGAACTCGAGGGCATCGAGCAGCAGTTCGAGCTCTTCGAAACGGCGCCGTGGGCGACTCAGCTCGCGTTCCTCGAGGAAGCGGTCAAGGCGGTCGAGACGCGCGCGGCCCGGCGCGAGGTCAATCGCATCGTGCAGGCCTGGGAGACGGCAGATCGGCCGGCACTCGAACGCCTGTTCGCCGAGATGCGGGCGCAAACGACGGTTGGAGCGCGCTTCACCGTCGACAAGATCCTGCTCGGACGGCATCCTCAGATGGTGCGGCGGATCGAATCGATGCTGGCCGACGGCCGAGTCCACCTGTTCGCAGTCGGTTCGCTCCACCTGATCGGCCCGCAGGGGCTGGTCGAGCTGTTGCGCGCGCGCGGCTACACCGTGACCGAGTTGTGAGTGACGAGCGCCGGATCGAGTTCGGTGGCGGCGATTGGTCGCTGCTCGCCGATCGCGCCGCTTACTGGAGCGACCGCCGCTGGCTTGTCGTCGCCGATGCGCACTTCGGAAAGGCAGCGACCTTCCGCGCACGCGGCATACCGGTTCCGCAGGGAACGACGAGCGAAACGCTGGCGCGGCTGTCACGGCTGATCGAGCGCCTGCGTCCGACAGCGATTGTCTTCCTCGGCGATCTGTTTCACGCCCACGAGGCCTATGCGGCCGCGACGCTGGCCGCGCTGCAGTCATGGCGCACGCAGCACGCGGCACTTGAACTCGTGCTGGTCGAAGGCAACCACGACCTCTCCGCGGGCGCTCCGCCGGCCGCGCTCGGCATTCAGGTGGAATCCGAACCATGGCGCGTCGGACCGATTGCTTTCTGTCACCAACCGCAGTTCGTCCCCGACGCCTGCGCGATGGCAGGCCACCTGCACCCGGTCGTCCGTATCAGCGGCCGCGCCGACGACAGTGTTCGATTGCCGTGCTTCTGGCTTCGCAGGGGCCTTGCGGTCCTTCCGGCCTTCGGTGCTTTCACCGGAGGCGCGCGCTTCGAACGCGAAGAGGATGACCGCGTTGTCGCGCTGGCGGAAAACCGATTGTTCGAAGTGCCGCTACGCCGCGCCGCGTAGCTGCTACGGTCGCGGCCAGAACAGATAGGCGTCCATCGCCAGGACGCCGCTGTCCACGCCGGCTTCGATGTGTTCGACCATCGGCTGCGGGCCGGCCGCCCCGACAGCGACCATCAACGGCAGGAAGTGTTCGGGCGTCGGATGCGCGCGCGCCGCGTGCGGCGCTTCCTGCTGCCAACGCGCCAAGGCTGTGCGGTCATCGTTGCGCAGTACGTTGTCGACCCAGTCGCGGAACTGGCTCACGTAAGTAACGGGCTCGCGCTCGTCGATCGTCATCGAGCCGCGCCGGCGTGCATCGGCGATCCACTCGTGCAGGTTGTGCGTCATGTGGCCGGAACCCAGCACCAGCACGCCCTCGTTCGCCAGCGGGGCAAGCGCTGCTCCGACGCGAAGGTGATGGTCCGCATCGAGCGAAGGCTGGATCGAGATCTGCGCGACCGGAACATCGGCTGCAGGGAACAAGCGCAGCAGCGGCACCCATGCCCCGTGGTCGAGACCGCGGCAACCATTTGCGCTCGCCGGGAGGCCGGCGCCGTGCAAGAGTTCGAGCGCGCGCTGTGCAATCGCCGGCGCACCCGGCGCCGAATAGTGGATCCGATAGAGCTCCGCCGGAAATCCACCGAAGTCGTGAATCGTCTCCGGCTGTTTCGACGTCGCCACCATCGGCAATTCGGTCTCCCAGTGAGCGGACGCGACCAGCACCGCCGCCGGCGTGGTCAGGCGTTGACCGAGCTCGCTCCAGGTCTCGCCGGCGCGGCCGGCCTGTACCGCGTGCATTGGCGAGCCATGCGAGAGAAACAGCGTGGGTTGCGTTGTCATTGTCGGGACCCGGTTGGGTTGCGCGCCGCGGCTGTCCACGCAGTCTGGCGGCGCGGGCCTTCTTCCTTCATCGCCGCCTGCACCTGCGGGCGGGCCGCGACGCGTGCGACGTAGCGTTCGAGAACGGGCCAGCGGCCGAGGTCGATGCCTGTCCACCTGGTCCAGTTCAGCACCGTGAACAGGTAGGCGTCGGCCACGCTGAACTCTCCGGTCAGGTAGTCGCGGTCGCCGAGCTGCTTGACGAGCCAGTCAAGACGTCCGGCGATCTTGTCGCGGAACCTGGCCTTGACGTCATCGCCAAGGTTCGGGTCGAACAGCGGCGAGAACTGCTTGTGCAGCTCCGACGTGACGAAGTTGAGCCATTCCTGCAGCTGGTAGCGCGGCAGCGTTCCGTTGGGCGGCGCCAGCATGCTGCCCGGTGCGCGATCGGCCAAGTACTGCACGATCGCCGGCCCTTCGCTGAGCCGCGTTCCGTCGTCCAGCTCGAGCAGCGGTACGTAACCCTTGCCGTTGATCGCCAGGTATTCGTCACCGGCTGCGGTCTTCCTGCTTTTCGTGTCGACGCGCACCAGCGACAGTGGCAGTCCGGCTTCGCGCGCGACGATGTGTGGCGACAGCGAGCATGCGCCAGGCGAGTAATAGAGCTTCATGGCTTCTTCCTTCTTCCGATTTGCGCAAGGTGATGATCAGGCCGCCTGCAGGCGCGGCACCGCGCGCCGTCCGAGGCGCGATCCGAGCGCATACGCGCCGTCACCGAGCAGGAATTGAGCGAATGCCGCGGCCGTCAGGAAGACCGGGTATTCCCAGCCGCCATTCGGCGCGCTAAACGTCCAGCCGTTGCCGATGTGCGCCCACGTTGCGCCCAGAAGGAATGGAACGAGCAGCAGCGCCACCCAGCGCGTGCCGACGCCGAGGATGAGCAACGCGCCGCCGACGAGTTCGGCCGCGATCGTCGCGTAGGCGAGCACGGCCGGCAGTCCCAGCGACTGGAAGAACTGCACGGTTCCGGGCACGGTGAAAACAAGGACTTTCAGCAGCGCGTGAGCAACGAACATCACGCCGAGTGCAAGTCGCAGCACCAGGGCCGCGTAGGGGGCGGTACGGTTATCGATCATCGGTTCCTCCCGGGTTCGGAATGGGCCCGGACAAGGCTGTCCGGATGTACGAACTCTATTAGCAGAAGAACTTGGGATAAATAGTCAGTTATGCAAAAGATTATCCCGATTTAAGCGATAATCCGGCCCATGGACCGCTGGGCCGCGATGGAAGCATTTGTTCGGGTCGTCGAGGCCGGCAGTTTCGTTGCGGCGGCGGAACGGTCGGGTCTGTCCACCTCTTCGCTGTCACGCCAGGTCGCTGAACTCGAGCAGCATCTCGGGATCCGGTTGATGAACCGGACGACGCGGCGTCTGTCGCTCACCGAAAGCGGCCAGTCCTATTACGAGCGCTGCGTCACGCTGCTCGCCGATGTGCAGGAAGCCGAAGCGATCGCCGGGCAGGCCGCGGCTCAACCACGCGGCACGATCCGGTTGACCTGCTCGCACAACATGGCCGAAGTGCGCGTCGCGCCGGCCATTGCAGCATTCGTCGGTCGTTATCCGGAAATGAAATTCGATCTCGTCGTCGCGGATCGCGTCGTCGACCTCGTCGACGAGGGCTTCGACCTCGCGATCCGGGTCGGTCCGGTCGGCAGCGATCGGCTGGTCGCGCGGCGGCTCGGGGCGATGCGACTTGTTCCTTGTGCGGCGCCCTCTTACCTGGCGCGTCGCGGCACGCCTGCCACGCCGCAGGAACTAGCGCAGCACGACGCTTTGACGTATGCGTATTCGGCCACCCCCCGCGTCTGGCGTTTCACTGCCACGGCCGGGACTCTGCACGAGGTCCGCGTCGCGGGCAGCTTGCATGCAAACAGTGGGGACGCGCTGCGGTCCGCGGCCGAAGCCGGCCTGGGCGTGATCTGTGAACCGGATTTCCTTGTCGACAACTCGCTGCGTGCCGGCCGCCTGGTGCCTCTGCTGCCCGAGTACCAGGCAACCGGTGGCGAGATCTGGGCCGTTTATCCGAGCCGGCGCCACCTGTCGCTCAAGGTGCGCCTGTTCGTCGACCACATCGCCGCCGCGTTCGCTTCGGAAACGGCTGCCTGACTCATTGCGCAGTGCAGCAATAGTTCCGGCCCTCTAAATCTCGCGTTGACGGCGCAGGCCAAGCTCGCAAATAGTACGAACGTTCGTTTTCTGTCGCGGCGTCACTTCGCACCCGCACTCTCGCCCGATGCCGATCGCCGCCGCCCTGTCGAGCCTTGCCACCGCCCTGCGTCCCCGCAAGGGAGACCAGACGCGGGCGGCGATCGTCGATGCCGCGCTGGCGATGGCGAGTCGCGAAGGCCTCGAGGGCCTGACGATCGGCACGCTGGCCGACCAGATGCAGATGAGCAAGAGCGGGGTCTTCGCGCACTTCGGATCGCGCGAGGATCTGCAGCTCGCCGTTCTTAAGGAGTACGTGCAGCGCTTCGTCGCAGAGGTGCTGAAACCGGCGGTGAAGAAGCCGCGCGGCCTGCCCCGGCTCGAAGCGATCCTCGATCGCTGGGTTGCGTTTCTCGCGCGCGAGATCACGCGTGGCTGCATCATGATCGCCGGCGCAGTCGAATACGACGACCGGCCAGGCCCGCAACGTGACCAGATGGTTGCGATCATCACCGGCTGGAAGGCCGAGCTGCTGAAGGCGATCCGGCAGGCCGTGTCCGAAGGCCATCTGCGACCTGACGTCGACGCCAACCAGATGGTGTTCGAGGTCTATGGCCTGATGCTCGCGATGCACCAGGACGCGCGCCTGCTGCGCTCGGCCGATAGTGCCCGCCGCGCCCGCACCGGACTCGCCCGCTTGATTGCCGCGGCCAGGCCGGCGTCGGCGATCAAATCCCGTCAGAGCGCTCGTGAACCACGGGCCCGAAGTGTCCGGCGCCAGGCGCCGATCAAACCCACCGGCACCAAGACGCAGCGCGCATCGCGCAAGCGCGGCGTGTAGTCGACCTAGGAGAACCGCAATGCCCTCGTACAAAGCCCCGTTGAGAGACCAGCAGTTCGTGCTGCACGAGCTGCTCGGCGCCGTCGACGAGCTGAATGCGCTGCCGCGCTACGCAGAGCTGGACGCTCACACGATCAACCACGTCGTCGAGGAGGCCGGGAAGTTCTGCGAGGACGTGCTGCTGCCGACCAACCGGCCGGGCGACGAAGAAGGCTGCACCTACGACCCGGCTGCGAAGTCGGTTCGGACTCCGACCGGGTTCAAGGCCGCTTACGACGCATTCCGCGAGGCGGGCTGGCAGGGCCTGGCCGCCGAGACCGAATACGGCGGGCAGGGCCTGCCGCATCTGCTGCAGATCGCCTTCTATGAGATGCAGTACTCGACCAACCAGGCGTGGGCGATGTACCCCGGCCTGACGATCGGCGCCTACGAATGCCTGCTCAAGCACGCTTCCGACGAGCAAAAGTCGCTCTTCCTGCCCAAGATGACGAGCGGAGAGTGGACCGGGACGATGTGCCTGACGGAGCCGCACTGCGGCACCGACCTGGGCATGCTGCGCACGAAGGCGGTGCCGCAGGCCGATGGCAGCTACAAGCTCACCGGCGAAAAGATCTTCATCTCGGCCGGCGAGCACGACATGTCGGACAACATCATTCACCTGGTGCTCGCACGCCTGCCGGACGCGCCGCAGGGCACGAAGGGGATATCGCTGTTCGTCGTTCCCAAGTTCCTGCCCGTCGGCAGCGGCGAGTCGGCCACCGTCGGCGCCCGCAACGGCGTCTTTTGCGGGGGCATCGAGCACAAGATGGGGATCAACGGCAACGCGACCTGCCAGATCAGCCTCGAAAACGCCACCGGCTGGCTGGTCGGCGAGCCGAACAAGGGCCTGGCCGCGATGTTCGTGATGATGAATGGCGCGCGGCTCGGCGTCGGCGTCCAGGGTCTTGGCATCACCGAGGTCGCCTACCAGAACGCGGCCGCGTATGCGAAGGAGCGTATCCAGGGGCGCGCACTGTCGGGTCCGAAATCACCCGACCAGCCGGCGGATCCGATCATCGTGCACCCCGACGTCCGCCGGATGCTGCTGACGGCTCGCGCCTACGCGGAGGGCGGCCGCGCGTTCGCCTATTGGGTTGCGCTGATGGCCGACCACCACTTGCATCACCCCGATCCGGAGAAGAAGAAATTCGCCGCGGACATGATGTCGTTGATGACGCCGATCGTGAAGGCGTTCATGACCGACAACGGCTTCGAATGCGCCTCGCAATGCATGCAGGTATTCGGGGGGCAGGGCTACGTCCAGGCGACCGGCGTCGAGCAGTTCATCCGCGACGCCCGCATCAACATGATCTACGAGGGCACGAACACGATCCAGTCGCTCGACCTGCTCGGGCGCAAGGTGCTGCTCGACAACGGCGCGAAGCTGCGCGCCTTCGGCAAGCTGGTCGCAGCTTTCATCGAGGAGAACGGCAGCGACGCGGCAATGAACGAATTCGTCACGCCGCTGGCCGAACTCGGCGACAAGGTGACGAAGCTGTCGACGGAGATCGGCATGAAGGCGCTCGCGAATCCGGACGAGGTCGGCGGGGCGGCGGTCGACTACCTTCGGGTCGTCGGTCACCTCGTCTATGCGTACTTCTGGGCGAAAATGGCGAAGATCGCACTCGAGAGGATCAAGGCCGACGGCAGCAGCGTCGACCCCTTCTACCGGAACAAGCTGACGGTCGCACGGTTCTACTTCGAGCGACTGCTGCCCGAAACCGCGGCGCGCATTCGCGCGGCGCGGTCGGGAGTGAAGAACCTGCTGGAACTGCCCGCCGAGGCGTTCTGAAGAGAGACACCACTGGGCCGCGGGCCCGCTCGAATACAACTGGAGAAACCGATGAGCAACTTCGTCGTACGCAAGGTGGCGGTGCTCGGCGCGGGCGTCATGGGCGCGCAGATCGCGGCACACTGCGTCAATGCGCGGGTCCCGGTCGTGCTGTTCGATCTGCCGGACAGCAAGGGAGTCAAGAACGGCATCGTGCTGCGCGCGATCGAGAACCTGAAGAAGCTCAATCCGGCGCCGCTCGGAAACAAGGACGACGCGCAGTTCATCACGGCGGCCAACTACGAGGAGCACCTCGAGCTGCTGAAGGACTGTGATGTCGTCATTGAGGCGATAGCCGAGCGCATGGACTGGAAGCATGACCTCTACAAGAAGGTCGCTCCGCATATCGCGCCGAATGCGATCTTCGCGTCGAACACCTCCGGGATCCCGATTGAAGAGCTTGCGGAGGTGATGGAACCCGGACTGAAGGCGCGCTTCTGCGGCGTGCACTTCTTCAACCCGCCGCGCTACATGCACCTGGTCGAACTGATTCCGACGCCGGCGACGCGGCCGCAGATCCTCGACGACCTCGAAACCTTCCTCACCAGCACGCTCGGCAAGGGCGTCGTGCGCGCAAAGGACACCCCCAATTTCATCGCGAACCGGGTTGGCATCTTCGGCATGCTCGCGACGATTGCGGAGGCGCAGAAGTACGGACTGTCATACGACGTCGTCGACGACCTGACGGGCTCCAAGCTGGGACGCGCGAAGAGCGCGACCTTCCGCACCGCGGACGTCGTCGGCCTTGACACGATGGCGCACGTGATCAGGACGATGCAGGACACGCTGCCCGCATCGGTCGATCCGTTTGCCGCCCACTTCGCAACGCCGCCCGTGCTGAAGACGCTGGTCGAGAAGGGTGCGCTCGGCCAGAAGTCCGGCGCGGGGTTTTACCGCAAGGAAGGCAAGGCGATCAAGGTGCTCGATCCGAAAAAGGGCGAGTACGTCGACAGTACCGGCAAGGCCGACGAACTGGTCGCGCGAATCCTGAAGAAGAAGGATCCGGCCGAGCGCCTGAAGCTGCTGCGCGAAACCGATCACCCGCAGGCGAAGTTCCTGTGGGCCATTTTCAGGGATGCGTTCCACTACATCGCGGTGCACCTGGAGTCGATCGCTGACACCGCGCGCGATGTCGACTTCGCGCTGCGCTGGGGCTTCGGCTGGAGCACGGGACCGTTCGAGACCTGGCAGGCGGCCGGCTGGAAGCAGATCGCCGAATGGGTGCAGGCCGATATCGAGGCCGGCGAGGCGCTGTCGAAGGCGCCATTGCCGAAGTGGGTGTTCGACGGGCCCGTGGCGAAGGCCGGCGGGGTGCACACGCCCGAAGGATCATGGTCGCCGTCGAAGAAGAAGTTCATCGCGCGCCTGGACCTTCCCGTCTACGCACGCCAGATCTTCCGCGCGCCTCTGCTGGGCGAAGGCGCGCCGACGGGAGCGACCGGAGGCAAGACGGTGT
>Ga0209703_1000261_pt1 | contig 13834 bp, 15 predicted proteins | sample PPLLak12cMay2015_2_FD_187256 | JGI IMG/M metagenome (GOLD analysis project Ga0209703, IMG submission 187256) | Freshwater sediment microbial communities from Prairie Pothole Lake near Jamestown, North Dakota, USA - PPLs Lake P8 Core (1) Depth... | ecosystem: Environmental > Aquatic > Freshwater...
AATGCCGAGCCCGCAGAACCGCCTCGTGGCGCTGGAAATACCAAGCCAGCATCAGCGGCAGGGCGACCTTGAGCAGTTCGGACGGCTGGAAAGACATCACGCCCAGGTTCAGCCAGCGCCTCGAGCCGTTGCGCACCTCGCCGAACAGGGCGACGCCGAGCAGCAGCACCACGCCGGCGACATACAGCGGCGGGCCGAACTTGGCGAGGATATGCGGCGGTATGCTGGCCACCACCAGCATCACCGCCAGCGCCAGCGAGATGTTCACCAGGTGGCCGCTGATGCGCGCCGGGCTCTGCCCCGAGGCGCTCGCCACCACTGCCAGACTGAGGCCGAGCAGGGCCAGCACCAGCAGCAGCAGCACGCCGTCGAGATGGCGCAGCCAGAGAAACAACCAGGGTTTAATTTGCGCCACGCTTGACGTCCTGCTTCATGCCCCGGGGGTATTGGCCCGTCAGGTAGTAATCGAGTACCTTGCGCGCAATCGGCGCGGCGGTGCCGCTGCCCGAGCCGCCGTTTTCAACCAGCACGGCGATCGCGATGGTCGGGTTCTCGGCCGGCGCATAGGCGATGAACAGCGCATGATCGAGATGCTTGCGTGCCAGGCGGCTGGCGTCGTAGCGCTCGCCCTGCCTGATGCCGACCACCTGCGCGGTGCCGGTCTTGCCGGCAATCGTGTAGGCGGCGCCGGCTGCGGAAGCGGCTGCCGTGCCGCCAGGGCGCATCACGTCGAGCATGCCTTCCCGCACCAGTTCGAGATGCTTCGGGGTGATCACCAGCTGGTCGCGCACTTTGCCCGGCTGCGGCTTCCAGGTACGGGTATGCGGATCGCGTACCGCCTGCACCAGACGCGGCTCGACCCGCTTGCCACCGTTGGCGAGCATGGCGGTTGCGGTTGCTAGCTGCAGCGGTGTGGTCAGGTGATAGCCCTGACCGATGCCGGCGATCACGGTTTCACCGGGATACCAGGGCTTGTTCCAGCGGCGCTGCTTCCAGTCGCGCGATGGCAACAGCCCGGAGGACTCGCCCTCCATGTCGATGCCGGTCTTTTCCCCCAGACCGAACTTTGCCAGGTAATCGTGCATGCGGTCGATGCCCATTTCGTACGCCAACTCGTAATAGTAGGTATCGCACGAGTGCGAAATCGACTTGCGCAGATCGACCACGCCGTGCCCTTCCGGTTTCCAGTCGCGAAAGCGGTGGCTGCTCCTGGGCAGGCTGAAATAACCGGGATCGACGATTTTGTCGGAGGCCTTGCGCAAGCCGAGTTCCAGCCCGGCCAGGGCCATCAGCGGCTTGATCGTCGACCCCGGCGGGTAGATTCCTCGCAGCACCCGGTTGACCATCGGCCGATCCTCCGACTCGTTGAGCGACTTCCAGGTCTCCGGGTCAATGCCGTCGACGAAAAGATTGGGATCGAAACCCGGCCGGCTCACCATCGCCAGCACGCCGCCACTTCGCGGGTCGAGCGCCACCAGGCCGCCGAGGTAATCGCCGAAGGCATGTTCGGCCACTGCCTGCAGGTTCGAGTCGAGATACAGCTTGAGGTCATGTCCCGGCAATGGCGGGATGCGCGACAGCACCCGCACCGCACGTCCGCCCGAATCCGTTTCCATCTGCTCGAATCCGGTGCGTCCGTGGAGCAGGGTTTCATAGCGCTGTTCCAGTCCGACCTTGCCGATATGAACGCTGCCTTTGTAGTTCTGCACCCGCCCCGCCTCGCGCAACTTCTTCATGTCGTTGTCGTTGATGCGTCCGATGAAACCGACCACATGCGCCATGCCGTCGCCGGTCGGGTAGTTGCGGAACAGGCGGGCCTTGACCTCGACACCCGGCAGGCGATAACGGTTGGCGGCGATGATTGCCACCTCCTCGTCGCTCAGGCGGTTCTTCAGGGGAACGGTCTCGAACTCGTGCGACTCGGCCAGCAGCCTGCGAAAACGCCGGATCTGCCCCGGCGTGATTTCGATTAGTTCGCCGAGATCGGCCAGGGTCTTGTCCAGGCTTTCGGTTTGCGCCACGACGATTTCCAGCGTGTAGGCTGAATAGTTTTCCGCCAGTATGGTGTCGTTCGCATCCATGATCAGGCCACGATGCGGCGCCAGTGGCACCAGCGCTATGCGATTGTTCTCGGCGCGCTGGGTGTAATGGTCATGCTGCATGATCTGCAGATAGAAGCCGCGCGCCAGCAACACCAGCGCCAGCAGCAGCACGAATCCTGCGGCCACCTTGAGGCGCGCCTGGAAGCGCGCCATTTCGAGATCGAGGTTCTTGATCTGCGGTCGTGTGCTCATTCCCGCCGCATTCCCTTGCCGTGCCATAACTGGATGAGCGAGGCCACGCCGTACCACAGGACGGTGGTGCTGATGGCCGGCAGCACGATGCCCCATCCCAAGGGCGGGGTGACTGCCAGCCAGCCGATCAGGAGCACGCCCAGCTGCACCATCAGAAAAACCGGCAGCAGTTGGATCGCCTGTCTCAGGGGGTCGAACTGAAGCAGCCGCAAGCGCAGCAAATGCATGGCATACGCGCCGGCCACATAGGCCATGGCATGCTGGCCGAATACCACGCCGTCGTTGAAGTCGCTCAGCAGTCCGAGCGCGAACGCCCAGCCCATCCCCACCCGATGCGGATGATGCAGGGAACCATACAACACCAGTAGCAGCAGGAAATCAGGACGCAGGAGCAGGCCGATCCCCGACCAGGGCAAGGACTGCAGCCAGAGTGCAAGCAACAGCGCCATGGCCAGACTGCGCCAGCTTCCCGCCTCGTGCCTGGCGACCTTGTCCACAACCATCAGGGCTTCTCCTCGGCCACGACGGGCAGCAACACGCGCACGATGCGATCCCGTTCAATTCCCGCCAGCGGCACGCAGTCGATGCGCAGATAAGGATTGGTCGTCGACCGGCTCACCCGGGTGACGCGCGCAACCGGTATCCCCGCAGGGTAGACGCGATCGATACCCGAGGTCAGCAGAATGTCGCCCTCGCGCACGTCCGTTCGCACCGTCATGTGGCGCAACTCCAGCAAACCGCTGCGTCCTGCGCCTGCAACCAGGCCGCGCTGGCCGGTACGCTCGATAAAAACAGGGGTGAGCAGATCGCGGTTGGTCACCAGAGTGACCTCGCTGCTGCTGACGTAGACGCGGCTGACCTGGCCGATCAATCCGTCCGCGCCGACCACCGGCAAGCCTGCCCGCAATGCCGACCTTCCGCCACGGTCGAGGGTGAGACGCTGGGCAAACCAATCTTGTCCCTGATACAGCACGGATGCAGTCACTCCGTGCAAATCCGGGCGTGAGTCGAGCGCTGCCAGCCGACGCAACTCTGCATACTCGCGTACGAGGTCACGGGTAGCATTGATTTCGGCACGAAGTTCGGCACGTTCCTGCAGCAGGGCGTCACGTTCGCGCTGCAGGGCGCGATGGCGGGTCAGAAAGCCGGCGATTTCGTCGGCCATCTCGAAAGGCGCCCGGGCGGCATGACGCAGCGGCTGCGTCACCAGCGCGAGACTGGCGCGCAGGCCTTCCAGCGCGTGGTAACGGGAATCGAGTGCCACCATGGCAAGGCCGACCAGCAGCCAGATGATCAGCCTGCTGGTCGCCCCCAGGCCTCGGACGAACATAGGCTGGCCCGACGCAGCCATTCAGCGTGCCCCCAGGAAATGCCGGCTCAGCGGTACGTTTGCCGAGACAGCCTTCACTCGTTGGTAAAGACCGAGGCGAGCTTGTCCATTTCTTCCAGCGCCCGGCCCGACCCACGCACCACGCAGGTGAGCGGATCATCGGCGACGATCACCGGCAGGCCGGTTTCCTCCATCAGCAGGCGATCGAGGTCGCGCAACAGCGCCCCGCCGCCGGTCAGCACCATGCCTTTTTCGGCGATGTCGGCGCCGAGTTCGGGCGGTGTCTGCTCCAGCGCCATCTTCACCGCGCTGACGATGGCGTTCAGCGGCTCGGTCAGGGCTTCGAGGATTTCGTTGGACGACACGTTGAAGCTGCGCGGCACGCCCTCGGCGAGGCTGCGGCCCTTGACTTCCATCTCCAGCACTTCGGCGCCGGGGAAGGCCGAGCCCATTTTTTTCTTGATCTGCTCGGCGGTCGCCTCGCCGATCAGCATGCCGTAGTTGCGGCGGATGTAGCTGATGATGGCTTCGTCCATGCGGTCGCCACCGACCCGCACCGAATTGGCGTAGACCACGCCGCCGAGCGAGATCACACCGACTTCGGTGGTGCCGCCGCCGATGTCGACCACCATCGAGCCGGTCGCCTCGGCCACCGGCAGGCCGGCGCCGATCGCCGCCGCCATCGGCTCTTCGATCAGGTAGACCTGGCGCGCCCCGGCACCGATCGCCGATTCGCGGATGGCGCGCCGCTCCACCTGGGTCGAGCCGCAGGGCACGCAGATGATGATGCGCGGGCTGGGACGGAACATCCGGGTGTCGTGCACCTTCTTGATGAAGTACTTGAGCATCTGCTCGGTGACCGTGAAGTCGGCAATCACGCCATCCTTCATCGGCCGGATCGCCTGCAGGTTGCCCGGGGTGCGGCCCAGCATCATCTTGGCCTCCGCGCCCACCGCCTGGACCGTGCGCTTGCCGCCGGCCTGGGTATCGGTGCGGATCGATACCACCGAAGGTTCGTCGAGCACGATGCCGCGATCGCGAACGTAAATCAGAGTATTGGCGGTGCCGAGATCGATCGCCAGATCGGTGGAAAAATAGCTGGTCAGGAACTTGAACATGGTTGGGCCGGGTGCCGCTGAAAAGCAGCAAAATGACAGAAAAAATAAGGGGCCATGATACCCTAACGGGCTTCGTTCCAGTAAGTCATCAGGTGGTTCCATGTCCCTCACCCAGGACGACGTCAAGCGCATCGCCAGCCTGGCCCGCATCGAGATTGACGATGCGCAGGCGCAGGCGGCGCAGGCCCAGCTCAACAGCATTTTCGATCTCATCGCCACCATGCAGGCGGTGGATACCAGCGGCATCGCACCGATGGCGCATGCGCAGGAGGTCTATCAGCGGCTGCGCGATGATGTCGTGACCGAATCCGACCGCCATGCCGCCTTCCAGGCCATCGCACCGGCTGTTGAAAACGGCCTGTATCTCGTGCCGAAAGTCATCGAATGACCCTATCAGACGCCAGTATTGCAAAGCTCGCCGCGCAACTCGCCGGCAAGCAGGTCTCCAGCCGCGAGCTCGCCCAGACCTACCTCGAGCGTATCAACGCGCTCAATCCGGCCATCAACGCCTTCATCACGGTGGATGCCGAGAAGACCCTCACCGAGGCCGCTGCTGCCGACGCCCGCATCGCTGCAGGCCAGGCCGGCCCGCTCACCGGCGTGCCGGTGGCGCACAAGGACATTTTCTGCACCGACGGCTGGCCCACCACCTGCGGCTCGAAGATGCTGCACAACTTCGTCGCCCCCTATGACGCCCACGTCATCCAGCGCTTCAAGGCCGCAGGTATGCCGAGCCTGGGCAAGACCAACATGGACGAATTCGCGATGGGCTCGTCCAACGAGACGAGCTACTACGGCGCGGTGAAGAACCCCTGGAACCTCGACTACGTACCCGGCGGTTCGTCCGGCGGTGCCGCAGCCTGCATCGCTGCGCGCATGGCCCCCGCGGCCACCGGCACCGACACCGGCGGCTCGATCCGCCAGCCCGCCGCGCTGTGCGGCATCACCGGACTCAAGCCCACCTACGGCCTGGTATCGCGCTACGGCATGATCGCCTTCGCCTCCAGTCTCGATCAGGCCGGGCCGATGGCTCCCTCGGCCGAGGACTGTGCGCTGCTGCTCAACGTCATGACCGGTTTCGATCCCAACGACTCGACCAGCCTGGAACGCGAAAAAGAGGATTACACCCGCGATCTGGACACGCCCCTCGCCGGCCTGCGTATCGGCCTGCCGCGCGAGTTCTTCGCCGCGGGGCTCAACAACGAAGTCGCGACCGCAGTCGAAGCCGCCGTCGCCGAATTGAAAAAACTCGGTGCCACCACGGTCCAGATCTCGCTCGCCAATTCGCAGCTCGCCATCCCGGTCTACTACGTGCTGGCGCCCGCCGAAGCCTCGTCCAACCTGTCGCGCTTCGATGGCGTGCGCTACGGCTACCGCGCCCCCGAGTACACCGACCTCAACGACATGTACGCCAAGACCCGCGCACAGGGCTTCGGCGCAGAAGTGAAGCGCCGCATCATGATCGGCGCCTACGTGCTCTCGCATGGCTACTACGACGCCTACTACCTGCAGGCGCAAAAGATCCGCCGCCTCATCGCCGACGACTTCAGCGCAGCCTTCCAGACCTGCGACCTCATCCTCGGCCCCACTGCCCCGGGCACCGCCTTCAAGCTCGGCGAGAAGTCCGACGATCCGGTGGAGATGTACCTGAACGACCTCTACACCATTCCCGCCAACCTCGCCGGCCTGCCCGGCATGTCGCTGCCCTGCGGCTTCGATTCCAAGGGCCTGCCGATCGGCCTGCAGCTGGTCGGCGACTATTTCAGCGAGGCGAAGATGCTCAACGTCGCCCATCAGTACCAGCGCGTCACCGACTGGCACAGCCGCCAACCGGAGGGCCTGAAATGAATCGGGGCCACGATAACTGGGAAGTGGTCATCGGGCTGGAAGTCCACACCCAGCTCGCCACCCGATCGAAGATCTTTTCCGGCAGCAGCACCGCCTTCGGCGCCGCCCCCAACACCCAGGCGAGCGCAGTCGACATCGCGCTGCCCGGCGTGCTGCCGGTGCTGAACCGCGGCGCGGTGGAATGCGCGATCAAGTTCGGTCTGGCGATCGGCGCTGCGCTCAACCGTGTCAACGTCTTCGACCGCAAGAACTACTTCTATCCCGACCTGCCCAAGGGCTATCAGATCAGCCAGCTGGCCAAGCCCATCGTCGAGGGCGGTGCGCTCACCATCGTCATCCCTTCGACAGGCTCAGGACAGTCGGAGGAACGCATCATCCACCTGACCCGTGCCCACATGGAAGAGGACGCCGGCAAGTCTCTGCACGAGGACTTCCACGGCATGACCGGGATCGACCTCAACCGCGCCGGCACGCCGCTGCTGGAAATCGTCTCCGAGCCGGAGATGCGCTCTTCCGCGGAGGCCGTGGCCTACGCCCGCGCGCTGCATACCCTGGTCACCTGGATCGGCATCTGCGACGGCAACATGCAGGAAGGCAGCTTCCGCGTCGACGCCAACGTCTCGGTGCGCCCGTTCGGACAGAAGGAATTCGGCACCCGCCGCGAAATCAAGAACCTCAACTCCTTTCGCTTCCTGCAGCAGGCGATCGACTACGAAGTGCGCTGGCAGATCGAAACCCTGGAAGACGGCGGCCGCATCCAGCAGGCCACGGTGTTGTTCGACCCCGACACGGGTGAGACGCGCATGATGCGCAGCAAGGAAGAGGCGCACGACTACCGCTACTTCCCCGACCCCGACCTGCTACCGGTCAGGCTCGACGAGGACTGGATCGAGGCGGTGCGTGCCACCCTGCCCGAACTGCCGGTTGCGATGCAGGCGCGCTTCCAGAGCGACTACGGCGTATCCGCCTACGACGCCTCGGTGCTCACGGGATCGCGCGCGCTGGCCGACTACTTCGAGGCAACCGCGAAAGCCTGCGGCCAGGGCAAGCTCGCCGCCAACTGGGTGATGGGCGAACTCTCTGCGGCATTGAACAAGGCCGAGCTCGGCATCGCGGCGAGTCCGGTTTCCGCGGCCCAGCTCGGCAAGCTGATCGCGCGCATCCAGGACGGCACGCTGTCCGGCAAGCTCGCCAAGCAGGTATTCGAGGGATTGTGGGAAGGCGCCGGCGAGGTCGATGCCATCATCGAGGCGCGCGGCCTCAAGCAGATGTCCGATTCCGGGGAACTGGAGAAGATCATCGACGAAGTGCTGGCCGCCAACCAGAAGTCGGTCGACGAATTCCGCGCCGGCAAGGAAAAAGCCTTCAACGCGCTGGTAGGCCAGGTGATGAAGGCGAGCCGCGGCAAGGCCAACCCGGCGCAGGTCAACGAGCTGCTGAAGTCGAAGCTCGCCAGCTGACCCGCCTTACGCCGCGGGACGGCGGGCCTCAGCGCAACGCGCTGGACAGTTCGCGAAAGCGCAGCTTGTCGGCCTCGTACTTTTCCCGCACCTGCATCATCGCTTCTTCGTTGTTGAGGATGGTGCGTTTGAGTTCGAGGCTTTCCTTGTGGGTCTGTGCCAGCTGGCTCTGCAGATCAGGAGACACCGGGCGGCCTGATTTCTCGATGGTGCTGATGCGTGCCCGCAGCTCGGCCAGATTGGCATCCACCGCCTTGGCCCGTGTTTCCGCGCCGCGGATTGCAAGCTTGTGGTGCTCCAGCGCGCGATCCCTTGCCAGATCGATTTCCGCTTCGGTGGTGTAAGTCGCCATCAGCGCGCGGTCAAGCCGTGCCTGTTCGGCCTGTTGACGCTCGATCTTCAACTGTTCGGCCTGGCGCGCGATCTCGGCCATGCGTTCCGCTTCGGATTGCGTGCGGCGCACCACCATGCCCTGCTTGTTCATCTCGGCAGCACCGCTTTTTTGATAGGTCTGGGGCAAGGTATCACTGTAGTGCACCCGGCCATTGCCATCGACCCAGCGGTACATCTGCGCCTGTGCGGTGCCCGCACAGGCCGCTATCAGCACCAGGCTAAACGCCGTATTGCGCACGGTAACGCGCCACTGCCTGCAATTCCTGCTGTCTGTTTGCATCACGTCCCAAAAACTCCACCAGATTGTCCAGGGTGACCACGGCCACCACCGGAATGCCAAATTGTTCGCGCACTTCCTGTACCGCGGACTTCTCGCCCGTGCCGCGCTCCATGCGGTCCAGCGCGATCACCACACCGGCCGGTTCGGCACCGGCGTGGCGGATCAGTTCCACCGATTCCCGTACCGAGGTGCCCGCCGAAATCACGTCATCAACGATCAGCACCCGGCCCTGCAATTCCGCCCCGACCACCGTCCCGCCCTCGCCGTGATCCTTCGCTTCCTTGCGGTTGTAGGCAAACGGCAGGTTCCTGCCCATGCCTGCCAGCGCGATCGCGATGCTCGCCGCCAGGGGGATGCCCTTGTAGGCCGGTCCGAACAGCACGTCGAACGCGATCCCCGAGTCGACAATGGCTTTCGCGTAAAATTCGCCCAGCCGTTTCAGCCTGTCGCCGTCGTTGAACAGCCCCGCATTGAAAAAATACGGACTCATGCGCCCTGCCTTGGTCTTGAACTCGCCAAAACACAGCACGTTCGAAGCGATGGCAAACTCCACAAACTCGGCTCTGTAATCGGACATTTCCTGGCTTTTCTTGAATAGTTAAGAAGCGATGCGAATTATATCGGCCAACCTCAACGGCATCCGCTCCGCTGCGACCAAAGGCTTCTTCGACTGGCTGCCCGCGCAGCACGCCGACGTCGTCTGCGTCCAGGAATTGAAGGCGCAGGCCGCCGACCTCAGGCCAGAGCTCATCACCTGCGACGGCCTCAGCGGCGCCTTCCACTGCGCAGAAAAAAAGGGCTACAGCGGCGTCGGCATCTATACCCGCCAGGCACCCCAGCGCATCATCGAGGGCCTCGGCGTGCCCGAATTCGATGCCGAGGGCCGCTACATCGAGGCTGATTACGGAAATCTCGCCGTCATCTCGCTCTACCAGCCATCCGGATCGAGTTCGGAGGAACGTCAGCAGGCCAAGTTCCGCTTCATGGATGCCTTCTTCCCCCATCTAGAAGCGCTGATCAAATCCGGCCGCGAAATCGTCATCTGCGGCGACTGGAACATCGCTCACAAGGAAATCGACCTGAAGAACTGGAAATCCAACCAGAAGAACTCCGGCTTCCTGCCCGAGGAACGCGCCTGGATGACCCGGCTGTTCGACGAGCTCGGCTGGGTCGACGTCTACCGCAGCCTCTATCCGGAACACAGCGGCGAGGCCTACACCTGGTGGAGCAACCGCGGCCAGGCCTGGGCGAAGAACGTCGGCTGGCGCATCGACTACCAGATCGCCACACCCGGCATTGCATCCAAGGCGACCTCGGCCAGCGTCTACAAGGACCAGCGCTTCTCCGACCACGCGCCGCTGAGCGTGGATTATGCGTACGCTCCTTGACCGCACGTACCCTTGGCTTATGCGGTATCGCGAGCTAATATAACAATCGTTATAACCAACAGGAGTTTGCCATGCATGCCCTGAAACTCACCCAAATCGGCAATTCGGTCGGCCTGATCCTGCCCAAGGAAGTGCTGGCGCGGCTGAAACTGGAAAAAGGCGACACGGTGTTTGTGACCGAGACGCCGGACGGCGTGGCGATGACGCCATACGACCCCAGCCTGGAAGAACAAATCGAAGCGGGCCGCGCTTTCATGCGCGATTTCCGCGATACCTTTCACGAACTGGCGAAATAAATGGCGCCGGCCTGGAGTTGGGTCGACAAGCGCGCTTTGATGTTGCTGCACGACGAAAGCCTGGCCGAACACGGTGGCTTGCCGGGTTTACGCGATGAAGGTCTGCTCGATTCTGCGTTGGCGCGGCCGCTCAATCTCGCAGCGTATGGCGACCCGGATTCGTGCGAGCTGGCCGCGGCTTATTGTGTGGGACTCGCCAAGAACCACCCCTTTCTGGATGGCAACAAACGCGCTGCCTTTCTCGCGCTGGGCTTGTTTCTCTACTCGAACGGGCAGCGGCTGACCGCCACCCAGGCCGAGGCCACACTCATGGTATTAGCCATCGCTGCCAGCGAATGGGACAAGGCCACGCTTGCCGCCTGGCTGCGCACGCACACCGCACCGCGCACCTGATCACTGCTTAGCGCCAACCATTCATCATGTCCCGCCCCTGGCTCAACGCCCTTTCGGTCTACACCCACCCGCGCGTCGTCGGCATGCTGTTCCTCGGCTTTTCCGCCGGGTTGCCGCTACTGCTGGTGCTGGGCACGCTGTCCTTCTGGCTGTCGGAGGCGGGCATCGCGCGGGCGACCATCGGTCACCTGAGCTGGGTAGGGCTGGCCTACGGCTTCAAGTTCCTGTGGTCGCCGCTGGTGGACCGGCTGCCGCTGCCCTTCCTCACCGTGCGGCTGGGCAAGCGGCGGGCCTGGCTGCTGCTGTCGCAGGTCTGCATCGCACTGGCGCTCTTGGGGATGGCGAACACCGACCCGGTACTGAACCTGACGCACACCGTGTTCTTCGCGCTGGCGGTCGCTTTCGCCTCGGCGACGCAGGACATCGCGCTCGATGCCTACCGCATCGAAGCGGTGGAAATCGAGAAACAGGGGGCGATGGCGGCGACCTATCAGGCGGGTTACCGCATCGCCATGATCACCGCTGGCGCGGGGGCGCTGTGGATCGCGGCGGCGTTCGACCCATCCGAGGCCACCTACGACTTCCGCCCCTGGCAGGTGGCCTACACGGTGATGGCCGCACTGATGGTCATCGGCATCCTCACCACGCTGACCATCCGCGAACCGGAAAAGAAGGTGCCGCCAGACACCGCCGAACGCGAAGCGCATGCGCGCGAAAAATTCGCCGCCGCCGGACTGTCGGGCCGACTCCTGAATGCCACGGCATGGTTCTACAGCGCGGTGGTGTCGCCCTTCATCGACTTCATCCAGCACTACAAATGGCAGGCGCTGCTGATCCTGGCGCTGATTTCCGTCTACCGTATCTCGGATGTGGTGATGGGGGTGATGAGCAATCCCTTCTACCAGGAAATGGGTTTCACCAAGGACGAAGTGGCGACGGTGTCCAAGGTCTATGGAGTGATCATGACCATCCTCGGCGCCGGCCTGGGCGGGCTGCTGGTGATGCGCATCGGCGTGATGCGCACGCTGTTTCTCGGCGCGGTGCTCTCCGCCGCGACCAACCTGCTGTTCGTCTGGCTTGCCGGGCGCGGCCACGACGTCGGTGCGCTGGTGTTCACGGTGTCGGCCGACAACCTCTCCGCCGGCATCGCCTCGAGCGCCTTCGTCGCCTACCTCTCCGGCCTGGTGAACCAGGCCTATTCGGCGACGCAATACGCGCTGTTCACCTCGGTCATGCTGCTGCTGCCGAAGTTCATCGCCGGATTCTCCGGCGAGTTCGTCGATGCCTGGGGTTGGGCCAACTTCTTTACCGCCACCGCAGCGATCGGCGTGCCGGTACTGCTGCTGGTGTGGCTGGCGGGGCGGGCAAAACTTTGAAACCATTTTTATCCACGAAGGGCACGAAGGAACGCGAAGAAGAGCTTTATCCAGGAATTGGGCAAATTAACGCCAATGAGCGGCTTGCCGTGATTCGCGACTAATCGCGTCATTCACGGATCGAGGTTTTCCCTTCGCGTTCCTTCGCGTCCTTGGCGGTAAGTCGTTCTATTCGTGTTCCTTCGTGCCCTTCGTGGAAAATAATTTTTAAACCATGATTGAATTTTCACTGCTTACCGCCCTGCTCGCCGGCCTCCTCGGCGGGGTGCATTGCGTCGGGATGTGCGGCGGTATCGTCGCGGCCTTCTCCTTCCGTGCCGACGGCACGCATCCGCCGTTCCGTTTCCATCTCGCCTACAACCTCGGGCGCATCACCAGCTACACCCTGTTCGGCGCACTCGCCGGGGCGCTCGGTGCCTCGTTCAAGCTGGCGCAGTTCATGCCGGTGCAGACGGTCCTCTATGTGCTGGCGCAGCTGGTGATGATCCTGCTCGGCCTCTATCTCGCCGGCTGGTCGCGCTGGGTGCTGGTGTTCGAGAAGGCGGGCGGGGCACTGTGGCGGCATCTGCAGCCGCTATTCAAAAAACTGCTGCCAGTGCGCAACCTACCCGGCGCGCTGATTGCCGGCATGGCCTGGGGCTGGCTGCCGTGCGGGCTGGTTTACTCGGTGCTGGTTTCCGCTTTGGCAGCGGGCAGCGCCCCTTCCGGAGCAGCGCTGATGCTGGCCTTCGGCCTCGGCACCCTGCCCAACCTGCTGGGCATGGGCCTGTTCGCGCGCACCCTGCAGCCGTTTCTGCAGCGCCTGTGGGTGCGGCGCAGCGCCGGTCTGACGGTGGCCGGCTTCGGCGTATGGGGCCTGGCCAGCCTGGTGTTGCGCTACTTGTAGAACTTCTGGCTGAAGCGGATCTCGCGCTTCGGTTCGCCCGCGGTTTCGACCGTAGCGGTAAACATCAACGTGTCCGGCGGGGCGACACGGAATTCACCTAGATAGTAGATCGCGGTGCCTTCGCGCACCTCGCGCATCGGCACCTCGGCGAGTTGCTGGTTGAGATTGGTGACGAAGACCTTCAGCTTGGCCTCGACCGGAGTCGGCATGCCGACCGGGTTTGTCTTCAGCACCGAGATCGTCGCCAGGCCACGCGACTTGCTGCGCTCGATCTTGTAGGCACGGGCCACCTCGGGCAGCAGGGTGTCGGTCGTCATGGCGTTGTAGTGGACTTCCAGGCCGTTGAATTTTTCGGCTTTCTCGGCATGCGCCAGGGTGGCGGCGCTGCACAGGCAAATCGCGGCGATCAGGTGTTTCATGGTGTCTCCTCTTGTTGTGGGCACGGCTGATCTGATTGTAGGCGCTTTGCTCATTTCTTGACCTGATCGAGCCAGACCAGCAATTCGTCGAGCACGCGCCCAGTCGCCAGATTGAAAGCCTCCGCGGCACCCGCTGCATCGTAGCTGGAAGCCTCGACACGCTGCTCGAGCCGGGTGCGGCCGATCAGCGAGCGGTTCTTCAGGTCGATCAATTCGACGCGCAGCACGATATGTGCGCTGCCCGGCGGGTCGCTGGCATCGTGATAGAACTCGACCAGCCCGGTATCCAGCAGCAACTCGCCGCGCACATGGCTGCCCGTCGCGGCGACTGCGGCGAAGCTCCCCTGCGCCTC
>Ga0209703_1000262_pt1 | contig 13793 bp, 12 predicted proteins | sample PPLLak12cMay2015_2_FD_187256 | JGI IMG/M metagenome (GOLD analysis project Ga0209703, IMG submission 187256) | Freshwater sediment microbial communities from Prairie Pothole Lake near Jamestown, North Dakota, USA - PPLs Lake P8 Core (1) Depth... | ecosystem: Environmental > Aquatic > Freshwater...
CCTCGTTGCTGAGGAAAAAGGAGTCGGAGGACAAAACGATGCTGCCCTTTCCGTAGGATCGTTCAATGAGCACCGGCTTCCCCCCCCTGGCATAGATGACCTGCCACTCAGGGTCCCGTGGTTCAAAAACCGAGGCGCCATGCCAAGGGAGAGAGGGAGGGAGTTCTTTTTCCGGTAGGTTCAGGCTTGCCTCTGCATCCTCTTTCTCACAACGATCAACCTCTACACCCCAACGCTGGGTAAGATCAACATAGGCCTTGCCGGAGAGTTCTTGCTCCTCGTCATTCTCTTGATTCGTATCCTCTTGCGGGGTTTGGTGCCTTTCTTTCTCTTTTGCCGGTGGGGTGGGCAGGACACGTATGGGGACAAAAGAGAAGACGACACGCCCGCCCCCAAGGGCAGCCTCCTCGAGAGCCTCCACCGACGCCTGCGGCATCTCTGAGAAACGCGACGCTTGGAGGCCAAAGAGAAAGAGGGTCGTTTCGGATAATCCGGATACCTTGTGCAAAGGCTCAATATTGCGCATGGCTTCAATCCCCGGGAGAAGCCCCAGACCTTCGTAAAAAGCCTTGGCCCCCAGTGGGTCCGAACGGTACGAGGAGTAACGCGGATAGGCATCGCCTTTCTCGAAGCGCAAAATCAGAAGATGCGTGACGCCATAGACGAAGAGGGCGGTCACAATCAACAGAAAAAGAGCGGGGAAAAGTTTACCTTTGTGCATGGCCTCTGATCCTTTCCTGATTTCGCAAAAAGCGGTCCATGATTCCGGGAGTGACTTCGTGCAATCCGTACCAGGCACTTTCAAAGAGGACCCTGTTTTCAGCAAACATCCCTACCAAGTGCGGTTGGGTATGAGAGCGGCGCCGAAGCTCCAGCTCATACTCGCGGTCGGACTTGTATTTAGCGATCGTGACCAACTCCTGGCGAGCCAGGCATGCCAGTGTTGCCAGATAGAGGGCACGCAGCGCCAGCCTGAGTTCTCCCTTTCCCATCAACTCCCCGGCCAGATTGAGCCAGTCCTCCTCAGGAAGCGCCGTAGCATCCACGTCCTCACGTGTGATATCGGGAGCGGCTTTGGCGCAAACCTCTGTTGTGACGATTCGAGGTCTCCGATCCTTCCACGCACGCCACACGAGGAAGACCAGCACGGCCACGATGCACACCAGTGGCATGATGATCAATGCCCGTGAGAAGGAAGTCCCTTGCGAGTCCGGCTTCCGCAGCTTGGGCAAAGACAGAAGGATACGGGAGAGAATGTCCTCGATAAAGTTCCAGACCTTCGCCAACCCATTTTTGACATAGTTCCATCCCTTTTTCAGGATGCCTATGATCGAATCGACAAAATCGTAGAAAGCAGAGTGCCTGCCTTCAACGTCTGGAGGTTTTTGGCGTGGCATGCGCCAGCTGTATCCAGGGTCGCGCATGACCCTTTCAATGGCCGAATCAAGCTGTTGGGCCGAAACAGAGGTGTCGCCTCCGGAAACGGGAGGGGTGCCTGATTGTGCCAGAGCCTTGTCACAGAGGCCAAGGGCAAGAAAAGCAGCAAGGAGGAGTGTAACGATCGCTCCCGGCCGGGCACAGGAGCGAAGCTCAACCTTCAGGTCCTCGCCAGTCTGCAGAGATTCTCCGTAAAAACAGCGTAGACAGTAGCAGGCCTTCATGAGCGGGTCGAGGCAGAGATAGCTTAAGCTACACACGACAGCAAAAAATGTATTGTTCATGAGATGGGTTTTGCTGATAGAGAAGAGGGTCTCGACACCCAAGAGGATCTTCAGGAGCCAAGGAAGCAGGGCCAGGGCGATGCCGACATTCAAGGCCGTGACCATCCCCAAGGGGCAGAGGGGGATGACCACCAGCGCTGCGACGATGAGGAGGAAAGAGACCGATGCCCCGGGATTGAATGAAGACGACACGGGAACGAGGACAAAGATAAAGAATGCCGCAAGCCCCAGGAGAAAAGGGCTCGTCAGCCAGAGGATCAAGGTATTTTGCATGGTCCAGAGCGAGGCTTGACGCCAGGACCTCCGCACCACGGTCCGCAAGTCGCTCTCGTCACCACTCCCCAACAGGCTGGCATTCTGAAAGAAGGCGAATGCCTGAGGGAAAGGAAGCATCACGATAAACGCGATCGGTAGAATGAGAAGTCCCCACGGCTGGATGGCAGTTTGAATAGCAGCGGCGCGCATCATGCGGCGTAAACCCCAAGCAGGGGATGGTTCTCCCCTGACCCTCTCGAGAAGACGGCGTGCGTACAGACTCTGCCAGGTCTTCATCCAGATAAACAAAAAGGTCAATCCCCAGGAGGCCTCAGAACAGTGCCTCCAGGCATCGGCACCCATGCTCATGTCAGTCCAGAAGTAGAGGAGCCCCAAAATAAAGGGCAGGCTACCGAAATAGTAAGGCGCGAGGAGGAACGTGTTCGCGCGAAGCAAGTGCATCGCTTCTTCCAAAATGTCGACAGCCGACTTCCCGCCACGATCCCTGCCCTTGCGTTTCATCGATCCACCGATTCCTCCTGCCCGATCGCCATCTCATGAAAGGAGGACGGGATGGTGAGTAAAGTCTTGCCGAGCAGATAAAAGGACGACCAGAGCAGCAACATACCCATGAGGATCTGGGCGAGTCGCACGAGCCCAACCAATCGGTATTGCTTGTCTGCTTTTTTACTGAGACGTTTCAGACAAAAAGCGCAGATGACACGATCATCGTGCTCACTGACACATTCCCTGCAGAAGGTCCGCCCGCATTCCGGACAACGTGCAACGGCCTCGCGAGAGGCATGGTTGAAACAGCGCTCTTGGGCGATACTCATCCCCTGGCCTCACCTTCTGAATCCTGACTAGGACGAGAAGCGCTCGCCGAATCATCACGGTGTCTTTTCACCCTGACGAGCCCCAGTGCGCCCAGTACAAGGGAACAGGTGGCCGAGAAGGCATAGACGCCCATGACGAGCGGCGAATCCTGAGGAGAAAGATCAAGCATGACCCGATACATGTCCCATTGAGTGACCATTATTTCAAGCCTGCTGGTCATCAGCGTTGTCACCATGAGTACATAGCCTAGGAGATAGGAGACACAGACAAAGCCCAACGATGCCCAGGTCATCCTTCGAACCGTGCCTGGGATATCGCTTTCATGTTGTTTCACAAGAGCGACAATAAGAAGAATGGAGTATATGAGCGTCAACACGGAAGAGACACCGGTCATGGTTGCGGTGTGATTGAGAAGAAGGATGCCGGTCAGAATGCCATCCAGCAGAATGAAGGCAAAAGCCAGCATGTGTATGGTACCGCCGTCATGACGGATCCCGTGTCCCCTGGCATGAGGCTGTCGCAAAGGGCGCGTCGTGCGAGGGGCATGGAGAGTTTCTTCATTTGGGTCGATGTTGACTTCTTCGGGGCTGAGTCTCCCCTGGACCCTTTCGATAGCGGGCCGAAGTATTTCAATTACTTTGCGAGCCACCCGCAGGCGATTGAGCGAGGGAAGTTGGTCCTCTTGCACCGCAGTTACGATATGACAGATGCAGGTTGGGCCTCTAAAGGCATTGACCAACAAGAAGACAAGAAAGGCTCCCGAAAGAATCCAGAAGAAAATGCGAACAGCTTCTTTTTCAAGGAAGAGTGCTCCCATCAAGGAACAGGCGATCATCAATGCCAGGACGAGACTCCAGGTGGCCCCACGGTTTGTTCTCCGGGTGATGATGGCCTGGATATTGGAGAAGTAAAAGCGTTTGTAATCCTCAGAGAAGCCATTGTTATCTACACCGAGGATATGGTCATCGGCCTGGTAGAGCGAGCATCTGGAGAATGAGACGGTAATGAAACCTCCCCTGCGAGGGCCTCTTCCCGGGAGCCGCTTGTAGCTGGTTTCTGCCCTGCCATCCATGTTTGTATTCACCGCCTTGAGACGAGATAGGCGATCCCTGTGGTCCATGCAAGGATCTGGAGGCCCGCAAGCGCCATTGCGAAAATGAACCGAATCTTGGTCCGTCTGACGAGACTCGTGGGTGATTTCCAATGTCGGATGGCAAGGTAGATGGCCATGGGAGCCGTGATGAGGGTAAACCAGATCGTTATCATGGGGAATAAAGCGAGCCTGAGGGCAACGCCATCATAAAGCACCCGATGACGATCAAGGTTGACGATTCTGCCTTTTTTCTTCCCTGTTTCCACACACGCCGGACAGAGGTGTTTGTCGCTCAATTCCACGTCGCAGAGGGCACAGAGGAATCGGCCACAATGATCGCAAGGAATGACGGCCTTTTTTTGCGGATGGTAAAAGCAACTCGCCTGATCATCGATCAATGTCTCCCCCTCTTTTCCCGAGCGCGGGCTGTGATAAAAGGCGGGGAACACATCAATCTTGACGGGCGCATGACAGGATGGACATGGGATCAAATCGGAGGTGTTATAGTACCCCGCAAGAATTGGCGCATGGCAGTGTGTGCAAGAGATTTCTTCCATTAAACATTAAGGTGCTATGCTTTAATAACCCTCGTATCACAGATGCGATCATGGAGCGACCGTTTTTCCTGATCGAAAGCCGCCATGATGTAACCAATGGTCAGGGTGAGAGAACTGACAAACTCTGCGAAGAACCTGCCGCAGGCCCGGGCATAGCTGATCTTCTCGCCGTCCGATCTCACGACCTTGAGACCGCAGGCCATTTTCCCCGGGGTGGCACTGTATGCGCCTATGAAATAGGTCGCGTAGGCAATGCTAAGTCCAAAGGAAACGACGTTCTGGAGGACGGCGCCTGTGACCGGGTGCCTTACAATAAAACTTCCCAAAAACCCAAGAACAAATCCAGCGATACCAACAATGATTCCATCGATGAATTTGGCTCCAAGACGTATCCAGAATCCGGCATACACCATTTCTCCCGCAACGGTGACACCTTCCTTCAGCTTTTGCACGAAGAGCGGTTTGCATTTACCGCATACCAAAGCATCTCCGAATTGGATGAGTTCATCGTCAAAATATACCATCCCGCATTCGCTGCAGCTTTTCGCCGTCCTCGATGTTCGACCCTCTGAAGGATTATCCAGGAACACCTGCCCGGAATCTTCAAGCGGAATGTCTAAATTCATATCTAAAGAAGCTTTTGGGAAACCTTCTGAAGCCGTATTTGAAAAAGCCCGAAGTGTCGGCTTCGGAAGAGTTCTCGATGGGGCACTTGAAGGAGGCCTTGGAGAAGCTCTTCGAGGAGCTTCCGGTGGAGCATCGAGAACGGCACCACAGGCCTTGCAGGTGGCTTTAGGTAATTGTGTTAATCCGCATTTGGAGCATTTTGCACCATAAAGCATACTTCAACACCCCTCTTTCATTGAATTGTGTTTACTTCACTAGTAAACCTTCGTCTTATTTACGGAACTTTAAATCCGGCTTTCGCTTCAAAGGGAATTTGTCTTTCTCCCCACCACAAACGACGAAGTTTACTGCTAAATCGATGCCTCGACTCTTCTACCGACTGAAACGACTCACTGATCAAAGCAATTCCGATGCCAATAGCATCTTTACTAACAACTTCAATTAATTGAATAGGTTTTACCCTCTCGGAAAGCTGGGAAGTGGAAAGTTATTTACCACTCTCGTCATGGGATGGCCGAAAATGTGGAATGCCCACGGATTCGAATGGATAGAGTGCTACCCTGGTCAATCATTGAGGGTCGTTCCCGTGATACGCTGAGTTCTATCTCTTAACCGGGATATCACGACTCTGCCTCCACTGCCTGCGGCAGGCGGGGGTCCATCGCCGATAAATTCAGTTGATTTGGGAATGGATTTGAAATAAATTAAGGAGAGAGAAGAATGTCACAAAAATACTTTAGAATTTTCAATGAAATACAGTAAATCCCCCATTTCCGGAATCAACCTTTTTCTCGTAGAGTACCAGTAAAGAGCCCCGCCCACAAGGCGGGGCTTTAAACCATATATTCTAAGTCCAAAACCGAGATCCCGAAACAAGTTCGGGATGATAAAAAAAACCGGAACCGAACCGCCATGTCATGAACTTGTTTCAGCATCCGATTTATTTTTTCAGCTTTCATCAGACGCACCTTTCATCCCTGTCCGTCCTGTCAAGACGGGACAGGCACGAAGGGGGTTTCCAAAGGCGGTCTTAATAAATCTTTTTTCCATTGTAGGATACCTGAGGTCACTCTTTATCAGACTCTTTATCAGAATGAGAACACCATTCGCCACGAAGGCATTAATTTTACTGATGGGACTCTTTTTTTTCCATTCCACTCTCAATGCTCATGTTGAGCATGGACAACCGAAAGACCTCCCTGGCATCGGGATTGATCAGAAGGTGGGCCAGTATGTTCCGCTCGATCTTACCTTCGTGGATGAAAATGGTCAGACGGTAAGCCTAAGACAACTCATCCATAGACCCACCATTCTCGCCCTGGTTTATTTGCATTGTCCGAACGTATGCAGTTTACTCCTGCAAAATCTGGCAGATGCCCTGGACAAGTTACCCGCAGAACCGGGCAAGGAGTACAGCGTGCTTTCAGTCAGCTTTGACGAAACAGAAAAGCCGGGCCTTGCGCTTCAAAAGAAGAAAACTTATCTGAAAATGATCCAGAAACCCTTCCCTGAGGATGCCTGGAAATTTTTGACTGGAGACAAAGAAAATATTCGCAAACTGACGGATGCCACGGGCTTCCACTTCAAAAGAGTGGGGCAAGATTTTGAACATCCTGTGACTTTAATCACGCTTGCCCCTGATGGGAAGATTATCCGCTACATGCTCGGGGCGGATCTCCTCCCCTTCGACCTGAAGATGGCCCTCGTAGAGGCCTCCCAGGGAAAGATCGGACCTGCCATCACTAAGGTTGTAAGGTTCTGCTTCAGTTACGACCCGAAAGCCAAAAAGCTCGTGTTTAATACGTTGAAGGTGACTGGAACCGTCACCCTGCTTTTTGCGCTATCCTTTGTCATATTCCTTCTTTTCAAAGGCAAAAAGCAGCATACTCAAGGGGAGCGGCAGGAATGACAACGACCGGAGCGGCGGAGAGCATTCGTCCAAGGATCAGTTTTTACGAAAACCAGGGGCGACATAATGGAATCCTTGCATGGATTCTCACCCAGGACCATAAAAGGATCGGGATCCTTTACTTCATTTTTGTCATGGCCTTCTTTTTTAGCGGGGTCGTTCTTGGGTTCTTTATGCGTCTGCAGATGATCGCTCCCGGAGGCGCCATCATGAAGCCCCAGACCTATAATTCACTTTTTACGCTTCACGGGATCATCATGATCTTTCTGGTCGTCATCCCTGCTATTCCGACCATCTTCGGGAATTTCTTTCTCCCGATTCAGATCGGCGCCAGAGATGTTGCCTTTCCGAGAATTAACCTTTTGTCCTGGTGGCTTTATATTTCCGGAGCGGCGATTGTCGCCCTCTCCGTCTTCACCGGCGAAGGACCTCCGGATACAGGCTGGACCTTCTATACGCCGTATAGCCTAAGGACCACGGTCAATGTCCCCCTTGCGGTTTTTGGTCTTTTTATCCTGGGCATGTCCTCCATTCTCACCGGGGTCAATTTTGTAACGACCACCCACAGACTCAGAGCCCCTGGGATGACCTGGCATCGTCTACCCCTTTTTGTCTGGGCGATCTATTCAACATCATGGGTTCAAATCCTTGCCACACCCGTGATCGGAGTCACCCTCGCTCTCATTATGATCGAAAGATTTTTTGGAGTGGGGGTATTTGACCCGGCGAAGGGAGGCGATCCTATTCTTTACCAGCACATGTTCTGGATCTACTCCCATCCGGCCACCTACATCATGATCCTTCCGGCCATGGGGATCGTCTCTGACATTATTCCGGTCTTTGCCAGGAAGAAGATCTTCGGGTATATGGCGATTGCTATTTCCGGCGTCGCGATCGCAGCCGTTGGATCTCTTGTATGGGGGCATCATATGTTCGTCAGCGGGCAGAGCGATTTTGCTGCCCTCCTTTTCTCCCTTCTCACCTTTTTGGTAGCTATCCCCAGCGCGATCAAGGTCTTCAACTGGGTTGCAACCCTGCACAAAGGCTCCATTGTCCTGGAACCCCCTCTTCTCTTCTGTCTCGCCTTTATCTTTCTCTTCTCGATTGGCGGGCTGACGGGCTTGATCCAGGGTGCCCTGGCGCCGAATGTGCACCTCCACGATACCTACTGGATCCCGGGCCATTTTCACTACATTATCTTCGGGGGAATGGGATTCGGACTCTTTGCTGCCTTCCATTACTGGTTCCCGAAGATGTTCGGCCGGATGTACAACCGCAAAATGGCAGTGTGGGCATGGGTGATTATGCTCATTGGATTTAATATCTTCTATTTCTCCATGCTCCTGCTGGGCTGGGAGGGGATGCCCCGGAGATATTATGACTATCTCCCTCAATTCCGCACGCTTCACCTGACAGCGACATTCGGGTCCTGGATTCTCGTTGCCGGGCTGATTGTCATGTTTGCCAATCTTTTCCGCGGACTTTTCACAGGCGAAAAAGCAAAAGATAACCCTTGGGACGCGTCGACGCTCGAATGGCAAATCCCCTCGCCGCCCCCGACAGAGAACTTTGAGGAAATTCCTGTCATCCAAAGGGGTCCTTACGATTTCAAGGAGTTTGATCAGAATGGATGAGACAACAGCATTTGCCCTCGAAGGGCAGAGAGATGCTACCGGCGCAAGATTGGGGATGTGGCTTTTCATCCTTTCCGAGATTCTCCTCTTCGGAGGGTTGTTCATCCTGTATTCGGCTTACCGCTATAAGAACCCAGTCGATTTTCATCATGCCTCGAGGGAACTCGACGTCATCCTCGGCACCTTGAATACAATCATCCTCCTGACCAGCAGCTTAAGCATGGCCGCCTCCATTGCGGCTATTCAGCGAAGTCAGCGTAAATTATCCATGGTCCTGCTCATAGCAACCATGGCTCTTGGTCTTTTCTTTCTCCTGAACAAAGGTTTTGAATGGGGAGCCAAAATGGAACATGGTATTTATCCAAATGCCCCGACCCTTTTGGCCCGCGCAAAAGGTGAGATTCTTTTCTTCGGCCTCTACTACGTGATGACAGGACTCCATGGGCTGCATGTTCTTGTGGGAGTCTGTGTCTTGCTGGTGATGCTGATTCTTTTGTCAAAAGGGAAGGTTCGCTCAACGCATTTCACTCCCTTAGAAAACTCCGGGTTGTACTGGCACCTGGTGGATATCATCTGGATCTTTCTCTATCCGCTCTTCTATTTGATCTCTTGAAGGGGAAGTCTGGGACCAGGAAAGGCGAATTTTCGAATGAAACCAGAAGAAGAGGTCCGGAAGACAAGATATCAGACCTATGCCCTTGTGTGGGTGACGTTGATCATCCTGACAGGAATCACGTTGAGCGCCGCAGGCCGGGAACTTGGCGGCTGGACAGTTCTCATTGCTTTGGTGATCGCGGGAACAAAATCCGGACTGGTCCTGAATTATTTTATGCACCTCCGGTCCGAGAGATTGACGGTATTCAAGGTCATCATCCCCCTTGTCCTGGCCGTTTTCCTCGTTTTCATTCTCTTGACTTTCTCTGACTTGGCTTTTCGAGGCGGTGTGAAATGATCTTTTCAGGATCTACGGGTTTATCCGGCAGGGTGGTGGATGACGTTTTTCTCTACATTCTCACCATCTGCGTTTTTCTTTTGGCGCTCATCACTTTTCTGATGGTCTATTTTGTGATCCGCTACCGTCGAGAAAAACACCCCCGGCCTGCCGAGATTGAAGGAAGCACATGGCTCGAGATCACCTGGACAGTCATTCCAACCCTGATCGTATTGACGATGTTCTATTACGGCCTGACAGGTTTTCAATTCTTAAGGAACACCCCTGAGGGGTCCATGGTCGTGAAGGTGACGGCCCGGCAGTGGTCGTGGCTTTTTCAATATGAAAATGGGGCAAAAGATTTGGAATTGAGAGTCCCTGTGGGAAGGCCCGTCAAGCTGATTCTCACATCGGAAGACGTGATCCACGGCTTTTATGCCCCTGCATTCCGAATCAAACAGGACGCCGTTCCAAGGATGGAAACGTATTTATGGTTCCAACCCACTCAAACCGGGGCATTTGACGTCCTGTGTTCACAATATTGCGGCCTGGAGCACTCCCGCATGCTCACCAAAATCATCGTCTTGGCTGAAGAAGACTTTGTGAAATGGTATGAGGGCAGGAAGGAAGAAGTGGCATTGAAGGGACCCCCTTCTGGATCTAAGCTTCATCAGGAGAAGGGATGTTTTGCGTGTCACAGCACGGACGGAACGCCGCGAGTCGGACCGACCTTTAAAGGTCTTTTCGGGAAGACCGAGGTGGTTCTGACTGCCGGGAAGGAGCGGACGACCGTCGCCGATGAGGCCTTCATCAGGAAACATATCACTGAACCCAACGTGGACATCGTGAAAGGATATCCACCTGTAATGCCAAAGGTGAACCTGACCGAAGAAGAGCTTACCGCACTTGTCGAATTCATAAAGAATCTGAAATGAGCGAGGGCAAGACATGTCGATTCCCATAAGCGTTAGAAGCATCAACATGAACCGGGGTTACGCATGGAGAGAAGGGTTGTCCATCTTCCTCGCTCTGACAAAAATATGGATCTCGCTCCTTGCAACTTTCACCACGGCGGCAGGATATATTCTCGCAACGGGGACGATCACCCTTCAAATGCTTGTGACAGGCGCAGCTGCCTTCCTTCTCGCATGCGGGTCCTGTGCTCTTAATCAATATCAGGAAAGAGAAATAGACCGATGGATGGAGAGAACAAAATCGAGGCCCATACCCTCTGGAAGGCTGAACCCGGAGGCTGCTCTTTGGATCTCGATAGGCTTGATCCTTTTAGGGTCTCTTATCCTCTTTTTCGGAGCCGGGGATCTAGCACTGGCCTTAGGTCTTTTCGCTGTTCTCTGGTACAATTTGATCTACACCCCTCTCAAACAGAAAACAGCCTTTGCAGCCGTCCCGGGAGCCCTGGTCGGCGCGATTCCGCCAGTCCTGGGATGGACCGCAGGAGGAGGAGAGATACTCGACCCCCGGATAGCCGGGCTTGCCCTCTTCTTCTTCATCTGGCAAATACCTCATTTCTGGCTTCTTCTTCTCGATGTCTCAAAAGACTACGAGAACGTCAAGCTTCCTTCCATCACAAAGGTCTTTTCGCAGGGACAGATCAAACGAATCGTATTCGCCTGGCTCTTATCGACAGGGGTTTCATCCCTGATCCTTCCGTTCTTCGGGTTTCTCAACTCCTCTTTCTTCTATTTTCTATTAGCGGCTGCGGCGTCTTGGCTCTTTTGGAATGCAGTCGTTCTTCTGAGATCGGATGGCGATCAAGGCTCGTGGAGGGTCTCCTTTATGAAGCTGAATGTTTACGCCATCCTCGTTATCTCGGTCCTTTCCGCAGACAGATTGCTGAACTCATGATTTGAAGGGACGTGGTGCGGGAGCCGATTTGAGTTGACAGATTTGGGAGGTTGAGAATAAACTGAACCTATGAAGAAGAAAGTCTCCTTTCTCGTGGCCGTCGTCCTGGTTCTTCTTCTTGCCACGATCGCATGGCACCGTTTTCGAGTTCCGACGAAATCCCTCATTTTCTCAATCTTTCCAATCTTAAGAAGTGAATCCGTTGATCAACCTATCCGCTACAATCATATTCACCATAAGGAAGTCGCCAAGTTGGAGTGCAATTTTTGCCATCGATATGCCGGCGAATATCGTGTCGCAGGGATTCCAAACATTGAACTCTGCCGGGCTTGCCACTCGACCGATGCGATCAGTCGAAGGCCCGAGGCATTGAAAGTGGTCGAATACGTCAAGGCAGGGAGAAAGATTCCGTGGAAGCGAATGTATTTACTCCCAGAATTTGTCGTTTTTCCTCACTGGATTCACATTGAAAATAAGATAGATTGCTCGACCTGTCATGGGGTGACCGGGACAAGCGATATCCCTGTAAGAATGGTTGACCGAATGTATATGGAGTGGTGCGTGGATTGCCACGAGAAAAGAGGAGCGGTTACGGATTGCTATGGATGCCACTCGAGCTGATGAAAAGATTGATGGGGGGATAGGGGGATAAGGTGATGGGGTGAACATAGTTTTCTCCCTATCTCCCAATCTCCCCATCTCCTCATATGTTGGAGGCGAAGGGCATTGAAGATTACGCGAAGAAACCTACTCAAGATGATCATGGTAGCAGCAAGTGGAGTGGCGCTGCCGGATGAACTTCTCCATGCCTTGCCCAAAGAAGGGGAGTGGATTCCTTACGAGGAGTATTGGTCCACCGGTATATGCCTTCAATGTCCCAGCGGATGTGGCCTCCGTATTCGCTCGGTCAATCATTGGCCGGTCAAGCTGGAAGGAATAAAGGACTATCCGATCAACAAAGGCCGACTCTGTCCAAAGGGTCAATCCGGCCTTCAAGTCCTTTACGATCCAGATCGCATCCGCCACCCGCTCAAAAGAAAGGGAAAAAGAGGAGATGGAAACTGGGAAAAGATTTCCTGGGAGGAGGGCATTCGGCTCGTCGTCGACAGATTAAAAGCTCTGCGGCGAGAAGGAAAACCTGAGCGTCTCATGGTCTGGGGAGGACGGGCCCGCGGTCACATGGGCGAACTGATGGCGCGCTTCATGGAAGCCTACGGTTCTCCCAACCATCTCGCAAACTCTGCCAGGGGTTCTGAAGGCATTCTGAAAGGCCATCTGTTCACCATGGGCGTAAAAGATTTTCTTCCGATTCACTGGGAGGAGGTGAATTATGTCCTCTCCTTTGGGGCCAGCCTTCTGGAAGCATCGAGGCCCTCCCTGAGAAATCTCTGGGGCTACGGATTTCTAAGAAGAGGAAGGCCCGGGATCAGGGGAAAGATCGTCCAGATCGAGCCGAGATTCTCCGTGACCGCCTCAAAGGCAGACCAGTGGATTCCCATTCAACCTGGCACCGATGGAGCCTTGGCCTTGGGGATTGCTCACTGGATCATCAAGGAGAAAAAATACGATCGACAGTTTGTGGATCGATATACCTTCGGGTTTGAGGACTGGAAAGACCGCGAGGGGAAAACCCATATGGGTTTTAGCACCCTTGTGCTCAAAGAATATTCACCCAAGCAGGTCTCTTCGCTCACAGGGGTCCCTGAAGAAATCATCATTCAGACGGCAAAAGAATTTTCATCCCACCTCCCGGGGATCGCTATTTCCGGGAGAGGGGTGGGCATGCAAACCAACGGAACTTACAGCCAGATGGCCATCGACAGCCTCAATGCTTTGGTAGGTTCGATCGATTCCCCAGGGGGGCTCCTTCTGCAAAGGAGGCCTCCCTTTCAAAAATGGCCCGCCCTCCAGAAAGACGAAATCGCTCAAAAGGGCCTTTCCAAACCCAGGATCGACGGGGCTGGAACGATCCCCTTCCCCTTTGCGGAAGAAATGCCGTATACCCTTCCCGAGAAAATCGAAAAGGGCGAGCCTTATCCCGTGGACACCCTTCTTCTCTATTATACCAATCCTCTCTTCAGCCTTCCTGAAAACGAAAAACTTAGGCCTGCTTTAGAAAAAGTCCCGTTCATCGTCAGCTTTTCACCTTTCCTGGATGAAACAACCATGGTCTCTGACCTGGTCCTTCCTGACGGGACCTTCTTTGAGCGATGGCAGGATGACGGTGTGGAGCCCGGATTGGGATTTCCGATGTTCGGGCTGCGGAGCCCTATCATGGATAAACCCCTTTACGATACCCGGAATACAGGGGATGTCATCATCAACATAGCGAAAGGAATAGGAGCCAGAGTGGCAAAGTCCTT
>Ga0209703_1000270_pt1 | contig 13659 bp, 12 predicted proteins | sample PPLLak12cMay2015_2_FD_187256 | JGI IMG/M metagenome (GOLD analysis project Ga0209703, IMG submission 187256) | Freshwater sediment microbial communities from Prairie Pothole Lake near Jamestown, North Dakota, USA - PPLs Lake P8 Core (1) Depth... | ecosystem: Environmental > Aquatic > Freshwater...
CCAGAGGAGTATATTCGTGCGGCCGTCTCCCATGGATGGGGGATCTGCTCAGACGTCACGCCGCAGGCCGACCTTGAAAAGTTTCTCTACACCATCGACGAGCTGACAGGTCTGGTCGTCACCACGGCTCTGATTCGGCCCTCCAAGAGCGTCCTCGATGTTCAGGTGAAGTCGGTGAAGAACAAATGGAAGGATAAGAGATTTGCTGCCGGGGTGGACCGATCGATCATCGAAAAAGGAGCCCAGATGTTGCAGATTGGATTGGACGAACTGATCGATGATACGATCAAGGGGATGCAGGAGGTCGCAGAAGCCATCGGGCTGAAGGGCCATCTGGCGTGAAACAGTCCCTCCTCTTAAGGTTTGGGCCTGCAGTTTTGATAGATGTTCCCTTTATCAATTTCGATGGTGGCGATCTCTCCTTTCAACCAGAAGATCGAATTCCCATCACTGTATTTAGCCCCTGAAGCAGATGGCACTTTGGGGAGGTAAATCCATCTGCGATTAATTGTCAACATAACCATCTCACCGCGTGTATCAAACTCCACCCGGAGAATCTTTCCTTCGTCACATTGATAGATGAATTTCTCGGTACTTATTCCTTTGGGGGATGAACAACAGGTGAGGGTGAAAAGGAAAAGAAGGATTCCCAGGCAAACAAACAGGGCTCTATTCATCTTCATGTCTCTCTCCTTCAGAAGTGATCATTTCGTTAAACTTTCCACGGTCTCCGCATTGAGCTTTTTGATCACAGCCGTTACGAGTCTTGCGGTCTGATCGTAATCATCCCGGTGGATGATGCCCGCGTGGCTGTGGATATGCCGAGTGGGAACGGCAACGACGAGATTGGGAACTCCACGACGGTGGAGATGGATAGCGCCTGAATCCGTCCCTCCTCGATCGAGGAGATCAAACTGATAAGGGATCTTAAGTTCTTCGGCTGTTTCGATGAAAAGGTCACGGAGGCGGAGGTTCGGGATCATGCTGCCGTCCCGGATCACGATGACCGGTCCCTTTCCGAGCCTCCCTTGGGCATCCTCTTTTTTCACATCCGGTACATCGCCAGCAACCCCGGTCTCCATGGTGAGTCCCACATCGGGTTCAACTACCCATGCGCTTGTCCGAGCCCCCCGGAGCCCTACCTCCTCCTGGACCGTCCCAACCCCATAGACAGTATTCGGATGCTTTTCCCGAACCAGATTCTTGATCACATCAATCACCAGAGCACATCCGACCCGGTCGTCAAACCCCTTGGCGAGGTAGGTCTTGCCTGTTCCTGATAGGGTGAAGGGGAAAACAGGAATGATAGGATCTCCCGGTCGAATGCCCAATGCCTTCACCTCCTCTTGGGAGGTAGCGCCCACGTCGATGTACATGTCTTTGGGTTCCAGAAGTTTCTTGCGCTCCTCATCGGAGAGGATATGAGGGGGTTTGGAACCGATCAACCCCGGGACATCACCCTTCCGGGACTTAATGAGCACACGCTGGGCCAGCATCACATGGCCCCACCATCCTCCGAGCGTACTGAATCTGATAAACCCCTCATCCGTGATGAGCTTCACGATGAAACCGATTTCGTCCATGTGTCCGGCGATCATGATCCGGGGTGTCTCAGCTTCACCTTTTTTACGGCATACAATACTACCGAGCCGGTCTTGTTCAATGACCGTTATCTTCTGAAGATGTTTTCGAATAATCTCACGGACCTCCTGCTCATAACCTGAAATACCTGAAGCCTCTGTCAGCTCGCGAAGGAGTTCCACGGTTTCATCCGACATAAGAAAGCCTCCTTTCCCAGAGTTACAGAGTAGAATATCTGATTTATATGTCCCTTTCAACACCCATTATCCCTTTTCCCTATTTTTTTCATTTTGGCTCAATTTAATCTGTGCTTTCTTTTGAACAGGGTCCGTCGTGGGCTTATCGCCTCATCTTTTAATCATTTTCTTTCAAATCCCCAATTCGCAATATAAAATTCGCCATCCGCCATCCTTTTAGCATCACCCTATCACCTAATTCCTCCTTTAAAAGTACCAAGAAGTCCAAATCATGCAAATTTTTGATAAAATTTTGATCAATAATTGTTAATTATGACGTCCTTTGAAAAACTGTTTTTTTGAAATAATTCATAATTCTGAACACTTACCGCTATGCTAAATCACTGGCATCAAAGTTGCTTATCCAATCTCAGCGAGGTTACTTTGCAAGACGGGTATGAGATGAGCGAGGGTGAGTATTATCTGGGTATCAGCAAGACGGCAGACCCTAATTGCCCAAGATTGGTACTTGGGTTTAAGTTAGATGGGGAAAAGGTAGAAATTTACAGGAATCGAGAGGCGTATATTGTCGTCAATACAAAGACGGACAAGTACCTGATGTGCCTGGGTTGGAAACACGCACACTACGTCTTTGAGGAGTGTGTCAGAGCGCTCGCCCCCGCAGGACGAGCATAGCACGCAGATAAAGGAATAATCCTTTTTTCGCCCCTAAGAATTGACCGCCCGAGATTTTTTGAACCTGTTTGATATCAACGCAGAATCCTTCCTCCTATTCATCCAGGAAAGAAGATCATTATCCTAAAAGTTTAGAAGCGTCAGATGCAATCCCCTAACCACCTCGGCCATCCGCTCAAAATGGAGCGTGTCGATCGTATCCGTTTCCAGGTGATAGTTCCTATTTCTGAAAAAGGAAGTGTCGGTGATCATGATGGCCCTGAATCCATGATGCCAGAAGGAGTAGTTGTCGGAAAGATTAATGCCTCCGAAAAATTCCGGGGCTTTTAAGGATCTTGAATCGATCCCCGAATATCTTCTTATGCTTTTTTTAAAAAGAGAGACATATTTGGAGGAACGGAAATTTCCAACCACTCCAATGTAGTCTCCTGTTTTAGGATAGAAAAATGCCATGCCCGGGAGGGGATACTTTTGAATGGTCTCCTTGCTGAAATATCCGATCATCTCCAGAGAGATCATTACCTCCACCGGGGTCTTCTGATCCCTTAAGTGTTTTGCATAGACCATGCTCCCCATGTGCGGGGATCCAAAGCAGGGAGGCTCTTCGTTCGCAAAGGCAGCAAAGATGAGGGTCTTTTTATTGGAACAAGGTTGATGCAGTCTCGCCAATTCCAATAACCCTGCTAGACCTGAGGCGTTATCGTCTGCCCCCGGTGTTCCCGGCACCGTATCATAATGGGCACCGATGATCAAAACCTCCTTGTCGTTTCCTTTTTTTTCAACGATTAGATTCGAAACACTTTTGCTGTAACAGCTGTAGGTTTGGCGCCAGACCTCGTATCCATAAGAGGTGAGGATTGATTCGATATATTCTGCAGCCTGGCTAAGGGAGCCATTCCTCCAGAGATGGCGCTCTCCGATCTTCACGGAGAGATGCTCCACATGTCGATACAGGTTTTTTGTTACCTCCTCTTTTTGGAAATTCGGAATTTCACTTTTTTCATTTGGTTTTGGAAGTCTTATCGCTTGTGTCATCCGAATCCCTTTCAGGGCATGGGACCTCCCCACTAAACCTGGCAGACCTTTCTGAAATTACACCGGAGGGTTACCCGCTCGTCCTCCACCTTACTGAAGCGCTCTTCCTCCAAGGGAGTGTTCTTTTCCATATCGATCAACAGAGACTGCATATCCTTGACGCTTCCCCGGATATATCCCTTAATCGCTTCCGCCTCACCATGGCTTACGGAAAACCAATTCGCCTTGTCAAAAGAGAGATTGTACTCAATGACCCGGAGGGACTCCGGAGGAGAGTGCCATCTTTCCATTGCGTAGAGGGCATAGCAGGAGAGTTGGATGCTGAGGTCCTCGGAAAGGCTCTTCCCTGTCTTCCAGTCGTAGATGAATATGTCCTCTCCTTCTTTGATGGCACAGTCAATGACCAGATTGATCTTCACCTGGTCCAGATGGAATGAGGAAAACTCTTCCACTTCCAGCCACCCTGCCTTCGGGTGGGTTTTCAAGCCGGCGTAGATATCGGAGGCATAGAAATGTCTGAGGCAGGTTTCTACATGATTGGCCACTTCCTTCCACTCCTCGTCCGGCACTTCCATCTCATATTCGTGCTCAAAGAGGGCACAGGCCTTGGGATTCTTCCAGTAATTCTTCAATTTTGAGGAGCGGAACTCAGCCCTCATCTGATCGAGGGTGATGGCGATGATCTCATCGACTGGAAGGACCCGAATCCCTCTTCGGATATTGTTGAGGCTTCTCTCGATACACTCATGGACCTTCTCTCCGGCCCAGGCGTGTCGGTTTCTAAGGTTCTTCAGGATGTAGATTTGGCGGGTTCTTTCCGGAGCATCTTCGAGCCAGCCGTTCCAGTAGCCATAATAGGCAAACCAGTATTGCCTGGGACAGGTCTTGAAGATCTCATCTCTCGTTTTCGACCAGGAGAATTCGTTCTTGAGTTCAGTCATCGAATAGGTCTCAGCCCTCGAATAACCATCTCTTGAAATTCCAGAAATGGAGAGGCCTCTACATGAAGGAAGTTTGATCCGCTTTTTTCGCCAGGTCTTTCAGTTCTATGGCCGTTTTTTCAATCTCGTTGTCCTGTGCCTTCTCGCGAGCATATAAGGGCACGTTCCTGATCAAAAGGATCGCAGACCTCTCATCTGCAAAAAAGACAAATCCTGCTTTTTATATTGATTTCCCTGCCAAAATATTCGCACTTTTTCGTTTCAACCATACCCGTGCTCTTCAGACAACACTGGGGATTAGTATAATCGATTCAAGGAAAAATTGAAATCTGCACTTTTCAGTTAAGTTCTTTGAATGACAACTTACCTTTGTGCCAAATTTGTCAGTTGTCTAACAAATTTGTTCAAAATTCCTGGAATCCAGGGAGAAGCAAATTTTCAATCCTTTTTGGAAACGATAAGTTATCGATTTTAAAGAGATGGCATGGGATTTGCTTTAATTAACCAACAGGATTGATGCCTTTTCTGACGGGAAGGCGGGAACCCTGATATTACCAAAAAGGGATTGATTGCGCCCAAGGGTTGGTCAAAGATGACGACTGCTCTGATCAAAGGAGATCAACACTCAAATCATCATGGGGGAGCCGCCATGAAAACGAAAGAAGGAGATAAATTCAAGAACGCTGTGGATGGGGTGGAATATATCCTTAGGAAAATTGTGAATCGAATGGCTCTTCTTGAATCCAAAGACGGCAAGAGGCAGATTCTGACAGAGGTTGATAATCTGAGAATTGACTCGTTCTATCAGAAAATGGAATTGAACGAGACATAAGAATCACGAAAATTCTTCCTCTCATCCTTCCTTTTCTTCTCTTCTTTGGTAGCTAATAAAGCAAATACTTGGCCCGTAACTTTTGAAACTCTTCGAGAGATTCTTCCCATTTCGACAAAATGAAGTGAGGTTCGCTCTCCTTGATGGCATCGACGAGCCAGCGACTGCCCATAAGCCCAAGCGTCTTATCGATCTCAAAATCCTTTGGGTAAAGCCGGTAAAGGGCACTTGCGATTTCAATTCCGAGGGAAGGAGAATCAAAGCACTGACGGTCATTCAAGATAATCTGAATCCCATGGCACGGCTGGTCTTTGAAGCGATTACTGTGAGGTACAAAATGGGTTGGCCTGAATCTGACCCCAGGGATCTGGCGTTTATTCAAATACTGGGTCAGCTCATCAGCACTCACCCATGGAGCGCCGAGGAGCTCGAAAGGAGTGTCCGTCCCTCTCCCCACGCTCACATTGGCTCCCTCGACCATGGCTACTCCAGGATAGAGGATCGCTTGTGTAAGAGATCGTAAATTGGGAGAGGGATTCACCCAGGGCAGGCCGGTCTCATCATACCAGCTTGTCCGTTGGTAGCCAGCCATTTTGATGACATGGAGCTTCACGCCGATCTTGTTTTCGACATTGAACATCTCCGCGAGTTCTCCCACAGTCATGCCATGCCGGATCGGCAAAGGGAAGTAGCCGGTAAAGGATTTTGTGTCCTTATCCATCATCGGCCCCTGGACCCTCGAGCCTGTGAGAGGATTCGGCCGGTCCAGAACATAGAACGTGATCCCTTTCTTTGCCGCGGCTTCCATCGCATAGCCCAGCGTGGTGATGTAGGTGTAGAAGCGCGCCCCCGCATCCTGGATATCCAAAACCAGAGCATCAAGGCCATCCAACATCTTCTTCGAAGGCTTTAAAATATCTCCATAAAGGCTATAGACAGGCAGGCCCGTCAATGAATCCCTGCTATGGCGCACCTTGCCCTCCAGCTTGCCAGAGAGGCCATGCTCCGGACTGAAGATCTTCACCAGGCGCACCCCGGGCGCGCGGCGGATGAGATCTACAGAACGCCTTCCCCCCGAATCAACACCGGAGTGGTTCGTAATGAGCCCCACACGTAATCCGACCAAGGGCGAGAACTTTTTTGCAACCAAAACGTCTAGTCCCGTTTGTACCTTTCCCTGTGAATCCCCACCGTAGTAGTTCTTCAGGGAGGGTCTTTTTGCGAGAACTTGTTCCGGAGAAACCATCCCAACCACCCCGCTGACAAGAGACAGGATCTGAGTTCGCAGAGGATCGGCATTGCCTTTGCCAATGGGATGCAAGCGGCTGGTTAGAATGATCACATAGGTCTCAGAAATGGGATCGATCCAGATTCCAGTGCCGGTGAACCCTGTATGTCCATAAGAGCCTGCAGGGAAGAGTTCATCGCGATTGGAGGCAAAGGGTCCGTCGATATCCCACCCCAACCCTCTCAATGGGACTCGATCAAACGGCGATTGGGGCAGAGTCATCTTCTCGACCGTAGAAGGTTCAAGAATTTTTACATCGTGAAGGCTGCCGTGATTAAGCATCATCCGGACGAAGATCGAAAGGTCATCGGCCGTTGAGAAGAGCCCAGCATGACCGGCGACACCGCCCATTCTGGAGGCGACTCCATCATGGACAGTCCCCCGGCAGATCTGCCCTGTTGCCCGGTCCCATTGGGTAGGTGCGATGCGATGATGAAGATCAGGAGGGGGCTTGAAGAAGGTATCCTTCATTCCAAGGGGCCTGAAGATATGCTCATCGCAATACTGATCAAGGGATTGCCCTGAACTGCGTTGGATGACCTCACCGAGGATTTGAAAATTGATATCACTGTAGGTGAAGAGTGTTCCTGGAATGGAGATGGGTTTCTCTTCAACAATCTTCTTGAGCCCTTCTTTGTAACCAGACCAATCAGGTCTTAGCTCGAGTCCGGATCGAAGCCCGGAATAATGGGTGAGAAGGTGACGGACCGTGATTTGTTCTTTTCCATTTATGTTAAACTCCTGCCAGTGTTTAGCGATGGGGTCATCGAGCCTCACTTTCCCGGTTTCGATGAGCTGCATGAACGCTGTCGTCGTCGCAATGATCTTGGTGAGGGATGCAACGTCGAAAATAGTATCCGAGGTCATAGGCACCTTTTTCGGCTTTAATGCTCGGAGGCCCAAAGCGCAACGATAGAGAACCTTTTCCCGGTTCCCAATCAGAATAACGGCTCCCGGAACCTGACCTGCTCGAATAGCTCTCTTGGTACTTTCTTCAATGGCTGCCATTTGCTCCCGGGAGAGTGCTTCCAGGGAGTGGGCAGGAGAAAAGAGGAGGGTTTGGATCAACGCAGGAAGTATCAGTATGAAAGAACTTTTTAACCAAGCCACCATTCTAATCTTTTTGTCGAACATTATTTGTGAGATTTGAAAGTGTTCCCATTTTTAGAAGGGCAAATGGATCAACCCGAGCCCCGTTGGTTCTAATTCCCCAATGGAGGTGAGGACCTGTGGATCTTCCCGTGGAACCCACCCGACCCAGTATGGCTCCTGCACGGACTAGATTTCCTTCCTTGACGAGTGCTTCTGAGAGATGAAAATACATTGAGTATAAGCCCGATCCGTGATCAAGAATGACCGATTTTCCGGAGAAGAAGAGTTCATCAACGAGGACAACCACCCCATGATTGGTGGCCAATACGGAAGTTCCTTCCTCTGCTCGCAGGTCAACCCCGGTATGTTGACTTCTTCGCTGTCCATTAATGATACGGGTCAATCCAAATCCTGTGGAGATTTCCCCCTCCACTGGACGGATAAAAACATTCTTCCATAGTCTTTCATTCCGGGAAGTTTGAAACAAGGCCTCCAGTTTCCTTGTCTCCTGATTGACTCGTTCAAGAGTTTTCGCATCCAAATCCACCATGGAAGGTGGTAGCGAAAGGGCCTGCATCCCGAAATCAACCTTCTCCACCCTTAATGAAAGGGTGTTTAAATAAACCCTGTTGTCTGCATCTGTTGCAATGACTTTGATTTCATAAGTTGCAGGTGAGGTGCTCATGTCAATACCAATGAGGCCCTCGTAAGTCCCCGTTTCGTTGTTGAAGGCGATTGAAAATCTTTCTCCCTGAAATTCCCCGTGGACGGACTTGAGGGATGCCTGCCCCGATGTCCTTACAAGGCATACATCCCCTTGCCTGGCCACCTTCGGGAAAGACTCAACGCGAAGATCGCTTTCACTGTGTGCAGCCATTCCCGTGGTTATTAGGAGGACAGGGATAAGAAGACCCTGCAAGAAAAGTCTCACCTGATCGCTCCCCTTATCTCATCATTTTCCATTTCTAGAGTCTTCAAAACAATATGTTCTCTGCTCTATGCCCTGTGCTGTTAGGACAAGTTGCTATTTTACATTTAGGTAAGTATGATTTTTCATAATAAGAACATCCTCAGGAGGGCTTGTCAATGGGAAAAGAAGCCTATCTCAAACAGGTGATGAAAGTAGCAAACTGTTCCCCATACTATCGGCTCCTTGGAATGGAGGTCAAGGAAATCAAGGAAGGGGAGTCCAGAATTGAGATGCCATTTAAGCAAGATTTGACGCATCCTTATGGGATTGCCCATGGGGGAGCCATCGCATCTCTTGCCGATTCTGCAGTAGCGATGGCCTTGATAGACCTGGTAGACCCCAAGGATCGAATCACTACAATTGAGTTTAAGATCAACTTCTTTGCTTCCGTAGACAAAGGAGAACTGGAGGCGCATGCCAAAATCATTCACAAAGGTTCGAAAACAGCGGTTGGCGATGTTGAGGTCGTCAACGAAAAAGGGAAATTGGTGGCGAAGCTAATAGCTACTTACAGCATAAAAAGAAGTGATTAAAGTAATGGGGTGCCAACCTTAGGGAGAGAAGTTTCCCTCTCATGGTCATAGAAGGATCATGGATGAGAGTGATGAGATCTGTTCATCCTCTTCCGGAGTAAGGTGCACTGGAGCGATAACCAGAAGATCCGTAATTTAATTCTAAAACTTCTTATCATATTCCTCCTTGAATCGGTTCACTTCGGCTGCATACCGGGTATGGGACTCGGTGATGCCTGTCTGGGAGAGAGAAGTGAGCCCGGCGTAGTAAGCCGATAGGGCAGACTCCCAGGTTGCCGTTTCTGATTTGGCCGTGGTTTTGTAATATTCGTAAAGATCTTTGAGGATATGGGTGGCCATCGTAATGTTCGTGGCCGGATCGAAAGCCGCATGGACCGAGAGCTTGAGATTTAGCTTCTTAACGAACCAATCCCAGGTGGCGGGATGGATCTGCATAAGACCCATGGCGTTCTGGGAGGAAAGGGCAAAAGGGGTAAAGGTACTCTCTTTCCTCATCACGGCGAGGATCAGAGATACCGGGAGGTTCAACTTTTTCGATTGCTGGATCGTCACTTCCGCAATGTCGAGGCCCTGGCTCAAACTGATGCCCTTACTCCTTAATATCGAATAGATGGTTTCCTTTGTCTTTAATTCTTCAAACTCTTGCCTCTGAAGGATGAATGCCGTCCTGATTTTTGCATCATAAAAAAGTGACCATCCCAAGGAGACGATGATCGTAAGATAGAAGAGATGGGTCAGGACAAACCAATCCCTCCATCTTCTTTTTGATCGTTCGTGGGTGGATCTCCAAATGACAGGAGATTCATAATGCTTGCTCTTTATCATCGTTGATCCTCCATACTATGAGTCGAATTGGATACCTTTTGTTGAGCAAAGACTATGCCGTTTCCTTTTCTTGACACGATTTGACTGCATTGGTCACCCATTGACATGAATCGCCTCTTGATGTGTGTACCCATTTTCCATTTTTTCTCGATTTTTTTCCCATATGAGAAAAGTTTTTCTCAAGCGGATGTGGTAAAACCCATAGAGCAGAGCGGAAGCATCTCCAATTCTGTGATGGCAGGGTGAGCCTCGCGGAAGCAGACGGATCGGGCTTCGAAAGCTTTAGAATTGCGGTTCTTTGCGACTGTCAGGGGTAACTTTCGTGGTCACGGAGAAGGAGTCTTTTCCAATGGCTTGAGGGACCTCGAATCATATCGATAAGAGGTTTCGCTCTAAATCTTTCTCCGCTGGCCCGTCTCCTTCCGCCCGATCAAACGGTGCCCCTAATTTCTGTCCCAGTTTTCATCACGGGAAAAGAGATGCTTACGAGCAGAGCGGAAAAATGGCGAATCAGAGGTTTATGCATTATAATGTTTTGACCTTATGCGGTTCGTCCTCTTTGTCGGCATCGTCCAATCCATTCTCCTCTTTGGCCACTGGTTCCTATACAGAACCTTGGTACGCTTTTTCGGGCTGGCGAATCCATCGGTCCTTTTGACGATGAGAGTTGGCATGGCTCTGCTATCCGTCAGCCTTGTGGCCACATCCTTTCTCGCTTTTCGCTATTCGAACCTTCTGGTGCGATGCCTTTATACAGGTGCCGCCTCGTGGCTGGGGATTTTCTATTTTCTCATTCTCGCAGCCATCCTCGCCTGGATTTTATACGGCCTGGGTAAATTATTTCACTTCCCCTTGGATCGAAAAATATTGATCGAGATTTTGATCGGGATAGCCTTGGTGGCAAGCCTGTGCGGATTTATCAATGCAGCAGTGATCCGCATCACCCGAATCAATGTTCAACTCCCTGGTCTTTCCAGTTCATTAAAGGGCAAAACCGCAGTCTGGGTGAGCGATACCCATTTGGGCCAGGTAAGAACTTTTGGGTTTGCTCAGAAGATTGCGACCATGGTGAAGAATCTGAATCCGGATATTATTTTCGTGGGGGGCGATCTCTATGACGGGGAGGCGGTGGATGTGGATAAGGTGATTGAACCTTTCTCCCGAATCTCCGCTCCTTATGGTACCTATTTTATTACGGGGAACCATGAAGAATTTTATGATAACACAAGGTACCTTCAGGCCGTTCGTCGCGCCGGGATGAGGGTGTTATATAACGAAAAGGTTGAGCTGGATGGCTTGCAGATCATCGGGGTCGATTACCGAGATACGAGGAGAGAGGAACAGTTTAGGACAATCTTGCAAAAGATCGGGATCGACCGTCAGAGGCCGAGTATCCTGTTAAAGCATGTGCCCTTCCATTTGCAGGCCGCAAGGGATCATGGAATTACGCTTCAGCTTTCGGGACACACTCACCATGGCCAGGTTTTCCTTTTCCGATTCATTACCTCACGCGTTTACCAAGGTTATGATTATGGATTTAAAAAGTTTGGAGACCTTTCAGTCTATACCTCCAGCGGGGCTGGCACCTGGGGCCCGCCCATGCGCGTGGACACGAAGCCGGAAATCGTGGTCATTAGGTTTGAGTAATACTGCCTCCTGCGTTCTAATCACTGGGCCTTCCTCTCGATGACGCCGGCGATGTGACGCACCATCTGGCGGTAGACATCGAGAAAAATCTCAGGAGAGAGAAAGTAGTAAGGATTTTCATCATAAAATGACGAAACCAGTTTCTTAGCCGCCAAGTCAATATCCCGGGTGGAGCGGTAGACCTCCTCCATCAGGGCTCGATTCTGTTTCGCCATCTCGATTGTTTTTGAAATGAAGGTTTTCGCCTCTTCTCCGGTGATGTATCCATAGTGGTCAGCACAGTAGACCTTCACTGCAAGGTCCTTCAGCTTTTCAAGACCCTCCTGATATTTGGTATAGTTTGAATTTCCAGAAGTGATGATGGTCTCATCGAATGGGATGCCTCCCCCATCTGTGGGAAAGAGGGCTTTCAGTTCGGGAACATAAGCCGCGATACAGCAGGAGGAATGACCTGGGATCTCAAGAATGGAGACTTTGAATCCTCCGAGATCGATTTGATCCCCTTCGCGAACGGTCTTGCCTGTCACATCGTCTCGCCATTCGAGATCATAGGTAAAATAAGCCTCTTCCTCTTCCATCCGCTTCGCCACATTCCGGCTGAACTCATTAATCGTGGCAACGGCTTTCTCCATTTGAAGGATCTCCCAAGCCCTCGTGGATGCATAGACCTCCGTTCGGGGGAGACGGCGTTTGAAGAAAGGGATAACCCCAACATGATCAAAGTGAGAATGGAGGATCAAGATCTTCGAGATCTTGTCTTCGTCAATTCTAAATTCGTCAAATTGCTGAAGTATCTCCGGAACGATATAACTCATGCCTCCACTGATAACCATCGCTCCATCTTTCCCTTCAAGTAGATAAACTCCTGATTCTTCCCGTCCCAAGAACCAGATGTGATCCCCCACCCTTCCTGGTTTCCGAATTCTCATGATGACCTTGTCCTTTCGACTGCTTCGCTTATCTATTTATATGGCAGTTTCGCCGAGTTGTAAAGGTGAGATAGCTAAGATGGATCGTGAGGTGCCTTGAAGAAGAACTTGAATCCTAAAAGGGCCAGAAGGCTGATGGCACTGATGAGCAAGTAGACGACCTTGAGGCTGGAGAACGCCAGTATGGAGGTCGCAATCATAGGCCCCACTGCAATCCCTGTGAATCTCGCTGAGTTTAAAAAGCCGATGACCCTTCCCTTCGGCTCTCTGAGAAATATGGATATGATTAAGGGAAGGGTTGCAGCCACCAGCCCTGTCTGGATCATTCGGATCAGAGTAAAGTCGATGATTCCTCTGCTTAAAGCCAACAGGGCCTGGAAGAGGATGCTGAGGGTGAAGAGAAGGGTGATGATTCTAAAGAGTCCGTATTTTCTTGATAACCAGCCCCAGAGATAGGTGCCGATCATTGCTGTGGCCGTGTAGAGCATCACGACGGTTCCGGCCAGTTTGAGAGCAACAGGCTTTTCAATATGAAACTGATCAAGGACATTTGGAAGGACACTTGGCAGGAACATGAGCTGGATGGAGGCGGTGAAACAGAGCATCCATCCAAGGATGACCCGCCGATCAAGGAGCGTCCATAAAGAGGATCTCACTTCTTTCGGGAGTTTGGGAACATCGGTGACATAGAGGTAGCAGAAGATGGAAGCGGCAAATATTACAACCGATGCACTTGCGAAGGCACCTTTAAAACCTAGTGTTACTGCCGCCAGGGAACCGAGGGGAGGCCCTACCAGTTGGCCTAACGTCATGGAGGATTGATAAATCCCCATATCTAATGATACCCTTTCCTTCAAAGACGAAGACGAGACGATAACCATCCCAATCGTTGAGATTCCTCCGATTAGTCCCTGACATATTCTGAGGATGAGCAGGCTATGGAGGTTCGTAGTAAAGCTCATGAGAAAAATCATAATGGAATGGGCTATCAGCCCTCTAAGATAAAGCACCTTGGGACTGAAGTGGTGAGTCAGGGAACCCCAGAAGGTAGACGTGATGGCTGTGACGATGCCAGAGGAACCCAGTATGGCGCCGATCCAGAGAAGGGTTTCTT
>Ga0209703_1000271_pt1 | contig 13652 bp, 16 predicted proteins | sample PPLLak12cMay2015_2_FD_187256 | JGI IMG/M metagenome (GOLD analysis project Ga0209703, IMG submission 187256) | Freshwater sediment microbial communities from Prairie Pothole Lake near Jamestown, North Dakota, USA - PPLs Lake P8 Core (1) Depth... | ecosystem: Environmental > Aquatic > Freshwater...
AGCCGGCGGCCTGGAAGCTGATCGATGCGACGCAGATGCTGTCGATCACCGCCAACCTGGGTGACACCAAGACCACCATTACCCATCCATCCTCCACCACACACAGCCGCATGACCGCAGAACAGCGCGCGGCGGCGGGCATCGGCGATGGGCTGGTACGGATTGCCGTCGGGCTCGAGGCTTTGGCGGACATCCAGGCCGATCTGGAACGGGGACTGAAGCCATGAAAAAGCTGCTGGCCATCGCCCTGTTGCTGGGCGCCTCGCTGGCGCAAGCCGAAGACATGATCGAAATCCGTTATCTCGAGAAGAATCCAGGCGATGCGCCATTCGTGACGCGGATTCTGGTGACGCCGCAATATCTGCGCATGGACAGCGGCGCGGCGGAGGATGATTTCGTGCTGCTGGACAGGCAGCAGCGCCAACTCTTCAATGTCCTGCGCGGCAGCAATATCGCCATGCAGTTCAAGCCCGGCACGCTGCCACCGAAACCGGCCAGATGGGCGGTTCTCAACACGGTCGAGCCGTCGGCTCCAGGCACTCAGCGCTATGCGCTGCAGGTCAACGGCACGGTGTGCGCACAGGGCAGGGTGGCCAAGGGCGCCCATCCCGATGCGGCGCGCGCGATGGCGGAAATGAAGACCGTGCTGGCCGCGACCCAGTACGGTGTCTGGCAGGCATCACCGGCGGAAATGCAGCACGACTGCGATCTGGCGAATCTGGTGTGGGAGTTCGGCACGGCCCTCGAACTCGGCCTGCCGCTTGAGGAAGAGGAATTCACCGGGCGTCGTCGCGAACTCGCATTCGAGGGGCGGGTCTCGCTCCAGCCCGCCCTGTTCAAGCTTCCGGACGGCATGCCGGTGATGGCTGCCCCGAGCCAGCCGGGCCTATAAGGGGTTGACCGTCAGCGTGCAGCCCGTCGGGTCGCACGCGACATAGCCCCAGCGCGCATACCAGTCCGGCACCACCCAGCGTTCCGCAGTGTGTCCGTCCAGTTGCAGCGTGTGACGTGCCGGACGATGGGTGTGCCCGTGTATAAGTCGGCGGGCATGTTGCCCGCTTAGCATGCGTTCCACCTCTTCGCTGTTCACATCCATGATCTCGGCAGTCTTGTCGGCCTTGGCAGATTCGCTGCGCCCGCGCACCCGGCGCGCCAGACGCTGTCTCAGTCCATGCGGCAGGCGGGCGAGCAGCGCCTGCGTCCACGGGTGCCGTATCCGGCGGCGGAATTTCAGGTAGGCAGTATCGTCGGTGCAGAGGGTGTCTCCGTGCATCAGCAGCGTCGGCACGCCATAGAGGTCGATCAGCGACGGGTCGCTCAGCAGGGTCATCCCGGACTTTGCGGCATAGCGCTCGGCCAGCATGAAATCGCGGTTGCCGTGCATGAAAAACACCGGTGTGCCGGATTCGACCAGGGACTTGAGATGTCGCGCAGTATCGAGTGCGACCTGCTCGTCATGGTCGTCGCCGATCCAGGTCTCGAACAGGTCGCCGAGGATGTAGAGCGCATCCGCACCGGCTGCCTCTTCCTGCAGAAAACGAAAAAAACGCCCGCTGGCGAGCGGGCGTTCATCGGTCAGATGCAGGTCGGCGACGAAGAAGGTGCGACCTGTCTTCACCGCCTGCTTCAGACGATTTCCGCCTTGGTGATGACGACGTCTTCCAGCGGCACGTCCTGGTGTCCGGCGCGGTTGCCGGTTTTTACCTTCTTGATCTTGTCGACCACGTCGGTACCTTCCACCACCTTGCCGAACACCGCATAGCCATAGCCCTGCGGGGTGGGCGCGGTGAAGTTGAGGAAGCTGTTGTTGGCGACGTTGATGAAGAACTGCGCAGTGGCGGAATTGGGGTTGGGGGTGCGCGCCATGGCGACGGTGTAGGTCTCGTTCTTGAGGCCATTGGCGGCCTCGTTCTCGATCGGCGCGCGCGTCGGCTTCTGGCTCATGCCCGGCTCGAAGCCGCCGCCCTGGATCATGAAGCCGTCGATCACGCGGTGGAAGATGGTGCCGTCGAAGAAGCCGTCGCGCACGTATTGCAGGAAGTTCTCCACCGTTTTCGGTGCTTTCTCGGCGTCGAGTTCGAGGGTGAGGGTGCCGAGTGAGGTGTGCAGCTTGACCATGTTTGTCCTTGTGAGTGTCAGAGTTGGGTTTCGTGGAGGATTTTCCAGCGGCCGTTTTCGCGGCTCCAGAATTGCCGCTTGACGGTGCGGTTGCTGAAGTTGTTGCTGCGGTAATCCTGGACGAAGCTGACCATGGCGAAATCGGGCCGCTCCGGATAGAGCATCAGACTGAGGCTGTCGAGATCGACCTTGATCCAGTCCTTGCCGGCATTGACGCGCTGCTTGATCTCGCTGAACTGGCGAAAATCCTGGTCCTGGGTGCGGAAGGCCGGACTGTAATGGCCCAGCAGCCTGACGGTGTCGCGGCTTTCCCAGTCGCGACGCCACGAATCGATTGCACCCGCGAGATCGTTGCGGCGCGCATCGAGATGCGCGTAGGCGATCCACTCGACTTCCTCGGCGATGATCACCGGCGTCTTGCCGTTCTGGATATATTTGCCGAGGCGGGTGAGGTCGTCGTTCGCCAGCACCACGCAGCCCTCGCTCGCCAGCGGCGCGCGGCTGTAGGTGTTGCTCGGGCTACCGTGAATCCAGATGCCGTGGCCGGTGCGCTTCTGGCGGCGGTCCCATTCGTTGGGGTAGGTCAGGGTGAAGGCGCCGCTGCCGTAGAAATCGCTGAGTTCGCGCGGCGACTTGAAGCCGGAAACCATATAGATCCCGATCGGCGTGCGGTTGTCGCCTTCCGTCTGCTTGCCGACGCCGGCCTTACCGACGGTGATGTAGAAATCGGCTACCCGGACCGGCAAGCCTGAACGATTTTCGTAGACGTACAGGCGCGACCGGCTGGCGTCGACAACCAGGGCGTGCTTGTAAGCTTCGTCGAGGTTGAGGAGATAGGCCGGCACCTTGTCATCCGGCAGGGTGTCGGTGAGGGTGCGCACACGTTGCCGCGCCTCGTGCCGGAGCTGTTCCAGGTCGGTGGCGCGGCCGCCGGTGTTGCCCAGCGTATCCAGCGGCTTGGCGCGGGCCAGCAGCAGGTCACCCTTGATCAGTTGAGCGAGGCGGAAATTGGGGTGGTTCCTGGTCAGTTGGTCGACCGCTTGCAGCGCGTCCGGCAGACGGCTCTGGGAGATGTCGACCAGGCTCTTGGCCAGCAGGCGATCGGCATCCTGGCCGGCTGCCTGCAGCGCAGCGGAAGCGAGGAGGGCGCCGAGCGCGAGAGCCGGCCGCAGGAGCATGATCAACGTGAATTCTCGCCGACGATGCGCCACTTCCCGTCCTGGAGGGCGAAGGTCAGGGTCTTGCTGGCCGTGGATTTATGCCGGTCGGAGCGGTAGACCTGGCGGAAGGTCGCGGTAGCCATCTCGCCGACCTGCTCGACCTTGAGGTCGCTGATCTGGACTTCGATGGATTTGGGTGCGCTGATTCGGCTGCGGCGCTGTTCCTCCCAGTCGCTGCGCGTGATCCCGGACGGCGCATATTCGGGCGCGTAAATGGCCAGGTAGGCGTTGACGTCCTTTTCCGACCAGGCGCGTGCCCAATTGGCGACGATGGTCTTCAACTGCTCGCCGGCCGCGGGGGCGTTGCGAACGGCGCTGTCAGGGGCCGTCGCATCAAGCGCAGGGACGACCGTAGGCGCTGCAGATAACGTCGGTTTGTTCTTCGCCACTACCACTGGCTCGGCGACGGCTGGCTTGGCGCCAGCGGGCTGGCGCGGCCCGCCGCCCATGATGTCCTTGATCAGTGCCAGCTTGGTTTGCGCGGTGGAATTGCTGGTGTCGAGTTGCAGGGCCTTGTCGTAGGCGATGGAGGCCATCTTGGCATAGATGTCGCCGAGGTTTTCATGCGCGGTGGCGTAGCTTGGATGCGTCCTGATGGCCATTTCCAGAGCGTTTTTGGCGTCTTCATACTTTCCCTGCGAGGCATGGAGAACTGCCAGGTTGTTGTAGGGCTCGGGCAGTTCCGGGTAGTCCTCGGTCAGGCCGGTGAAGATCTGGATCGCTTCACTGGTCTTGCCCTGGTCGGCGAGGATCAATCCCTTGAGGAAACGAGCCTGGGCATCCTTGGGATTCGTCGCGAGGTAGCGTTCCGCACGCGCCAGTGCACCAGACAGATCGCCTTTGCGGAACTGCTGGTTGATTTCCTGGATTTCGTTGGCAAAGACCGGCGTGCCGGCGAGTATGGCGCAGGCAGCTAGGGCAACGATAAAGCGTGGCAGGGCCATGTGATATGCTCGGGTCAACATTTCAGAAGCTTGGATTCTAACAATTTAAGCCCTGCCTAAACAGGGTGCATGACGCTCCGTTCCGCTTGCAGACTTCTTTCCCGCCATGTTGCACATCCACAATTCGCTGACCCGAACCAAGGAAGAATTTGTTCCGATGGATACGGGCAAGGTCCGCATGTACGTCTGCGGCATGACCGTTTACGACCTCTGCCACCTCGGGCACGCGCGGGTCTTCGTGGTATTCGACATGGTGACGCGCTGGCTGCGCGCCAGCGGCTATCAGGTCGAATACGTCAGGAATATTACGGACATCGACGACAAGATCATTAAGCGTGCGCAGGAAAATGGCGAAACGCCGGCTGCGCTGACCGAGCGCTTCATCGCCGCGATGCACGACGACGAGCGTGCCTTGGGGGTGCTGCCGCCCGACCATGAGCCGCGCGCGACCGACTATGTGGCGCAGATGCTGGCCATGATCGCGCAGTTGGAACAGAAGGGCCTGGCCTATGCGGCCCCCAACGGCGACGTCTATTACAGCGTTCGCGGCTTCACCGATTACGGCCGTCTGTCGGGCAAGAGCCTCGACGAATTGCGCGCCGGCGAACGTGTGGAGGTCGACCCCAACAAGCGCGACCCGATGGACTTCGTGTTGTGGAAGGCCGCCAAACCCGGCGAACCGGCATGGGATTCGCCCTGGGGCCCGGGGCGCCCGGGCTGGCACATCGAGTGCTCGGCGATGAGTGCCGAACTGCTCGGCTATCACTTCGATGTTCACGGCGGTGGCCAGGACCTTCAGTTTCCCCATCACGAAAACGAGATCGCCCAGTCCGAGGGGGCGCATGGTTGCCGCTTCGTCAATTACTGGATGCACAACGGTTTCGTCCGGGTCGACAACGAAAAGATGTCGAAGAGCCTGGGCAATTTCTTCACCATCCGCGAAGTGCTGCAGAAATACGATCCGGAAGTTGTGCGCTTCTTCATCCTGCGCGCCCATTACCGTAGTCCACTGAATTATTCCGACGCCCATCTCGACGATGCCAGGGGCGCGTTGACGCGTCTCTACACGGCACTGAAAAATGTCTCCGTGAAAACCGCGCCGATCGACTGGAACCAGGCCGATGCGGTGCGTTTCCGCCAGGCGATGGATGACGACTTCAATACGCCTGAGGCCTTGGCGGTGCTGTTCGACCTTGCCAGCGCGGCCAACCGCGGCGATGAGGCGGCGGCCCACAGACTACGCGCACTGGCGGCCACGCTTGGCCTGCTGCAGCGCGATGCGATGGCGTTCCTGAAGGCGGGCGCAGCGGCCGGCGGAATGGCGGAAGACGAAATCGAAGCGCTGATCGCGGCGCGCCAGGCGGCGCGTCAGTCGAAAAATTTTGCCGAGTCCGACCGGATTCGTGATCAGCTGATCGAGGCCGGCATCGTGCTGGAGGATGGACCGGGTGGCACGACCTGGCGCCGTGCCTGAGGCGGGAAAAATGACGCGGGCGGGATCGCCAATGAAAAAGGGACGGCCGAGCCGTCCCTTTTTCGTCCGGGCGTTCCTGCTTACGGGGCAGGAGCGGCCGGTGCGGCGGGAACTGCAGGTGCAGCCGTGGTGGCTGCCGGCTGGGTGTAGGCAGCCGGGTTGAACATCTGCAGCAGCACGTTCGGATCGAACGGGTTGACGTAGCCGGGGGTGCCGGCGACCGGCGCGGTAGCCGGCGCAGCTGCGGGCTGGCCATAAGGCGTGGTGGCGAACCAGCTGGCGGGGTCAAGCGGGTTGAACGCGCCTGCCGGAGCGCCGGTCATGCCACCGGTCAACGGAGCGGTGTAGGTGGTCGGGTTCAGCCAGGTGCCCCACGAACCGTAAGTGGCGGGGTTCATCGAAGCGCCCATCCAGCCGGTGTAGAGGGCGGGGTTCAGCGGAGCCACAGCCAGTTGCATGGCGCGCGGATCCAGCGGCGACATCATCCACTTCAGGTACATGTTGGGGTTCAGGGTCTGCATCATCATGTTCCACATCTGCGGATCCATGGGCATCATCATCCAGCGCATCATCTTGCCCGGATCCAGCAGCTGGGTCATCAGCGCGGTGTAGAAGTTGGGATCGAGGGAAGCGGCCATCCACTTCATGTACATATCGGGCTCGGCAAACTGCATGTAGTTCGCCATCGAACGCGGATCCATCATCGAACCCATCATGCGGTACCAGTTGCCCGGATCCATCATGTTGATGCCCATGGTCGAGTAGAAACCGGGTTCGGTCACGGCGTTGGCCCAAGGCACGAACACCTTGGGATCACGGTAGGCCGACATGTTGCGGGTGAAGTCGGTCATGCGCTCAAGCCATTGCTGGCTGGTTTGCGGCACGGGATAAGCGGCAGGCGCTTCAGGCGTGGCGGGGGCGGTACCATTGGCGAGGGCGCCTTGGGCAGCAACCATTCCAACAACGAGTGCGAGGGTCTTTAGTTTCATTGCAGGCTCCTAAATTGAGTAAGTCGGGTTGAGATATAAAAACAAATCTAATAGGACAGCGGTGTCGAAATATTGTCGTTATATGAGTATATTGTCAACGCCTAATATTCAGTTTACACAAAAAGCGTCGCCCTATTAACCACCATAATCCGCTCATGAAAAATTACTATCTGGTGTGCTCAGGGGCTGTCAATTGGACCCATCCCGAATGGCGGGGGAGGTTCTATCCGGACGATTTGCCTGGTGACTGGATGTTGTCTTATTACAACACTCATTTCCAGGCAGTCTATCTGCCATTCAAGGACTGGCAGTCGGCGACGGAATCGACCTGGGCCCAGTGGCTGCACGAAACCCAGGAAAACTTTGTCTTTCTTCTGGAGTCGGGCGACTCCCCTGCAAGCTTCCCGGTCTCCGACCGTATTCGCCTTGCGTCGCCCGACTGGTCGGACGAGCACTTGTGGTGGCTCGACGAGAACTTCGACCTGCGTGCACTGAGCCAGCGCATCACTTCCCGGGCGGCTAATGGCGAGACCTTGTTTGTGATCAGCCGCAGTGGTGATTTGCAGAAATTGCAGGCGGTGAATGACCTCATACAAGTCATGGGCTACTGATTCGGCCCTAAATTCACTTCCCGTGAACGGGTCCCAGCACGGCTTGGGTAAAATCACGCTCTTGGCAGAAGCATGCAGGGTCCTTTTTTTGACGAACGAAAATCTGGTCGAGATCGAGCAAGTCGAGTTTGGCTATGGCTCCCGACCTGTCCTCAAGGGCATCAACCTGACCGCTCGCAAGGGCCAGGTGATCGCCATCATGGGCAACAGCGGTTGCGGCAAAACCACGCTGTTGCGCCTGATCGGCGGGCAGATCAAGCCCAGCCGCGGCGTCGTGCGGGTGGCCGGCGAGTCGGTCGGCGACCTCGACCAGGCCGGTCTCTACCGGCTGCGCCGCAAGATGGGCATGCTGTTCCAGTTCGGCGCGCTGTTTACCGACATCTCCGTGTTCGATAATGTCGCCTACCAGCTGCGCGAGCATACCGACCTGCCGGAAGATGCGATTCGCGACCTGGTAATGATGAAGCTGCATGCGGTCGGGCTGCGCGGTGCGGCGCACATGATGCCTGCTGAGCTATCCGGCGGCATGGCGCGCCGTGTCGCCCTGGCACGCGCCATCGCGCTGGAGCCGATGCTGGTGATGTACGACGAGCCCTTCGCCGGCCTCGACCCGATTTCGCTTGGCGTGACCGGCAACCTGATCCGGCGTCTGACCGACACCCTGGGGCTGACCTCGCTGGTGGTGACCCATGACATCCAGGAGTCGCTGAAAATCGTCGACTACGTGTATTTCGTCTCGGAAGGGATGGTCGAAGCCGAGGGCACGGCCGCGGACATCCTCGCCTCCGACCTGCCGTACGTGCACCAGTTCGTGCATGGCGAGGCCGACGGCCCGGTGCCGTTCCATTATCCCGCCCCGGCCTATGCCGACGATCTGCGGCTGGGAGCGCGGCATGCTTAAGGCTGCCATCGCCGGGGTTGGTCGGCGCACCATCCACGGTATCTGGCGCATCGGCTTCGCGACGCGCTTTTTCCTGCTGGTGCTGCTGTATTCCGGAACGGCTTTCCGCCGCATTGGTCTGACCATCCGGGAGATTTATTTCACCGGTGTGCTGTCGTTGATCATCATCCTGGTCTCGGGCCTGTTCGTCGGCATGGTGCTTGGCTTGCAGGGCTACGAAACCCTGCAGACCTATGGTTCCGAAGAGGCGCTCGGGGTGCTGGTGGCCTTGTCGCTGGTGCGGGAACTGGGGCCGGTGGTGGCGGCGCTGCTGTTCGCCAGCCGCGCCGGATCGGCGATCACCGCCGAGATCGGCCTGATGAAGGCGACCGAGCAGCTGTCCGCGATGGAAATGATGGCAGTCAACCCGATCGCGCGGGTGGTGGCTCCGCGTTTCTGGGCGGGAGTGATCTCGATGCCGCTGCTGGCGGCGCTGTTTTCCGCGATGGGTATTCTGGGCGGTTATCTGGTCGGAGTGGTATTGATCGGCGTCGACGAGGGCTCGTTCTGGTCGCAGATGCAAAGTGCGGTCGAGTTCGAGCAGGACATATTGAATGGGGTGATCAAGAGCGTGGTCTTCGGTATCGCCATCACCGCTATCGCATTGTTCGAAGGCTACGATGCGCCACCTACCGCGGAAGGCGTGTCGGGTGCGACCACGCGCACCGTGGTGACCTCCAGTCTGGCTGTGCTGGCGCTGGATTTTGTCTTGACTGCCTTCATGTTTCGGGGAATTAGCTAATATGAACAAGACTGTACTCGATCTGTGGGTGGGGGTTTTTGTCATCGCCGGGATGGCTGCGCTGCTGTTCCTGGCGCTCAAGGTCGGCAGCATGAACGTCGTCAAGACGGCCAATAGCTACGAGCTTGTCGCCAAATTCGACAACATCGGTGGCCTCAAGGTACGTGCGCCGGTGAAGAGTGCGGGTGTGGTGGTGGGGCGCGTGACCGACGTCCAGTTCGATGGAGAAAACTTCGAGGCAATCGTCACGCTGCGCATCGACAACCGCTATGCTTTTCCCAAGGACACGCTGGCCGCGATCATGACCTCGGGCCTGCTGGGTGAGCAGTACATCGGGCTCGATGCCGGTGGCGATACGCAAACGCTGAAGGACAAGGACAAGATCTTTCTGACCCAGTCAGCCGTGGTGCTGGAGAACCTGATCGGGCAGTTCTTGTACGGCAAGGCACAGGAAGGAGCGACAGAATGAAACCGGGCATGTTATCGAGCCTGCTGCTTGCGGCAGGTTTGCTGACCGCGACACCGCTGATGGCCCTGACCGTCAACCTGCAGCAGGCGATCGAAATGAGCCTGGCGGCAGATCCGCGGATCAAGGAGCGCGAGCAGCTGGTCGAGGTCGCACGTGGCATGCTGCAGGAGGTCCAGGGCAACGCCGGGTGGCGGGTCAGCGCCAACGCCTTCATCGGCCTGACCACCAGTGTCGAAGGTGGTTTCTACGAGGGCGGGGCATTTTCATGCACGGCGCTGCCCTGCACCCCGCGCAGCGACAGCGACGACTATGACGGCCTGTCCGACTGGACCCATCTGGAGTTCGCCCTGATCAAGCCGCTCTATACCTTCGGCAAGATCGAGCGTTATGGCGAGGCTGCCCAGGGCAACATCGACCTGAAGCGCGGCGAACTCAAGCAGACCCGCGGCGACATCGTATACGACACCAAGCGCGCTTACTTCGGCTACCTCACCGCGCGCGACATCCGCTACTTTCTCGAGGATATGCAGAGCCGGCTCGACAAGGTGATCAGCGGGGTCGAGCGCGAATTGAAGGAGGAGACGGGCGAATCCAAGCAATCCGATCTCTATGCCCTGCAGTCGGCCAGAGGCCTGATCGCGAAGTATGCCTACCAGGCGCGGGCGGTTGAAAGCATCAGCCTGGATGGTCTCCGGGTGTTGACCGGTGTCGGCCTCGGGGCCGACCTCGAGGTGGCCGACAGCCGTCTGGAACCGGTGCCGTTCCCGCAGATCGAACTCGCGGAATTCCAGGCTCTGGCGCTGCAGGGACGTGCGGAGATGGTCCAACTGGAGGCCGGGCTGCGGGCCCGTCGGGCACTGGTCGAGGCCAAGAAGGCTGAGCGCCTGCCGGACATCTATGCCGGGGTGATCGGTTCCTACAGCTATGCCTCGGGACGCGAGCGGCTGGACAACCCCTATCTCAGCGACCCCTTCAACGGCGGCGGACTGACGCCGGTCGTGGGAGTGAAGTGGGACAACGTGTTCGGTGCATCGACCGCGCGCGTCAACCAGGCCCTGGCCGAGCTCGAGGCGCTGAATTACAAGAAGGCCTTCGCACTGATGGGCGTGCCCTTCGAAGTCAGCGAGGCCTATGCCAATGCGCATGCCAACTTCGAGTCGCAGCGCGCGCTGGCCGATGGGGCTGCAGCTTCACGCCGCTGGGTTGTGGCCGCGCTGGCGGATTTCTCCGCCGGGTTCGAAACTGCCGACAAGCTGGCCGAGGCGGTCAGGAACTATGCCCTGATCCAGGCGGAATACCTTCGCACCATCAACGACTACAACATGAATGTGGCGCAACTTGCACGCATGACGGGTGAACTCAAATAGTTCGCCGGCCTCTACCCTGTTTAAAACCTAATCTGGATTTCCTATGCTGCGCGCTTTTTTCCTCACTCTCTGCCTGTCACTGGGGCTGAATCTGCCGGTGGTTGCCGCCGATGTCCCGCCCGATGTCCTCGCACGCACCACCAGCCAGGAAGTGCTGGCGGTCCTCAAGGCCGACAAGGACATCCAGAGGGGCGATCTCAGCAAGATCTATGAACTGGTCGAAGCCAAGGTGCTGCCCAACTTCGATTTCAACCGCATGACCCAACTGGCGATGGGGCGTCACTGGCCCAAGGCATCCGCCCAGCAGAAGCAGGTGCTGGTGGCCGAATTCCGCAACCTGCTGGTCCGTACCTATGCCACTTCGCTGACCGAGTTCGGCGGCCAGAGCGTCGAATTCAAGAACTTCAGCATGAAGCCGGAAGACACCGAAGTCGTGGTGCGATCGGAAATCCGCCAGCCCGGCGGCCAGCCGATCTCCATCGACTACAGCATGTACAAGACTGCTTTCGGCTGGAAGGTCTATGACGTCACGATCGACAGCGTCAGCCTGGTCACCAACTATCGCGCCACCTTTGCCAATACCATCCGTCAGTCGGGCATCGACGGCCTGATCAAGACGCTCTCGGCGCAGTCGGCCAAGGGCGCTTCCCAGCCCGCTTCCGTCAAGCCGGCGGCCCGCTCAGGGTCATGATTGCGTGCGACGACAGCCAGTGCCGCCTGCAGGGAGCGGTGACGGTCGACAATGCTGCAGGCCTGCTGGACCAGCTCAAACCCCACCTCGAGCGCGGCATTCGCACCCTCGATCTGTCGGCGGTCGAGAAGGTGGATTCCGCCGCGCTCGCCCTGATTTTCAGCAGTCTGCGGCAGTCACGTGCGGCAGGTCATGAATTGTGCCTGGCCGGCTTGCCGACCAACATCATGACCCTTGCCGAGCTGTACGGGGTGGCCGAACTCCTGCCGGCATGACCCCGGCCATTCGGGCCGTCGGGCTGCACAAGCGTTTCGGCAGTCTGCAGGCACTCGACGATGTTTCGCTCGACATCCAGCAGGGCGAGTTCTTCGGCCTGCTCGGACCCAACGGCGCCGGCAAGACGACCCTGATCTCCATCCTCGCCGGATTGACGCGCGCCGATTCCGGCCACGCCGAAATCATGGGGCACGACGTGCGGCATGATTATCGCCAGGCGCGGCGGGCGCTAGGCGTGGTGCCGCAGGAACTGGTCTACGATCCTTTCTTCAACGTACGCGAAACCCTGCGCATCCAGTCCGGCTATTTCGGCCTCAGGCACAACGACGCCTGGATCGACGAGGTCATGCACCATCTCGATCTCGCCCGTCACGCCGACAAGGGCACCCAGAGCCTGTCCGGCGGCATGAAGCGCCGCCTGCTGGTGGCGCAGGCGCTGGTGCACAAGCCGCCGGTAATCGTACTCGACGAGCCGACCGCAGGCGTCGACGTCGACCTGCGCCGGTCGCTGTGGGAATTCATCGCGCGGCTCAACCGCGAAGGCCATACCATCCTCCTGACCACGCATTACCTGGAAGAGGCCGAGGCGCTGTGCAAGCGCATCGCCATGCTCAAGGCAGGGCGGGTGGTGGCGCTCGACGCGACGCGTAACCTGCTGCGCCTGACCAACGAGCACTGCGTCTCGTTGCGCCTCGCCGGCGGCGAACCGCCTGAGGCGTGGGCCATGCGCATGCAGGCCGGCAACGATGGCAGCTGGCGTGTCAGCTTCAGCGATTACGCCGAACTGGAAACCCTGCTCGCCGCCCTGCGCGAAGCTGGATTGAAGGTGACGGAAATGCAGCTGCAGGAACCCGACCTGGAGGATGTCTTCACCGACATCATGAAACGTTCATGAGCGGATTTCCGGCCCTCTTCTACAAGGAACTGCTGCGTTTCTGGAAGGTGGTGGTGCAGACCGTCGTCGCCCCGGTGGTGACTGCGCTGCTCTACCTGCTGATCTTCTCCCACGTGCTGGAAGCGCATGTCGAGGTCTTCCCCGGCGTGAGCTATACCCAGTTCCTGGTGCCCGGTCTGGTGATGATGAGCATGCTGCAGAATGCGTTTTCCAACAGCTCGTCGAGCCTGATCCAGTCGAAGATGACCGGCAACATCGTGTTCGTGCTGCTGCCGCCGCTGTCCTATCTGGAGTTCTTTCTCGCCTATCTCGGTGCCGCAATCCTGCGCGGGCTGGTGGTCGGCCTCGGGGTGTGGGGGGTGACGCTGTGGTTCGCGCCTTGGAGCGTGCCGCACCTCGGCTGGATGCTGGCGTTCGCGCTGCTGGCCTGCGGGATTCTCGGCGCGCTTGGCATCGTCGCCGGCATCTGGGCCGAGAAATACGATCAGCTGGCCGCGTTCCAGAACTTCCTCATCCTGCCGCTGACCTTCCTGTCAGGGGTGTTCTATTCGATCCACTCGCTGCCGGCTTTCTGGCAGGCGGTGTCCCACGCCAACCCGGTTTTCTATCTGATCGATGGCTTTCGCTACGCCTTCGTCGGCCATGCCGACAGCGACCCGTGGCTGGGCCTGCTGGTCGCCACCCTGTGCTTTGTGGCAATATCCGCGCTCACCCTTGTCTTGCTGCGTAGCGGCTACAAATTGAGGCATTGATTTAATGGTCACCCCCGAAGACATCAAAGGTTGGATCACCGAGAAGCTGCCGTGTGACCACATCGAGCTCGATGGCGATGGACAGCATTTCCAGGCCGTCATCGTCAGCCCCGAGTTTCGCGGCAAGAACATGGTGCAGCAGCACCGCCTGGTCTACGATGCGC
>Ga0209703_1000272_pt1 | contig 13642 bp, 8 predicted proteins | sample PPLLak12cMay2015_2_FD_187256 | JGI IMG/M metagenome (GOLD analysis project Ga0209703, IMG submission 187256) | Freshwater sediment microbial communities from Prairie Pothole Lake near Jamestown, North Dakota, USA - PPLs Lake P8 Core (1) Depth... | ecosystem: Environmental > Aquatic > Freshwater >...
AAAAGCTATGTTCGGTGTTTCTGCCGTACATGATAAAAAATTCGAGTTCCTGCTGGAAGCCCTAGCTCCAGCGGCTTAAACCTCTATAAAAAGTGCGAAAGTTTACGATGTGTTAGTTACGAAATATGACGGTTCGATTTATACTTGGTCGCAGCGGGAGCGGTAAGACACATTATTGCCTGGAGGCGATAAAGGGTGAGCTTGTGCGCTGCGCTAAAGGTTTTCCGCTGATTCTGCTGGTACCCGAGCAGGCTACGTTTCAAATGGAACAGGCGTTGGTTCGGGATGATCGTCTGGACGGTTATAACCGTGCCTTGGTTATGAGTTTCGAGCGACTGGCACATCAGATTCTATGGGAGACGGGGCCGGGTAGTCTGCCGGTACTTAGTGAATTCGGCAAACAGATGATTCTCCGGCGATTGCTGCAAGAGCGACAGTCACAGTTAAAGATATTCAACCGCGTCGCTGGTCGCAGTGGTTTCATAACCCAACTCAGCGCTATGATCCGCCAGCTTCGTCAATATTGCCAAACTCCCGAGCAGCTCGCTGAACAGTGCAAAAACCTGCTCCAGGCCGATGAGGCGAGGCTGGTGCCTTTGGCTGAGAAACTTTCCGATCTGGCGGTGATATATCAGTCGTATCAGGACCATCTGGCCAAACGGTTTGTCGATCCGGACGATTTTCTCGATCTGGTAAGCTCTCGCTGCCAAGAAGCCGAGGTTTTGCGAAATGGGCATTTGTGGGTGGACGGTTTTGCCGGTTTTACCCCCCAGCAATACCACGCCCTGGCTGCCCTGACCCGGTGCGTTGTCCGCAGTGAGATTACTATCTGTCTCGATCCGCTGTGCCGACAGTTTCAGATCGCCCAGGGGCACCCGGACGAACCTGAGCTGCTGGATCAAACAAATCTGTTTCACCCGACACTGCAAACCTATCAGCGTTTGGCAAGATTGCTCGGTGGGCAAGGTCAATTGGAACCGGCATTGATTCTGCCGAGTGATTTTGACGTGCCATTGCCACGTTTTCGAAACTCCACCAAGTTGGCCCGGTTGGAGCGTAATTTTTTAAACCCGGCCGGTAACAAAACCGATCGTTCTACTCACTCGGCTGCATCTGCCGAGCGGGACATTCCCGTGCGTGATATAGTTATTCTCGAAGCGTCTCAACGGCGCCAGGAAGTCAGGGCGGCAGCGGGCCATATTCTGCGTTTGTGCCGTGAACAGAATTACCGGTTTTCCGATATAGCTGTCATCTTGCGTGACTTCGGCGATTATCAGGAACTGCTGGAGGCGACCTTCACTGATTACGATATTCCATATTTTATCGATCGTGGCCGCAGGGTGCATCATCATCCCCTGATAAAACTGCTGCGATGTTGTCTGCAGATTATCATCAGTGATTTTCAAAGCGAACATGTTATCGACTATCTCAAAACCGATCTGGCCCCGTTGCCACGCGAGGCCGCGGACAGCCTGGAAGACTATGTTGGGCGTCATGGTATTCAATCGGATCGCTGGTACACAGGGCGGTCCTGGCGGATCGGCGACGGCGATAAAAACGAACAACAAGCGACTTCTGTGCAGTTGACCGGCGAACAGCTAAACCAGTATCGCCTGCGAGCCATAGCCCCCCTGCTGCAAATGCGAGAGGAACTTTACGGCCGTCAGTATCAATCCGACCGTCAACTATCGGTACGCGATATCACGGCTCAATTAGCAGGTTTGCTGGAAAAGATCGACGTTGGCGAAAAACTTTCGCAATGGCGTCAGCAGGCCCAGGACAATAACGATCATGACCAGGGGCAGACCCACGAGCAGATATACAAAGATGTGATCGGCCTGATGGACGATATGGTCGAGTCGCTGGGTGATTGTTCTGTTACGCTTGGTGAGTATTCGGAGATTCTCTGCTCCGCGATGGAACAGATGACGCTGCGTTTGATACCGCCGGGACTCGATCAGGTGCTTATCGGTACGATCGAGCGGTCGCGTCATCCGCGTATCCGAGCTGCTTTCGTACTGGGCGTCAATGAGCAGTATTTTCCGCGTGTAAGTTCTCCTGACACATTTTTTACCGATCCGCAACGGGAGCTGCTGGCCCGGCAGGGTTTGGAACTGGCGCCAACCAGCACGGAAAAACTAATGCACGAACGTTATCTGGCCTACATTGCCCTGACCCGGCCACAGGATTTTCTGTGGGTCAGCTTCCCCATCGCTGATGAAAACGCCAGTACGCTCAATCCTTCTTCGCTGATCGCGAATATTCAGGATGCGCTCGGTGGCAGCGTGCCTTTTGTAAGGCTAAGTGACGATAGCGGCCAACCTGACCCTGATAACATTACCACCTTGTCTGAGTTATCGCGGCAGTTGGCTTTGTCTTTTTCGCCGTTCCAGCCGGGCGAGAAACCTTCATCCGTCTGGACACAGCTTTACCATTATGCGCGTAAGCAGGGTGATTGGCTCAAGATGATCGATCGTGGTTTGGCGGGGTCGGTGTATCGTAACCGTGCCGAGCTGAACCGTGATGTAATAAAGCGATTGTTTCCCCAGGTGCTTCGCAGCAGTGTCTCGCGCCTGGAAACCTTTGCCGCTTGTCCTTTTCAGCACTTCGCCCGTTATATTTTGCAGCTTGAAAAACGCCGGGAGCTAAAACTGGGCGCCATGGATATGGGTAGTTTTTACCATGATGCGCTCTGTCGTATTTTTCTGCAGATGAGCCAGGCCAGGCTCGACTGGCGCGATCTGACCGATGAGAAGCTCGATAGTATTATTGAATCAGTGGTGACTTCGCTGATAAAGACAGAGTCGCAATTTAGCGAACTAAAGGAGCAATCGCATCGCAACCGGTTTCTGCTCGATAATACCACCGGTCATTTGCAGCAGTTTTGCCGATCGTTGCGGGCCGGGGCCGGGGCCGGGAATTTTTATCAGCGTCATGCGGAATTGGAGTTCGGCCCTGAGAGTGCTCCATACGGGCCGCTGGAGATCGATCTGCCTGATGGCCGCCGGTTAGCTCTGCGTGGCAAGATCGACCGGGTGGACGTTTGTCTCAGGGATGACGGCACGGTCGGCGTTAGCGTAATCGATTATAAATCATCGGCCCGTTCTTTTCCCTACGGGCAGTTTTATCATGGTTTGTCTTTGCAATTGATTAGTTATCTGCTGGTACTGCAAACGCATTACCGCCCTGGTGACGGCGAGCGGCCTGAACCCGCCGCGGCATTGTTTTTACCGATCCATCGTCCGGGACAGTCTCATCCGGAGCCGCCTGGCGAAAATGTCCTGGACCAGGCCAAATCGTTACGGTCCGACGATAGCCGGCCTCACAAGGCAACCGGCCTTATCGGCGGTGCGTGGATTGTCGATCTTGACCATACCGTAAAATCTAAAGAATGGTCCCGATTCTACAGTTTTTATATAAACAAGGAGAATTCCGTTTATATCCCATCCAATTCAGCGGTAGTAACGCCCAAACAGATGTCAGCCTTAATCGAGCACTGCCGCAAGACGCTGGCCAGGCTTGCAACTGAGATAACCTACGGCAAAATTGAAGTTTCGCCGTATCGTCTGGGTGAGAAGGATACTCCCTGCCCTCGTTGCGATTACCACTCTTTGTGCCGTTTCGATTTCAACAGCGAGAGCTACAATGAATTGCCGTCAATGTCCAAACAAGATGTCCTCGATCAAATAGAAGTGTAACTCCGCTGCGGTGCAAAACTATCCGTCCAGCAGGAGGATGGTCATTTGCATCGGCGGTACGGCGACATCGGAAGTGAGGTCGATGTATTGATAGTCGCAGCAGGTGCGCAGGCGCAGGTCACAGTAGCTGACGAGTCGGCCCTGTTCGTTTAGTTCGCGGACGCGTTTGATGGTAAAGCCGATGCGGCTCAGGCGGATACGTGCATCGATGGCCCAGTCGAACCCGACGTTCAAGAGGGCTAAAATGATTCGGCGACGTTTGCCGAGCGGAATATAAAATGGTACAAGGTCGGGGGCATTTTCCACAAAGCAGTCCAAACGCTTACGCAGCAGCCAGGCAAAAACCTCGCGAAAATGTCTTTGACGTTGAATACAAAGCAGTGGTGCAGCCTGAGCCGAGCTGCTGATACTATAAGGGAGTATCACGCAACGATGGTTGTGGTCGGTGTTGTCAAAGGCTGTCATGCCGTTGGTGTTGGGCCGGTGGTTTTTAAGATTGAGGGTAGTAATCGCCCGGGCGTTACGGTGGAAAGGACGCAAGCAGCGAAAATCGCCGGGTTCCATATCTCCATTCAAGATGGTGTTGTGGCCATAGTATGGAGCGGCTAAGGTCTGGTCAGAGATGATCTCGGTCTGAACATTTTTCAGGGGGCCGGCAACTTTGACGCCTATCAGGCCGGGTAGTTTCATCGACTGGATCGTCTCGGCAGCCGAGGCATCGAGCAATACGCCGTTTGTGAATATGTGGTTTAGTTGTCGCCGCGTTAAATAGGCCGGTGTCCGGCCGATGAGCACGTAAGGGGCGTTTGTGCCATCGGTCGGTTTTACGGAGCCGGTGGTGACGATGGTTACCGGCAGCCCCATACGCCATAACAGAATGGGCCAACAATTGTCCTGCCATTTGCTTTTACCGCCGGTGGCGGGTTTGGCGTTGGTCAGGTCTGGTATGACAACGCGAATACCAGTGGGACCGGACGCGTTTGTCAGCAATTTGGTCAGCTTGTTGAGGAGGTCGAGACGATTTTGGCGCATTTGCAGATAAAGGTTTTCTGCCGCGGGTGCGGTGCCGATTTTGTCGAAACAGTTTATCAGCATTCCTTTCAGGCCATAAAGTACGTTAAGGTTTGTCTGCATTTGCTGGGCCTCGGCGCTTTTGTGAAAAGGCGAGGCATAACTGTTGTCGGCGGCGCCGAACAGTTCCAAACCGGGAAGTGAACCGGTTTGCGCGATGACGGTCGCCATGGTCTGGGCGGTCTGCAGTATATCCGTGCGGTTGTAGTCCCGGCCAAACGGCTGCGTTTGGGCCAGCAGGGGTTGATGTTTTCCGGCCAGCGCCCTGGCGATTTCACCGGCAGTGACGGCATATTGTCCGTAGCGCCGCGGCGCGTCGGCGATCAAGCCGATACGTGTGCGTGGGCTGCATTTGTGAACCGTCCGGCGAATGGTTTGGAAGCAGTTTAGAAAGCTGCTCCGCGGGTATTGGTATTTTTTGCCCGAAGTTGTATCGTCAACCCATATTGTGCGGACGGGAATATCGGCAGCACGTGCGTAAAGGGATTTCAGGTAGCGTTTATGGGCCGGGTCATTGGGTCGCAAGTTTGCCGGGCCGGGCAGGATCAGATCGGCACTGATACCGCGCCGGCGCAGCCTGGCGATGACAGCTTTGGTCCGGGCAACCCGATCGGCGATCTCAGATCGATCCAACACAAGACCATCGAGATCAGGTTCGGTCAGACCCAGGCATACTCTCCGGACATCGATTTGTTCCAGGGCTTCAAACATATTCTGTAATTTGCCGTCGGTCTGAAAATGACGATAGGCAAAACGCAGGGGCAGGATAGTTGCAGATTCTTTCGACATGTGTGGTACGCTCCAATTACTCCAAAACACTCGTTTTATGAGCATTTTTATATCATAATCAGACGGGCAAAACCAGAAAAATGCCTGCAAAATAAGACTGTTTCGAGATAACTTCTGTATTGACAAGACTTTAGATCGCTCAATATTGTTAGGCGATGTGGAAAAATTATTGTTTACAAGTCTGTTTATGTGTGGTACACTTATCCGATTATAATTATGGACAAAAGGTGCCTAGATAATAGGAGTGTTTGCAGTGAAAAAAGGTATTCATCCGGAATATGTGGAAGTGAAGGTCAAGTGCGGTTGTGGCAATGAGTTCAAGACCCGCTCGACCAAGAGCGATATTCATGTGGAAATCTGTTCGGTTTGCCATCCATTCTACACCGGCAAGCAGAAGTTTGTCGATGCGGCCGGGCGCATCGAGAAGTTCCAAAAGAAATACGGCAGTAATTATGGCGTAAAGAATAATAACAAAGCTTAGTTGCTTTTCAATTAAAATCGCGCTGACTGAAATGTTCCCTGACGGGGATGAGGTCAGCGTGTTTTTTTTTGTTCGCTTGGCAGCATTATTGGCGGCATTAGTTGGGACAAGTTTGTAAAAATGGTTACACCGGAAACAAAACACAATGAGCGTATTTTAGCGAAGCTGGCGGAACTGGAAGTGCGGTTCATGGAACTGGAAGGGCAAATGAACGATCCGAAGGTTGCCAACAATGCGACCCTGATTACCCGAATCGCCAGGGAGCACGGTAAACTCAAGGGGATGGTTGATTGCTACCGGTCCTATCGAGACCTGCAACGGCAGTGGCAAGAGGCCGCGGGACTGGTAGCGGAAGGTGGTGATTCGGAGCTGTGCCAGATGGCTCAAGAAGAGCAGGACAGTCTGGGCAGGCAACTTACCAGCGAACTCGATCGGGCCAAAGAAGAAATGGTAATGTCGGATGATGCGGTGATCGGCTCGGTTATTATGGAGATTCGTGCCGGTACCGGCGGTGAAGAGGCGGCATTGTTTGCGGGTGTTTTGTATCGGATGTACACCAGGTATGCCGAGAAACGTGGATGGAAGATCGAGCAGATAAGCTTTTCCGGAACCGATATGGGTGGGTTTCGCGAAGCGATTTTCGGGGTCAAGGGCAAAGGTGTCTGGCAGGAACTCGAATACGAAGGCGGCGGGCATCGGGTGCAACGGGTGCCGGAAACCGAGGCGCAGGGACGAATTCATACGTCCGCGGCGACGGTGGCGGTGCTGCCGGAACCGGAAGAGTTGGATATCCAGATCAAACCCGATGAGGTTGTCGAGCATGTGGCCCGGTCGAGCGGACCTGGCGGACAGAGCGTTAATAAGTTGAATTCGGCTATCAAACTGGAACATCTGCCGACCGGTATCACGGTGAGTATACAGGATGAAAGGAGTCAGCACAAGAACCGGGCCAAGGCGTGGCGTATCCTGCGGGGCCGGGTGTATGACCATTTCGAACGGATAAGACGGTCGCAACGAGATTCGGCGCGTAAGGACATGATCGGTTCGGGCGACCGTTCGCAACGGATTCGTACCTATAACTTTCCGCAAAACCGGGTGACCGATCACCGTATAAATCTGTCACTTTACCATCTGGACAAGATTGTCCTTGGTGAAATGGACGATCTGGTCAGAGCTTTGATCGACTACGATAAACAGCAGCGGCTGGAGAATTTCTAAGGAAGGGCAAAGCGGCAAGGGCGGGGCCAACATCAAGGGTGTATATGATTACCAGTTTACAAAATCCGCTGGTTAAACGAGTCGTGGGCCTGGGCGAAAAAAAACGTCAGCGCGACCGGGAAGGGGTTTTCGTTATCGAGGGGGAAAAAGAACTTCTCTACGCACTTGCCAATGGGATATCGATCGAAACGCTACTTTATTGCCCGGAACTGATCGGGGCTAATAAGCAGTTGACAACCGATACGGCCATCGAGCGGCAATTGGAATCCGCCGGCGCGCAAGGCACAGAACTGGTGGCTGTATCCCAGCAGGTGTATGGCAAAATCGCCTACCGCCAAAAGGTTGGCGGGCTTGCGGCAATTGCCCGTATGCCAGGGCAAAACATCGATGAGTTGAAGCTTTCGGCAAATCCATTCATCCTGGTAATCCACGGCGTTGAAAAACCGGGCAATCTCGGGGCGCTGCTGCGCACTGCGGATGGGGCGGGAGTTGATGCTGTTATCGTTTGCGATGCTGATGTGGATTTGTTCAATCCCAACGTGGTCCGTTCCAGTCTGGGAGCTGTCTTTACGGTGAAGACCTTTGTATTGTCGATGGAACAAACCATCGGCTGGCTGGCGGCCAATAAGATCAAGGCGATTCTTTCGACGCCGCAAGGGGATCGGGACTATACCGACATCGATTATACCGGGCCGACAGCGGTCGTGCTCGGCAGTGAAAAAGCAGGACTCCCCACGCAGTGGCTGGGGCAGAATCTCTGTAAGGTTAAGATTCCCATGTACGGACAAATGGATTCGCTAAATGTCTCGACCAGCGGCGCAATCCTCTTTTACGAGGCAGTCCGACAAAGAAAAAAACTCAAGTAGAACGCCACAATAAAAAAACGGGTAAACTCAATCTTTATGAGTATAAAAGGATAAAACAATCCTCTTGAGCGAATTATGCGTGAGATCAGACGTAGAACGCGGGTGGTTGGCAGTTTCCCGGATGGCCATTCAGCGTTGATGTTAGCTACAGCTCGACTGAGGTACATTGCTGGTACTAAGTGGAGTAGTCGTCGCTATATGGACATGGATCACCTTTATGAACTTGAAAGAGATCAGCCCATCAAGGAAAAAAGCACCGCGTAAACCCGATAACTCGCGGCCCCCTAGGGGGCCAGACATGAAAGATAAGACCAGATGAAAGACTACCAGAAAAAAATGTGCGAAAGATTCTTGACACTACCGATGGTATCTTTCTTGAGCCTGTTGAATAATTCTAAAATATCAAGGCAAGGCACAAAAGATAGTTCTTCCAAAAGGGAAAAAACTCATAAACCATACTATGGAGTATTTTTGGTATAGTGTTTTTCTATTACGGAAAATTAAGCCCCCCAAAAAATATTTACTTTAGACCAATTTATAACCAATACCACAGCCGTTGAACGCGGCTTATATGTTTTGCTTTTTGGTGAAAAAGAAAAGGTCATAAAAAAAATAAGTACAATTAGAATTACTAAAAAAGAGATTGAATTGAGAGCTTCCTTAAAACTGTCCTTAAGAGAATACCCTAATAGTATTTCAACAAGAGCATAAACTGCTTGTCCCCCAACTAACCATGGCAAAGGAAGCATGTTAAAAACTCCTACAAAAAATGCCACCAAACTAAAACACAACAGAAGATCATTAAGAGATTCAATCGCTCCAATCTTCCCCAACATTGTGTTTTTTGTAATACCGAAATCACTGTTCCCCCACATACCCGCTACAAATCCTATCGCCATCTTTACAGATGAGCAAGGAGATTGCCATATTGCCTCAAAAATACCGACACGTTTTGTTTCCGTTAGTGATCCAAAAACAACTCCCAGCTTTTGTAACTTCATCTTATCGCCAGAAGTATTGCGAGTTAAAATGATTTGATGAGTTTTTCCATTCCTTAGCACCTTTAAATTTAACTCACCTGCCCCCCAGTTATCTAGTTGTTCGACAAAATCTGTAGCATAACTTATCGTATATTCATTTACCGCAGTTATTACATCACCTTTTTGCAGATTTCTGGCCGTCCCTTCTGTTGGTACTTTATAAATCAAAGCACCATCTGGAACAATTTCTTCGAAGCCTTCATAGAGATATATGCTCATAGCTGAAAAGGAGAACAAAATAGTGGCAAGTGGACCACAACAAATTAATACAACGGATTTAAAACTTGGTCTCAGTTCTCTAAACTTAACATAACCTCCCAAAAAAAATAATTTTAATACAAAACGAGTGTTGCCCAGCATAAAACTAGCTATTTTGGGCCCTATACCAATAGAAAATTCTTCTACTAAATAATTGAAAATCCTGGCAGCTACAAGGTAGCCAAAATTATAAATACCTGTAGAAAAGGCAAATATGAGTAATATTACTATTAGATTCATCTTATTAATCTCTAACGTCAATCTACTATATGTCTAATCCGTAGCCACAATTCTTTTAAATAGAAAAAAAATCTACAAATAAGTTGCCAAACCCAAGATACTTTGGGTTGCAATGTAAGTCCAGTTTTACGGCATATACGTATGGCATGCCGACATCGGCGTTGTGAGTAAATTCTATACACATTTTGAGCTATAATTATGAAGGCTTGTGCTATCTCCTGGCTACATTCATGATTCAGCATATATAACTCTTTCAAAATATCCATTGCTGCTAAACCAGATTGGTCATCATAAGGATTTTTCGCCTTGCACAAAAGCGTATGTATTCCATTTTTTGAAATGTTTTTCTGGTCAATAGCAGCCGCTACTAGGGGATCGCTAAGTCGTTCTAGCATCTCATCCTCAGTTAGGTACGAGGAATTACTGACCGCCTGACTTACTGCCGCAATAACTTCGTTAACAAAAGCTTTACGTGGATCTTCATCGTGGTATTTAATTTTGTCATTAAGCTCAATGAGTTTACTTCGAATTTTTAACATTGCTCCACGTGCCATAAGGTATCTAAGAATTACGATTACATTTGGTAATTCGTGATTGCTTAGCCTTTTCTTCATATACATAAATCGTTTATTGTGCCAGCGTATGAGTAGGACAGGAATGATAAAAACATACCCTAAACCCAGAAAGGAGAAGACCACTTGCATAATTTGAGATTGTATATGAGTATAATAAGTAGTATAGAAATAGGCAACCAGTGGAATCCCAAGGAACCACAATAGGAATATATGTGTAAGTACTAACGAGAGATTGGTACTCCATCTTTTTACAAGTTTGATAAATCGATTAATCGTTGTGTTGAGGAAATCATTTTCTAGTTCTGGCTTATAGATATTAGCCATGGCATAGGCGTAAAGACGTGGATTGCTTTTAATTTTTTTCAATAAATAAAATAGTTGTTCATCTTCTAAAATTCCTGCCATGATTATAAGAGGTTCGTGATATCGCTCATTATGAAGGTATTTTCCCAATTCCCAGTGGTATTTCATAGAACACGCCGCAAAATATTGCTGGACAGAATGGTGAACAAAACGGCATGTGTATTCAGCGGCAAGTATATAATGCTCTTTTTTCTGTGGAGTAGCCAGCAATCTTACGCGTTTTTTGGATTTGACCAATATTCCTATATTAAAAATTTCTTCAAGCAACGATTCTGGAAGTATACTTGAATTAAAAAATCGCAACGTCTGAGCTACAACAGATAAAACATCGGAATAAGCAAAAAATGTTCCCCCGCAAATATTAAGATATGAAAGTTGGCAAAGGATTGCTTCAACAATAGGTATTTTGTTTTCGTCTAATTTACTTAGCTTCTTTTCAGCACAATATCTTAGAAGTAATCCTTTCGTTCTAATGCTATCTTCGATATCGAAACCGTCTTTTATACTATCTTGCAGCCATTCAATAACGAAATCTAAATGTTGTGGGTTTGAAAGCATTTGGCGGATTCTGACATCGATTCTTCGAAAAAAATCTTTACGGGAAGTTATCACATTCAATATCTTTTTTGTTAACTCTTCTTGGATAGCCTCTGGTTCCAGCGGCAATATTTCAGCTAATGTCCAACCTTCTGATTCGAAAACGTTATTGAACCCATAAATTCGTGAAGTAAGAACAATTTGCATGCTTGCTTGTTTATTAAGTTGCCTTAGTTTTTGATCAAAGGAAAACAAATCGCTAGTAAAATTAAATTGATAATCTTTAGGGAGTTCATTAAGACCATCTAGTAAAAGAAGCATCCTATATTTATCCAGGATGTTTATCAGATTGTGCAAAGGTTTGTCTTTGTGGTAGGGGAAAATCTGACTAATCACTAAGTGTAGCAATCTATCGATCATCTGACGATTATTAAAAGCAGCCGTCTCCACTTGAGCTAACATACCTATTTCTATATATATTGGTAATAAATCATTTTCGTTTACCTTATTAATTGTTTTTGCACCACCAGTTGACTTGTTAAATGATAGGCAAAACGATTTAAGATTTCTGAGCAAGAATACTGTTTTGCCACTACCCGGATCCCCTGTAATAACTAGACGGGATTGTTTCTTAAGAATATCAGATAAGGGATGACATACCGAGTTGCATTTCGCCATCAACGGCAGCTGAAATCTATCAAAATCACATAACCGCTTCCAACTTAGTGTGCTTTGAACATAACTGTTGACAGATTTTTCTAATATTTCAGCATGACAGTTACCAAATTTTTGGCTTTTAAGTTTACCTAACAATTCCATTAAGCGGTTGCTAACACCAGCAAGATTATCTATATCTTTTACAGATAGACCGTATTTAAGGCGCAGACCGTAAGGTATTCTATCATCGGTTGGGGATACATCCAAGTAAATAGGTACAACGCGGTGTTTACATTTGTCCCTTCGTGCCATGTCAATTGCTGTTGCTATCTCCTCACGCTGATAATATGCCTTATTAGTATGAGATGAAATTAATACAACAGTGATTAAGGATGCTGCTTGTGCTGCGGAAATTTCAAAATCCCAATCATCTCCAGGCAATAAACACTGACTATCAAGATAAACTTTGGAATATGGTTCGAGAATATGATACAATGCTTCAGCTGCCGTTTTATCATGACTAGCATGAGCTAAGAAAAAATCCCAAGTAAAATCTTTTGCTTCCATAAATAAATTGTTTAAAAGAACACTTTCTTCAATTCATCGTGCTGTGTTAACTCTTCCGGTTGACCGCAAAATGCCATTTTGCCAAGCTTAATACCATATACCCTGTTAGAAATTTTAAGCACCTCACCGCTGCATTATTCCTTTGTGCTCTTCGTGTCCTTCGCGGTTAATTCTTTTTCTTTCTTAAACCCTATCACCTCTAATTCTCTATGTCTCAGTGGCTAATCTTTTTATTCTTATCTTCTAGTACCCTATAACATTTGATTTTGTTATTTGTCATTCCCGCGAAAGCGGAAATCCAGGCTGTTATAAAACGTATAGCGTTTTAAGAACCTACAAACTCAAATGTTACGATATACTAGTGCCTCGTGCCTGTTGCCTTCTCGCAGTCCTTCCCATCCCAACACAACCCATCTCAGCTATAAACCAAAACTACCACGGCCAGCCCAAAATGTCAAACAAAATCCCAATCTTTCACCTCCTCTTTTCTTCCCATGCCCTGGTCCGCCCACTCTCCAACTCCGCCCCAAACTCAAACTCCCCAACCTTCTCATTTTTCATTTTTCATTTTTCATTTCTACCCCCCCCCAACTGGTCCGCCCTCTTTCCTTTCCTTCCCCATCCTTCCCATCTCCCCCATCCTCCCTACCCTGCCCATTTAGCCAACAAAACTCTCTCTCTCTTCTTGTGTCTTCTAAAATCTTAGTGCCCTTCGTATCTTAGTGACTTAGTGGTGAATCTTACCTATTTTAACATCAAAACTCATCAAAACATACCACAAACATACTACAAACCACATACAAACATAGTGCAAACATGGTACAAACCACATCACTTTTCATCAGAATTCATCCAAATCTCGCCGAATTTCGCGGTTTTTTCTTACCTATCTTACCTAATCGTTATAATCGTTACGCAAAAATAAGCACTTACATCAATTCCTCCAACGTAAAATAAGCACTTACAGCAATTTCAACCTACGAAAAATAAGGAGTTACGTTCATTCCCGCCGAACGAAAAATAAGGCACTGTAGTTGTCATGCCCGACTTGATCGGGCATCCAGTACATCAATTTCCCGCTACCCAAAATAAGCACTTACAACATTTTTCCGCTTGGATGAGAGCCACTAAAACTAGCTATCGAACTCGAAAGATCGCCGGGCGATTTGGTGGGGTGGCTGGCGGCGGGCAATGTTGACCAGCAGGCCCAGGGCCAGGAAGTTGGAAAGCAGACTGCTGCCGCCGTAACTGACAAACGGCAGGGTTAGCCCGGTTATGGCAT
>Ga0209703_1000279_pt1 | contig 13512 bp, 10 predicted proteins | sample PPLLak12cMay2015_2_FD_187256 | JGI IMG/M metagenome (GOLD analysis project Ga0209703, IMG submission 187256) | Freshwater sediment microbial communities from Prairie Pothole Lake near Jamestown, North Dakota, USA - PPLs Lake P8 Core (1) Depth... | ecosystem: Environmental > Aquatic > Freshwater...
GAGAATTCAATGACTTTGGCGAGATCGACCGGTTCGAATGTCCAGGACACTTTTTGTATGCCCATTTCGGCAAGATCCAAAAGGTTGTCGATATTCTTTTCAAGTTTCAAAAGGTTCTTGTAAGATATTTCCAGAAACTTTCTCTGCTGTTCCGTCAGCACGCCAACCTTCTCCTTGAGAATCAATCCGAGGTAGCCCATGACCGATATCATAGGGGTTTTAAGTTCATGGCTGACGGTGGAGAGAAAGTCATCCTTCAATTGGTTGAGCCGCTTCAACTCTTCATTGGCGGTCTCCAAATGTTTCAGCGCCACCTTGAGTTGGTCCTCTGTTTTCTTCCGTTGGGTGATTTCCTTGCTGACAACGATGGTTCCCCAATATTTGTTTCTTGGACCCCAGACGGCCGTATACGTATTGTCGTAGAACTTTCCCTTTACCATCTGAATGTTCATCCGGTGGTGGCCTTCCACTTGTCCTGACTTTAAGTCTTCAATGACCTGTAGGACCTTCCGGTGAGCTTTTTTAGGATGGAAATCCAGGATGGATCGGCCCAATACTTGATCCATCTTAATCTTTCGAATCTTCTCCGCCGCCGGATTGCAGTATGCGATCCGATTACGATCATCAATGAAAACCACCCCTTGTTCCATGGAGGTAAAAATGGCTTTTAAAATAGACAGATTCATGTCTTTCTGCTTCCTGATTGATCCGTTCGGCGGCGACAAAAACCGATTCTTAACTCGGAGTTTTACGCCGGTTAGTATCGGCCCTGATCATCCCTCGGGCTTCAGACCGGGGAGTCGGATGGATTGATTAAAACAAAAATAACATGGAATAAAGTATCCGACAAGAGCGGTGGCAGGCGTGTCGTCTTCATTGATAGAGTTTGAAATAAGTGTTAAGATTCCGTTGAGATCGGCTCATTGATGCAGGGGCAAATTGTTTTTCTTTCGCAGAGGATACTGTTGGAATATGGGCAAAGGACCTGAGGAGGAAGGGTTAAGGTGATGGATCATCCACTCTTTGTAATCTTTTTTATGCTGGGAGCGATCGTTTTTGTCGCGGGACTTCTCTTGAGATTGTTCCTTTACTGGCAAGGGCAATGGAACTGGAAGGCCCTCGTCAAGGGAGTAGGGTCAGTCCTTTTCAGCGTTAAGATTCTGAAGCTGGTCGAGATCGCGCTTATGGATGGTATCCTTCAGAGGAAAATTTTTGGCCAGGATAAACTCCGATGGCTGATGAAAGTCCTGATCATGATCGGCTACCCCGGGATTCTCATCGCAGGCCATTTGAAAGCTGATGTGATGCCACAATTTGAGGGGTATTCCTTCCTGCTTAGGGTTTTCTATGCCCCTTTTTGTGACTTCTATTTTTTCCGCGATGTGGCCGGTGCATCGCTGAGCCTCTCCGACGCTCTTTTCGCGATCTTTTTTGACCTCTTTGGGGCCATGATCCTGGCGGGAGAATTGATCGCTGTCTACCGGAGATTTATCGCCAAGGCAACGCCCTTCAAAACATCGGTCGGGGATATTGTTGCGGTCAACCTGCTCGGAGGGTGGTTTATCCTCCGGTTCTTCTGTGAAGCGGTCAGCATCCTCACGTACTCTCTTCCGAACTCCGTAGCCGGGTATTGGTTTGTATCCTTCGGTCTGAGTAAAATCATTTCTCCTTTGGGGCTTCCGTGGTCCTCTTTTAACTATCCCCTTTGGTCTATCGCCGGGTTTTTCCTGGCCACGCTCGTTGCGTTTATCCCGTACAATAAGAAGCTCTGGCACATCATTACAATCCCGGTCGTCATGTTTATCGATTTGATGGACCCAAAGTCGTTTCAACCCGGGCCCCGAAAGGCCGCTCTCCCTCTTTCCGTCAAGGAACTCATTTCTCTCGACGCCTGTGTGAAGTGTGGCAGCTGCGTGGAAGTTTGCCCGGTTTACACGCAGAATAAACAGCTTGAAGCTACGATGGGGGGAGTTTATACCAGCCTAAAATCTATCATCAAAAAGAAGTACGGCTTACCGGGAATGATCTTCAGATCGAAAAATACCGATGAAGCGCTAAAGGCGACCTCCGATCAGCTCTATCTCTGCACCTTGTGTGGAAGGTGTGCGCTGGACTGTCCGGCGTTTATCGATACAAAGAATTTGAGGATTGCCCTGAGGGGTTTTATGGTGGAAAAAGGAAGTTATCCTCCATCCATGAACCAGTTAGCAGAGACTCTAGAAAAGGTCCACAACATTATTGGTGAGCCGAGCGAGGATCGGGCGGCATGGGTGCAGGCCCTGAGCGAAGCCCCCAAGGATATGTTTCAGAGGGAAAAGGCCAAGGTGGTCTACTTCACCGGATGTGTGGCTTCCTATTTTCCGATGACGAAGAAGATCCCTCAATCCTTTGCACAAATTTTGGATAAGGCCGGGGTCGATTTTACACTTCTGGGAGGGGAGGAATGGTGCTGCGGTTTCCCCCTGATCGCAGCAGGGATGAAAAAGAAGGCCGAAACCTACATGGGGCACAATTTGGAGAAGGTGAGAGAAAAAGGAGCGGAAAGCGTTGTTTTTGCTTGCCCCTCTTGCTATCATACGTGGACTGAAGCGGCGCACCAAGCGCCGAACGGTCTTCGACTCTTTCACTCGACCCAGTTCCTTAAAAAAATGATCGACGAAGGGAAGATCCGGTTTAAAGAGAAGACAACGAAGGTGACCTATCATGATCCCTGCGACCTTGGGAGGGCCAGCGGAGTCTATGAAGCCCCGCGGGAGATCCTACGGGCCATTCCGGGTGTAGAACTGGTGGAGATGGAGGGAAATAGAGATCAATGCAAGTGTTGCGGGGGAGGGGGTAATCTTGAAATGGTGCGTCCGGACCTCTCCGCGGCCATGGCCCAGGCGAAGATAGAAGAGATCAAAGCGACGGGGGCGGACATGGTGATCACTGCCTGCCAGCAGTGCATCCGTTCCATCCAGGGCAATGCCCGAAGAAGAAAGATCCCGATCGTTGTGATGGATATCACCGAGTTTGTCTTAAAAAATATGAATGGATAGAGTGAGGATCGATTAACCTCCCAGAGAAGCGAGGGTTCCCTGTCAAAAATATCCGAAGAAGTAACCCCCGTTAGAAATTTCAGTCTCCCTATCGCGGGAGTCGAAAGCGAGCGAGGCAATTACCCCCGGCCGGGATTATTATAAAGCGCAGGTCCGCGGCAGAACAGAGAGGCATCCTTTCCAACGGGGTCGAGGAGAGAAAAATGGCTATGAAACACTTTTGCACGATCGTCGCTTTTCTAATCGTTTGTGTACTAACGGGCTGCCTTCAGAATCTGGTGCTGGACACGAAGGTTCCAAGAATAACAAAAGAAGACCTGAGGTCTCTTCTCGACAATCCTGGGGTCATCATCTTGGATGTCCGCATCGCCGATGAGTGGAAGAGAAGTGATTTGAAGATTAAAGGTGCCGTGCATGAGGACCCGGAAAAGGATGTTAGAACCTGGGGGTCTAAATATCCAAAAGACAAAACACTGGTCTTCTACTGTAGCTGACCGAACGAAGAGACCAGTGCCTGGATGGCACAGCAATTCATCTCCCTGGGGTATTCCAAAGCTTTTGCATTAAAAGGTGGCTGGGACGAATGGCATCATGCAAAATACCCCGTGGAACCAAAATGATGTCTTCAAAACATGGCTTCTCACGAATAGAAAGGATAGAAAAGATGAGGAAAAAGGACTCAGAGCTTTTTAAACCATTGGTGAACACAGCTGAGAGCTTTCTCAGGGCTTATTGCGACGGGAAGCAGGCAGATGACGAAAAGGCCAAGATTGCATTAAGAGTGCTTTCCCTCTATCGCCAGATTTTAAAAGTAGAAAAGGAAAGAGAGCAGATCAAATCGGAATGGCAAAAAGTGATCGCCGGTGTGGCGGAATTGAAAAAGGTCACAGCGAGCAAAAAGAAAAAGAAATCTAGCCTAAAAGCCTCTCGGAAGAGATGAGATCATTCAGCCTGGAGGGGTTCTTAAGGAACTAAACGAAACTGGCTACGGAAACCTTACTGGGGATTGCTATCGGAATCGGTTTGAGCGCAGCCTGTGGCTTCAGGGTTTTCGTGCCCTTGCTGGTGATGAACGTCGCGTCACTGACTGGACATCTCCATCTATCGCCGGGTTTCGAATGGATTGGAAGCCACTATACCAGCATTGCCTTTGGGACGGCGACCCTCGTTGAGGTTCTCGCTTACACGATTCCCTGGCTTGATCACATTTTGGACCTGGTCGCAACCCCCGCTGCAATCGTTGCGGGCATCATTGCCACTGCTTCCATGGTGATGGACCTCTCCCCGTTTCTGAAGTGGACATTAGCGCTGATCGCGGGAGGAGGAGCAGCGGCGATTGTTCAGGGGGTGACCGTCCTCTTGCGGACGAAATCCTCCGCCCTCACAGCGGGAACGGGCAATGTGTTTGTTTCCTCTCTCGAACTGATTGGATCTATCCTCACGGCCCTCTTGGCCATCATCGTCCCGATTGTCTGCGTTGCGCTCATTTCATTTCTTTGCATTTTTGTGATTTGGAAAGCAGGCCGTCTTTTTATTGGAAGGATGAAAATAAGGTAAAAGGCTCCTATGCCGTACTTGATGAAAGAAGGGTTCCTCTATGACATGGGGGATTCTGTTGATCTCCTCATGGACTATGGCGTCATATTCATCGGGGAAGAACATGGATCCCGGGTTTCCCACCATGCAGAGCTTGCCATTCTCAAAGGTCTCGCGGAACACGATTCGAAGCTCGTCCTCGCCCTCGAGATGTTCGAGCGGGATGTTCAAGATATCCTCGACGCTTACTTAAATGGGAAAATGTCAGAAAAGAAATTTCTAAAGCAATCTCGTCCCTGGCCGAACTACCCGAGGGATTACCGGCCGCTCATTGAGTTCGCGAAGAGAAAACGAGTGCCAGTGATCGCAGCGAATGTTCCGCGGAGGGCTGCGGCTGCCGTGGCGATGGCAAATCAGGTTACGTCAGAGGTCATGGGGGAGGACACGAGATATCTACCCAAAACGTTACACCTCAAATCAAAGGATTATTACGAGCGCTTCGCCTCCTCGATGGAAGAAATGCCCCATTTCGCTCCCATGAAAGGGATGAAAGTGGAAGGGCTGTACAAGGCACAGGTCCTCAAGGATTCTGTAATGGCGGCCTCCATCGAGCCTTTCCTGGACCGTCGTATCCTCTTCTGCTGTGGGCACTTTCATTCCGATTACCACCTCGGCATTCCTTATCAACTCCAGAGGAATCATCCAGAACTCAAAATCGCAGTGATCGCCATGGCTTCATCGGTGGAAAAGCTTCTCATGAAAGACCGCTCAAAGGTAGCTGATTTTATCTGGGTCGAAGAATAAAAGGATGGACTATTTTTTATCCAAAGCGAGAACTTTTTCCCAGAGATCGACGGCAAACAATTGGGCATGACCGCAATAATCACAAATCGACATTTTGAGTACGCGTTTTCCAACCGGCTTCATAAAATTAGATCCGGCATCGGATTCAATATAATTTCCCCTTCCACAAACTTTGCATTGTAGTTTCAACGTTGGGTCAACGACATCCGCATGGCTATCGATCAAAGATAAGACTTCATCAACCTTTTCGAGAAGTCCCGTTGCATCCGGAAGGCAATCCTTTTCAGATTCGACGATGCATTTGCTGAAGAGGTAATTTGCCAATCGGATGGAGTGCCTATTGGGAAATTTCGTCTCTAGGTTGAATTCCGGTTGATCGTAATGCCAAAGAGGAAGGTTGGGTGATCCTGAAACCATTGACCACAACAGCTTGCCTAAACAAAATACATCGAAGGACGGGTCAATCTCATCGATCCGGAGAGACAGGGCCCAGGGAGGGGTCCAGTCGCCCCTTCCTACCGTTTCCCAGGTCTTAGAGATCCTCGTGTAACTCTCATCGATAAAGAATACCAAACCGAAATCTCCGAGAACCAACTCATCGTTACGGCCAACGAATACATTTTGTGGCTTGATGTCCCGATGCACAAAGCCCTTTTTATGTAATTCAGAGACCCCCTCCACAAGCTGCCGAAATGCCTTGAGGGCCCTTGGAAACTCTCCGACATACGTATGGAGGTGCTTATCGAGTGATCCTTTCGGATAAAATTTCGACACAAACCACCTTGAGTCTTGGTCCGTATCCAGAATTTCGAGAAGATTGGGGTGTGAGATACTGGCCATTGCTTTGATCTCGCGTTTGATTCGGTCTTGCACCCGGTCTGCACCTTTCGCCTCCTTGGGCTTATGCAATACTTTTAAGGCACCCTGATTCTCAGGTTCCTCCATTTGAAAAAGATCAAGCATGGCCCATCTGAATAATTCGAAAAATTTTTTTCGAGTTTCAATCTTATCGGATGAGACTAAACCGTGAAGCGCGTTTTCAATATCGGGGCGAATTTGCCCGTCGATGTCGAATTCTTTCGTGTCGATCACACGGTAAACTCTGCCCTGGTCTCCTTGCCCGAGGATGGCAACAATTTTCCACCGGTATTTATAATCCATTTTGTTCTCCTTCGGATAAAAGCGTAGCCTCTTGAACGGGTTCTATTCATTGCCTGTGTGAATTTTAAACAATTTACAAATTCTGGATGAAAAAGTCAAATCTCCTGAGGAAAGGTTTCCAACGGCAGTGCGCCAAGAGATCAAGTCTTGGTTCGATGTTGATAGGGAAGTTTCTACGCTAGATCCATCTGGAAGGGGAGGGGGTAATCCCCGGTAAAACAAGCGTAGCAGAACTGTTCGGCATCTTCCCGCATGCACTTTTTCAAACCTTCTAAAGTTAAATAATGTAAGGAGTTTGCATTGATAAACTTCTGAATCTCCTTGATCTTGTGGGAGGAAGCGATCAACTCTGATTTCTTGGGCGTGTCAATGCCAAAGAAGCAGGGATGGGTGATGGGTGGAGAGCTGATTCTGACGTGAACTTCTTTAGCGCCAACACTTCGAAACATCTTGTTGATCTTTCGGCTGGTGGTTGCCCGGACAATGGAGTCATCCACCGTCGTAATCTTCTTGCCTTTCAACACGTCTCTTACCGGGTTCAGCTTGATCTTCACGCCGAAGTGTCGAATTCGTTGTTCGGGTTCGATGAACGTCCGTCCGATATAATGATTCCTTATCATTCCGAGTTCCAGAAGGGTCTTCGATTGAGCCGCATAGCCCAATGCGGCCGGGAACCCGGAATCCGGGATAGGAACGACCATGTCTACCGCAGCGGGTGATTCCATTGCGAGTTGGGCCCCAAATGATTTTCTGACCGCATAAACATTTCTGTTGAAAAGGAAACTGTCCGGCCGGGCGAAGTAGATAAACTCAAAGATGCATTGGTGGGGTTGTTTACGGGGAAAAGGTTTGAACGATTTCATCCCCTCTTCATTCATCAAAAGAATTTCGCCGGGCTCAACCTCCCTCACAAACCTGGCTCCGATGAGGTCAAAGGCGCATGTCTCAGAGGCAACGACAGGCGCGCCCTTAAGTTGACCGAGAACCAAAGGCCTGAAACCAAAAGGATCTCTGGCTGCGATCATCTCGTTCTCCGTCAGGATGAGCAAAGAGTAGGCTCCTTCGACCTGTTTGAGGGCATGGACCGTTCGCTCGACGAAGCTTTTCTCTTTGGAACGAGCAATGAGGTGAACGATGACCTCGGTATCCATATTCGACTGGAAAATGGATCCTTTGGATTCGAGTTCGCTTTTGATAAAAAAGGCATTGGTCAGGTTACCGTTGTGGGCAATGGCCAGGCTTCCCTTGTAATAATCCACAGAAAAAGGTTGCGCATTTTTGAGCTCGCTTGAACCAGCGGTTGAATATCGGACATGACCGATAGCGTTTTTTCCAGAGAGTTTCTTCAGAATATCTTGAGTGAAGACCTCAGAGACCAATCCCATCTGGCGGTAATGATGGAGTCGTCTATTGTCTGAAGAGACGATCCCTGCGCTCTCCTGACCGCGGTGCTGAAGGGCATAGAGGCCGAGATAGGCGAGATTGGATGCTTCCAGATGATTATAAATCCCAAAAATACCGCACACGGGTTCACCTCATGAGGAAAATGTCAAATATCGAAGCTCAGACTTCAAGTGAAATCTGAGGGCCAAGATCAAAAACTAATTCTAGAATTTGGGTTTCAAAATTCATTTGATCCCGCTTTAGCGGGGGGTTTTGAAATGTGGAGTTAAGACTTGTCATCGTACCCTCTTGGATGGTTTTTGTGCCATTTCCAGGCGGTCTCAACAATCGTTTCAAGATCAGGGAAGTTGGGAGCCCATCCCAGTTCTTTTCTAATCTTTTTCGAACTGGCCACCAGCCGGGCGGGGTCCCCCGGTCTCCTTGGGGAATCCACCGAAAGAATCTTCCTGTTAGATATTTTTCTCACCGTTTCAATCACTTCTCTCACTGAAAATCCATTCTCATTTCCCAGATTATAAATTCCAGAAATCCTCTTTTGCTCTAATTTCTCAAGGGCGAGTATGTGGGCATGGGCAAGATCAGTGATATGGATATAGTCGCGGATGCAAGTTCCATCGGGAGTAGGGTAGTCTGTGCCAAAAACAGGAACTGAGGTTCCATTCAGAGCTGCTTTGATCACAAGTGGGACCAGATGGGTTTCCGGAGAGTGATCCTCGCCATACTTACCGTCCGGATCCGCCCCTGCGGCATTGAAGTATCTGAGAGAGATGAAGTTTAGTTTGCCTCCATCATGATAAGCCTGTAAAACTTTTTCGAAAATCCATTTTGTCTCCCCATATGGATTCATAGAGAGACAGGGATGATCTTCCTCTATAGGAACGGTATTCGGGTCTCCATAAACGGCAGCAGATGAAGAAAATATAAATTTAATAACATTAAAGTCTTCCATTAATTCAAGCAATTGCAATCCATTTTTAACGTTATTGTTGAAGTATTTTACAGGATTCTGGACGGATTCTCCTACCAAGCAATCGGCTGCAAAATGCATGACAGCATCAATTGGGTAGGATTGAAAAGTCTCTTTCAGTTTCTTTTGATCAGATAGGTCCCCTTGTATGAAAAGGGCACCTTTTGCGGCATTTCGATGACCATTCTGAAGATTATCAAAGACGACAGGCTTACGGTTCTGGCGAAGAAGTTCCCTTACCACATGACTTCCGATATATCCCGCCCCGCCCGTGACAAGAATGGTCGACATCTGATCATCTTATAAGTGATTTCAGATCGATTTGTCAATGAAACACACCCTTCTCATATCTCTTTTACCCGGAGATTTGCAGGTGATTTTTCGATGGTTTCCGAAATATCTTTGAAACACCTTGAGATCTTCTCCGCCTCGTCGGATTGATAATCAGGGATCTTGGTGGTTCCGTATTTTTCATACTCATCCAGAGCGAATTTGACTGTAATATTCTCAATCGTCCTTCCGGGTTGAAAGGCGACCTCTCCTTTGATTCCTTTGGTTGTCTCAACCACCAGACCCACATCGCTTAATTCAAAGAGGAACTGTCGTACCAGGCGGACCGGGATCTCCAAAGCATAGGCAATCTGGCGAACACTCAAGGGTTTTTCTCCCAGAGAAAACTTCTTGGTGAGAAGGTGAAAGATCCTGAGCATGAGAATTTTCTTCGATGAAACGCTCATCCTGGAATAGTCCGGGTGAAAGCCGAATGTTTCGTAATGTTCATTGGCGTTCGCAATTTCTGCGCCGAAAAGAACGATCATCCAACTCATTTGAAGCATGCCCAAAAAAAGAGGCAGGGCCGCAAAGCTCCCGTAAATGGCACCATAACTTGCTACCCCTATCTGGAATTTAATATATACCCATTGAACGATTTGGGCAATCGTCCCTGCAGCGACACCTCCCAAAATGGCTGACCTGACCGCAATTTTGGTGTTTGGCATGATCAGATAGAGCATCGTGAAGAGAACCCAAATCGATGCATAGGGCAGTAGATTCAACAGGAGAAAAATAACTTTGCTGAAAACCCCCAGGACGGCGATTTTATTGACGATCACTTTCACTTGACTTGCTACAAGGATGGTCGCACCGCTGGAGATGATGAGAAGAACAGGGCCAAGGACCATCATTGTAATATAATCGCTAAATTTTCTTATCAGTGTCCTTGATTTCTTTATTTCCCAAATTTCGTTAAGAGACTCTTCGATTTTTCCCATGATGGAGATGACCGTCCAGAACAGCAATACTATTCCGACACCAGCAATTAAACCCCCCTTGGCCTGATTAAGAAGGTTGTGAGAGAAGGAAATGAGCTGTGTGGTGATATCCGCTTGCCAATTTGCCTTCTCTGCCATTTGGAGGATCTGTTTTTCGATGAGTTTCTCAAGACCGAAACCTTTCGCCATCGCAAAGGCTACGGCCACAACGGGAACCAGATTGAGTAGAGAATAATAGGTCAATACCGAAGCGGTCTTCTGACAATTATCTCTGGCAAATCCTCTTGATGCCAAAAGAATAATGCGTAGATACTTAACGGAAAAGGCTTTTAGCGGTGAGAGATTTTTTAATTGAATTTCCCAAATACCGTTCTTAAAGAAGGCGAGGAAACGTGATACCATTGTAAGTCTCCTGTCCTATTCTCGCAGGCTGCTAAAAAAACTCGATAAAATGTTACTCGCGCCCCTTATCCAGTACCAGGTAAACTCCGGCAGGAGTCCTGGCTTCTCCCTGTGAAAACAGGGAACCCGCAGAAAAAATTTGCATTCCCCCCATCCAGTGCAGGTCAGGCCCTACTGGAGTCTATCCCGATGGAAATCAGTGCAGGAATGACCAAAAAAGCGGGAATGATTTCTTCGGGAACCTGTTGAACGTGTTACCCCACTTTCAAGCTGTCTTCAACTCAGAAGTGCAGTTTGGACAACGCGTTGCCTTAATCGGAATGGTTGAGAGGCAATAAGCGCACTCCTTCGTTGTGGGCACAGCAGGGAGAGCTTCTTTTTGGCGCCTCAGTTTATTAATCATCTTTATGAGCAGAAACACCGCAAAGGCGACAATGACAAAGCTGATGACGGTGTTAATGAAGATGCCGATATTAATCGTCACGGCACCCGCTGCCTTGGCGAGGGCAACCGTTTCGTAGGGACCGGCCACTTTGCCATCTTTCAAAACAAGAAAGAGATTAGAAAAATCAATATTCCCCAGAAGCAGACCGATGGGTGGCATGATGACATCCTGGACAAGCGAATTGACAATGGTGCCGAAGGCCGCCCCGATGATAATTCCAACAGCCATATCCACGACGTTTCCTCGCATCGCAAATTCTTTGAATTCCTTTAACATTGCTGGTCCCTCCTCTTCGATTGAGATTTCGATGGTTTTTTTCTGATTATTTCAGCTTAAAATCGACACGGCTATCCTTCGTCTTTTCTTTCTTTGTGGGCGCAAGAGATTTAGGCTCAAGGATAAAAATTCTCTCTGGTTCAATCTGTCCGGATTTTAGGATGGCATCTTTTACCTTCATCGATCGTTGAGAAGCAAGGGTCCTCAGATCTCCTTCCTTGACCTCGATATGGGTGAGAATCAATTTCTCCATTTCCGGGACAGGCAAGTCTTTCGCCGTTCCAATGAAAGTTTTCGGTTTTGGAAACTTCTCCTCTTTGTAGGCCATCTTCAGGTATTTTTCATTTTCCTGTTTCTCGATTTTAACTTCATCCACCGGAATGGAGGGCTGCCCTTTCTTAACCATTTCCTTCAACTTCTGCGCCCGTAACTTGTTGTTAAAGAAATACTGCTTCAACCCATCCTTGTCTTTTTCGAGGTCCACATGGCCTTCAATATCCATTTTCAGCGTCGGTCGATCACGAAGGGCTTTGGCAACGGTTTCAATTTTTTTTGCACTCGATTCTGGAATGACACTGCTCCCGTAATCGAACTCAACGTAGCTGAGTTCTTCTCCGCCCCCCATTGCCGCTCCAAGTAGCGAGAAAGGTGAGGTGGCGGCCTTTGAAATCAGATTGACGAGGATCTTCAGGATCACTCCCCAGACACTGAATTTCGGATCATCCAGGCTCCCCGTTACAGGAAGGTCCAATTTGATCTCACCCTTCCTGTCTTTTAGAAGGGCGACAGCGAGCTTGACGGGTAATTTGGTTGCGGTAGCGCTTTCAACCTTTTCGCCAAAGGTGAATTGGTCGAAGAAGATAGTATTTTGCGATTCAAGCTTCCTCTTAACGATGAGATATTTCAAATCGAAGGAGAGTTTACCCTTCTCAATGGTATAGCCGACATATTTCCCGGCGTAAGGGGTTGTCGGACTTAGCTCAAAGTCCTTAATTCTGGCCTTTATGTCTACATAGAGGTCATCTCTCAGGGGATTAATCTTGCCAGTGACCTCGAGGGGGGTATACTCATTGAGTTTTCCTCGAAGCTCAACATCCGCTGTCGTATTCTCCTCAGCCGAAAGCTCCGATACTCTTCCTCCCATCTCTGACAGGCTCATTGAAAATTCAGGTTTGACCGACTTGTCTGAAACGTCTATCCTTCCTCCCTGAAGCGTGATCTGACCGATCTTGATATTTTTTGAAGGCCCTTGTTCCTTCGGGGAGGACTCCGTTTTCTCCTTCTGAGCCGGAGGGGGAGGTGGCCCGGGCTTTGGCTCTTCCGTTTTCATAATCTCCTGGAGATTGAGTTTCCCTTGGGAGTCGATAACCACGCGGGCATAAAAGTCAGTCAGGGAGATTCCTTTGATGTCAACCGAGAGAGGAGTATATCCGAAATTGAGATCGCTAAATGAAAGGGATTCAAATTTCAGCAGGTCTCCTCCGCTCAATTTATCAACCGAAGCAAAACTGGTTACCGCGGCCTCCCCCTTATAGGACACCTTCATTTCCTTCTTTTCAGTGGAAGCAAAGGAGAGATTCCCCGCGGTGGAAATCGCTCCCCCCGTCACATTAATATTTACTTTGTCCGTAAAATAGGACTGGAAAGGTGGAATTTCAATCCCTTTCAGTTCCATTTTCAAATCTGCGGTCATGGGTTCGATGCCAATCGTTCCCGCGGTGGAAATCGATCCTCGATCATTTAAAAGGAGAGACAGAGCGAGTTTCCCTTTGCTGTTTTTAGCGCTCGAGAGGTTCTCCCCCTTGACCTTAAGATTCTTCACGGTGATGGCGGCAGGTTCGGAAGTTGTTTGGTCTTCGACTCTGATCGTATAATTGTCAAGAGACAGGTTTCTGAGTGATACGAGCCATGGTTTTTCAGGAGGTTTGCCTTTATCCACAGGCGATTGCTCCTTGGGAGCTGTTTCCTCGGGCACCGAGGGAGGGGGGACCAGTTTCAGGATATTCATGTCCCCGTTGCGTAAACGTTTGATAAGGAGTTCACCTTTCTGCGTGGAAAAGACTCCTATTTTCATCTCCCTTTTCGTCATGTTCAACTCAGTCTCTTTAATCGAAAAAGCAGGAATTTTGAGAAAGTCCTCGTTTTCATCAGCCTTCTTAAGACGGAGAGCATTGAGGGAGAGGGAGATTCCTGGAAGCGAGATCTCCG
>Ga0209703_1000284_pt1 | contig 13440 bp, 15 predicted proteins | sample PPLLak12cMay2015_2_FD_187256 | JGI IMG/M metagenome (GOLD analysis project Ga0209703, IMG submission 187256) | Freshwater sediment microbial communities from Prairie Pothole Lake near Jamestown, North Dakota, USA - PPLs Lake P8 Core (1) Depth... | ecosystem: Environmental > Aquatic > Freshwater...
CCTCGACGGCGACGGAGCGGTGCGTGCGCTGGAGGTCGCGGGCCGACAGCGTCGTCACGCAGGCCGCCGCGCCGAGCAGCAGGATCGACAGCCACGCGCGGCGAGCGCCGCGCCCTGCGCCCGCGCCCAGCGCAGGGCCGCGACCGCGGTGCCGCCGGTCGCCACGCCGTCGTCGACGACGATCGCGGTCTTCCCTTCGAGCTCGAGCGGGGGCCGGCCCCCCCGGTACGCCTCGAGTCGTCGGACGGTCTCGGCCTCCTCGGCGGCGATCTCGCGCTCGAGGTACTCCTCGCTCACGCCCAGGCGCTCGATCAGCCAGGGGTCGAGCACGCGGACGCCCGGCGCGACCGCGCCGAGGCCGAGCTCGGGGTTGCCGGGGGCGCCGACCTTGCGCGGCACGACCACGTCGAGCGGGACGCCGAGCGTGGCCGCAACGACCTCCCCGACGATCACGCCGCCCCGCGGGATCGCGAGCACCACCGTGTCAGGTCCGGCATGCTCCTTCAGCGCGTCGGCCAGGCGCCGCCCGGCGTCGAGCCGGTCGTGGAAGATCACGGCTCCCGCTCCCGCTCCCGCATCTCGCGCTCCGCCCGCTCCTGCTCGAGCTTGCGGCGCTTGTCCTCGATGACCTTCTCGGGGGGCGGCATCGGCTTGCGGATCCGCCGGTACGCGGCCAGCGGGTCGTCGGTCCTCGCGCGCTTCTTGCGAGCTGCCACGACCCCATCATCCTACGGTGGCTCCGGTCGCCGCGCCGCGCCGCGATTGCCGCCCGGTGGCCGCCCGCCTAGCATGGAGCCCCGAGCCCAGGAGGTCCTGACGTGGTCCAGGCGTACATCCTGATCCAGACCGAGGTCGGCAAGGCCGCCACCGTCGCTGGCGAGGTGCGCGAGATCAAGGGCGTGACCGAGGCCGAGGACGTCACGGGCCCGTACGACGTCATCGTGCGCGCCGAGGCGAAGAACGTGGACGAGCTCGGCAAGCTGGTCGTCGCCAAGATCCAGGGCGTCGAGGGCATCACGCGCACGCTCACCTGCCCGGTCGTCCACCTCTGAGCACCGCGGGCCGTCACCCGCACGACGTGGCTACCGGGCGGCCTCGATCTCGGCGAACGCGACGTCGAGTGTCTCGATCGCCCGCGCCGCGTCGTCCTCGGTGATCGTGAGCGGTGGCGCGAGCCGGAGCGCGTTCCCGTACAGCCCGCCCTTGCCGATCAGCATGCCCTGCTCGCGGCACGCCTCCATCACGCGCCCTGCCAGGTCCGGCGCCGGTTCCTTGGTCGCGCCGTCGGCCACCATCTCGATCCCGATCATCAGACCCTTGCCTCGGACCTCGCCGACGACCTCGTAGCGTTCCTCGAGGTCCTTCAGCCCCCGCATCAGGTAGTTCCCCATCTTGTAGGCGTTCTGTTGCAGATCCTGCTCCTCGATGTACCGCAGGTTCGCGAGCGCCCCGGTCGTCGAGATCGGGTTCCCGCCGAACGTCGAGATCGAGTTCGCGCGCAGGGAGTCGACCATGTCCTCCCGGCCGACGACCGCGCCGATCGCCATCCCGTTCCCGAGCCCCTTCGCGCAGACGATCGCGTCGGGGCGGACGCCGTAGGACTCGATCCCCCAGTACGCCTCCCCGGTGCGGCCGAACCCGCTCTGCACCTCGTCGGCGATGAACGGGATGCCGTGCTCGTCCAGGATGCCCTTCACGATCTGGAAGTACTCCTGCGGTGGCGTCACGAAGCCCCCCACGCCCTGGATCGTCTCGGCGATCATCGCCGCCGGCTCGCCGGTCGTCGTGGTCTGGATCACGTTCCGGAGATCCTCCGCGCAGGCGACGCCGCACTCGGGGTACGTGAGGTTGAACGGGCATCGGTAGCAGTACGGCGCGAGGGCGTACGAAACGTTGAGCGGCGAGAAGGACGTCGCCGACCACCCCTTGTTCCCCGTGATCCCGACGGCGCCGAAGGAGCGGCCGTGGAACGAGTTCCGGAGCGCGATGATCTCGTTCGAGCGTCGCCACGACGTCGCGAACAGCAGCGCCGCCTCGATCGCCTCGGTCCCCGAGCTCACGAAGAACGCCTTCGTCGAGTGATCGATCGGCGCGAGCCCGGTGAGCCGCTCCGCGAGCTCGATCTGCGGACGGATCAGGTACAGGGTCGAGGTGTGGTTGATCCCGCGCTGGATCTGCTCGGTCAGCGCGTCCACCATCTCCTGCATCAGGTGCCCTGAGATCGTCGTGACGATGCCGCCGAAGAAGTCGAGGTACTCGCGCCCCTCGCCGTCCCACACCCTGGTGCCCTCGCCCCTGACGAGCTCCATCGGGCGGTCGTAATAGAGGAGCACCCACGACGGGAGGACCTTGCGGTGCCGCTCGAGCAGCTCCGCGGGGTCGCCCCCGGTCCCGACCGGCAGGTTGTCAGCGTCGCCCATGCGATATCCCTCCTCGGGTCCTCCGGAACGATATCGCTTGGACCTGCCGCGTTCAGGGCCGGCCGGACCGCACGACCGGGTCCTCAGACCCCGGTCCCGCGCTTGCGCTCGGCCTCGTGCCGCTCGATCGCGAGCTCGATCAGGCGGTCGACCAGCTCGGGGTAGGACAGGCCCGACGCCTCCCATAGCTTGGGGTACATCGAGATGCTGGTGAACCCGGGGATCGTGTTCACCTCGTTCACGAGGATCCGGCCGTCGGGCGTGAGGAAGGAGTCGACCCGCGCCATCCCGGCGCAGTCGATCGCGCGGAACGCCGCCACGGCCAGGCGCTGGACCTCCTCCATCGCCTCCGGCGGGATCGGCGCGGGGATCAGCAGCTCGCTGCCGTGCTCGTCCAGGTACTTCGCCTCGTACGAGTAGAACTCGTGCCCCTTCGGGACGATCTCGCCCGCGACGGACGCGACGGGGTCGTCGTTGCCGAGGACCGCGCACTCGATCTCGCGCGCGCCCTCGACGGCCCGCTCGAGCACCGCCTTGCGCCCGAACCGGAACGCCTCGTCGACCGCCGGGCGGAGCTCCTCCGGGCCGTGCACCTTCGTGATCCCGACCGAGGAGCCGAGCGCCGCAGGCTTCGCGAACCGCGGGTAGCCCAGGTGCTCGGCGCGCGCTTCCACGCCCTCGGGGTCGTCGAGCCACTCGCGCTCGAGGACCACCTCGTGCTCGACGACCGGGATGCCGGCCGCCGCGAACAGCACCTTCTGGACCGCCTTGTCCATCCCGACCGCCGAGCCCAGCACGCCGGCGCCCACGTACGGAACGCCGGCCATCTCGAGGAAGCCCTGGATCGACCCGTCCTCCCCGAACGGCCCGTGCATCACGGGGAACACGACGTCGATCCGCGTGCGCGAGCCGTCCTCCCCGACCAGCGCCCGCGCGCCGGGATCCTGGTCCAGCGCGACCTCGGGGCCGGTCTCCGGCGAGACCTCCGGCAGCGGGCCGTCGTGGCCGGCCGGCAGCGCCGGCGGACCGCCGGGCATCAGCTCCCAACGGCCCGCCTTCGTGACGCCGATCGGCACGACGTCGTATCGATCGGGGTCGAGCGCGTCCATCACCGACCGCGCCGAGAGGCACGAGATCTCGTGCTCGGCCGAGCGGCCGCCGAACAGGATCACCACGCGCAACCGGCTCACACGCGCTCCAGCGCCCGGTCGAAGTCCTCGATCAGGTCGTCGACGTCCTCGATCCCGACCGAGACCCGGACCAGCCCGTCCCCGATGCCGGCGGCTCGCCGCGCCTCGGGATCCATCTGGCGATGGGTGGTCGACGCCGCGTGCCCGACGAGCGTCTGCGTGCCGCCCAGGCTGGCCGCGACCCACGCGAGCTCCAGGCCGTCGCAGAACCGCATCCCGCCCTCGACGCCCCCGGCGACGTCGAACGCCATCATGCCGCCGAACCCGCCGCGGAGCAGCCGGGTCGCCACCTCGCGCTGGGGGTGCGAGGCGAGCCCCGGGTAGTGGACGCGCTCCACCTTCGGGTGGGCCTCGAGGTGCTCGGCGAGGGTCTGGGCGTTCGCGCAGTGACGCTCCATCCGCAGCGCGAGCGTGGCGAGGCCGCGCATGCAGAGCCACGCCTCGAGCGGCGCCATCGTCCCGCCGGTCTCGATGACCGTGTCGCGGAGGCGGTCCACGAGCTGTCGCGAGCCGCACACGACCCCCCCGATCAGGTCGTTGTGCCCGCCGACGTACTTCGTCGCCGAGTGCAGGACGAGGTCGAACCCGAGCTCGACCGGGTTGCACAGGTACGGCGAGGCGAAGGTGTTGTCGACGACCGAGGGGACGCCCGCCCGCCGGCACCGCTCCGCGAGCGCCGGGAGGTCGGCGACGGTCACGTTCGGGTTCGCGATCGCCTCGACGTAGAAGAGGGCGGCGCCGGACAGGGCATCGGCGACGGCCTGGAGGTCGTGCGGGTCGACGAACGTCGTCTCGATCCCGTAGCGCGGCAGGACGGTCGACATCAGCGAGTACGTGCCGCCGTAGAGCTCCGAGCTCGAGACGATCCGGTCCCCGCTGCTCGCGAGCGACGTGATCGCGGTGTGGATCGCGGCCATGCCGGAGGCGAAGGAGAACGCCGCGTCCGTGTGCTCGAGCTCGGCCATGAGACCCTCGAACGCCGCGAGCGTGGGGTTGCCGTACCCGCGCGTGTACGTGTACCCGGGCCGCCGGAAGCCGATCGTCTCGGCGTAGCGCTCAGAGGTCTCGAACCGGAACGTCGAGGTCTGGAAGATCGGGACGCTCGTCGTGTCCTGGTCGATCGGCGGCATCCGGGCGCCGTGGACGGCCCGCGTCGAGAACCCCCGCCGCCGCTCCTCGCTCATCGGCTCACCCTACCCTCGGCTCCACCGCTGCGGGTACTCGGCGCTGAGCTCGTCGACGAGCACCGTGAGCCGGGCCATCACGTCGTCGGTGAGCCGGCGGACCTCCGTGGCCGTTGCGGCGCCGCGGACGACGACGGGTTCGCCGGCACGCAGCCAGATCGGCCGGCCGAACTCGATCCGGCGCCGTCCCGAGCGCCGCCAGACGTACTGACCCCCCCACGTGGCCACCGGGACCACGGGCGCCCCGGTCGCGAGCGCCAGGCGTACCGCGCCCGTCTTGCCTCGACCGGGCGACAGGTCCGGGTTCGGCGTCTCGCTCGTCCCCTCCGGGTACACGAACACGACCTGGCCGCGCTCGAGGGCGTGGGTCGCGGCCTCGAGCGGCGCCTGGTCGCCGGTGCCGCGGCGCACCGGGATCTGCCCCGCCCCGCCGAGCACCATCCGCAGGAACGGGTTCTCGAACAGCTCGGCCTTCGCGAGGAAACGCGGCCGTCGCCCCGCGCGGATCACGAAGTAGGCGTGCGCGAAGGGGTCCAGGTACGACAGGTGGTTGCCGACGACGATCGCCGGGCCCTCGGACGGGATCCGCTCGAGCCCGTCGAACCGCCAGTTGAACCACAGCTTGAACGGCGGCAGGAGCACGACCTTGCAGGCGTGGTACCAGGGCTCCAGCGGACGCCTCCTCCGCGCTCGGCGACTCGGGCGCGGCGATGCTACCGCGTCGGGCGCGGCCCCCGGCAGCGGGTAGCCTGGGCGGGTGCGCGTCGTCGTGATCCCCGTGAAGTCGCTCGGCCGGTCGAAGTCCCGGCTGTCGGGCGTCCTGTCCCCGTTGGAGCGCGGCGCGCTGACCCTCGCGATGCTCGAGGACGTGCTGGACGTGACGCTCCGGCTCGTGGGCTGGGAGACGTGGGTCGTCTCGCCCGACGAGGTGGTGCTCGAGGTCTCGGCCCGTCGCGGGGTGCGGACCCTGGTCGAGGACCGGCCCGGGCTCTCGGCCGCGATCCGCCAGGCCGAGACCATCGCGATCGCCGAGCACGCCCAGGCGCTCGCGGTGCTGCCGGGCGACCTCCCGCTGCTCACCACCGAGGCACTCACGGCGGCGTTCCGCACGCTCGGCCCCGTCGTCGTAGCGCGCTCGGCCCGCGAGGGGACGAGCCTGCTGCTCCGCCGTCCGCCGCGCGCGATCGCGGCCCGCTTCGGCGCCGAGTCATTCCGCAAGCACCTGGTCCTGGCCGAGGCGAAGGCCCTTCCCGTCGCCGTGGTCGACCGCCCCGAGCTGGCGTTCGACCTGGACGAGCCCGCCGATATCCTCGCGCTGCTCGAGGACGGCCGACGCGGGCGCACCCGCGACGTGTGCCTCGGGATGAACCTGGGCGGCCGGCTGGCCGCGCACGGGTAAGCTGTTCGGCGCCGCGGGTCGAGGAGGGAACGGATGCCGCAGGGGACGGTCAAGGACTTCGACATCGAGGCCCGGACGGGGTCGGTGCTGATGGAGGACCGGACGGAGGTCTCCATCGACCCGACGTCGATGGAGGGCTCGGGCCTCCGCTACCTCCGGCTCGGCCAGCGTGTGAAGTTCGACCTCGTCGAGGAGGGTGGGCGCAAGATGGCCCGCACCCTCCGGATCGTCACCCTCTAGCGTCGGTCAGCGGGCGCGGGTCGGCTTGGCCGCCACGCGGCGGCGCCTGGCCGCCACCATCTCCTTGAACTCCTTCCCCGCGAGGAACCACGGCAGGTCGCGGGCGGGGACGACGATCGGCGTCTCCGGCTTCCGTGGGTTCCGGGCGATCCGCTTGTTCCGGCGCTTGCGCTCGAAGGTCCCGAATCCGACCAGAGACACCCGTTCGCCCTTCGCGACCGTCTCCCGGATGACGTCCATCGCGGCGTCGATCGTGCGACCGATCTCCGCCTTGCTGACGCCGGTCCGTTTCGCGATCTCGGCGACGAGCCCGTTCTTGTTCATCGCTCCCCCTCTGCCGTGGCCCACGCTACTCACGGGCCGGGGGGGCGGTCAATGCCTTTCGGCGCAGTGGATACGGGCCCATGGGCCGAACGGTCCCAAGGCTCCCATCCGACGCTCGAAGGGCCGGTCGCACGGCGGTGAGGGAACGGGAGGCCTGATAGCATCGGATACCCGGCCCGCCGTGGCCGGGTCACGTTTGGCCCGTGGGGTAATGGTAGCCCGACTGACTCTGGATCAGTTAGTCCTAGTTCGAATCTAGGCGGGCCAGCGCCACGCCGTCGGCCCTGCCCCGGCAGGGCTGATGGCCCCTCGGCACGCTCCCCGCCACCCCCTAGCGTTGGGGTCGGAGGCACCCCCCGACCGGTGCCCGAGGGATGAGGGGGCGACCATGACCCAGACGAACGCGCCGAGGTATGTCGAGCGCCAGCTGGTCACGCGCAGCGACCAGGGCGACTGTCGCGCCGCGATGCGGATGCTCGAGGGCCTGCCCGGGATCCGCCGCGTCTGCATCGACCCGAAGGGCGGCAACTTCTACGTCACGTTCGACCCGCGACGGGTCTCGGACGAGGAGCTCCTCGCCGTCCTCCACCAGCATGGGTTCGAGCTCGTCAGCTGGCAGCCGGCCGGGCTGCGCGGTCGCGGCCGCCAGCGTCGGTGGCTGCTCGAGCAGATCGGCGAGCTCGTCGCGCACGCCGAGGAACTGGACCGCGGCGAGTACGCCGAGGGGATGATGAAGGGCGCGGCCGACGCCTATCTGCGGGCGGGGCGCGCGTTCGGGCTCATCGCGGACGAGGAGATCCGGGAGCTGATCCCTGCCCGGTTCCTCGAGCACGCCAGGTCGGAGTGACGACCGTCACGTCAACGGTGCCGGATCGAGCACGAGCGGCTCCAGCGGGTCCTGCGTGAAATCGAACTCGCGCAGGAGATTGCCCAGGATCCGGACCTCCTCGCGCACGGTCGGTCGCGAGTCCGGGCGGCTCAGCGTCCTGGGGTCGAGTCGCTCCGAGGACAGGAACAGGTCCTCGACGAGCTTCAGGTAGGCGTCGAACGTGAGCACCTGGCTGTCGATCGTGCCGGCCTTCGCCCACGGGCTGATCATGAGGCCGGGCACCCGGATCCCGTAGCCGTTCATGTCCACGCGCGGCGGGTCGAGGTGGTCGTAGAAGCCACCCCAGTCGTCCCACGTGAGGAAGATCGCCGTCGACCCCCAGTCCGGTCCCTCCATCGCGGCGTTCACGATCCTCGTCACGTGTCGCATGCCCTTCCATATCGGCTCGTCGCTCCCGGGATGCTCGCCGGCGCCGCCGTAAGGCACGACCCACGACACCGAGGGCAGCGTGCCGTCGGCCGCGGCGGCGTAGTACTCGGCGTGGCCACGGATGTTCTCGATCTGCCCGTTCTGGCGGACGGTCGTGAACCACGGCAGCGGGTTCTGCTGCGTCACCGTGCGCCGGTCCGACTTGCCGCTCTCGCACGGCTCGAACAGGCACGTGTCGTCGCCGACGTAGTAGCTCCACGAGACGTCGTTCTCGTGCAGCAGGTACGTGATGTCGGTCCACGCCCAGATCGGACGGTCCTGCCGGTCCTTCTGGATCTGCGCCTCCTCGGCGAGCTCAAGGTTCGAGGTGCAGGACATCGGGTCGCGCGGGCTCCGGCACCTGGCCGCCCACGCCGAGACCAGGAACAGGTGCGCGGGCAGGGTCCAGGAGTCGGCCGGCGCGAACATGCGGTCCTGCAGGACGAAGCGGTCCGCGTACGTCCAGTAGTTCGGGATCTCCTTGCGCGTGTGGTAGCTCAGCACGTCCGGCTGCCCCTTCGGCCCGAGGAACCGAGCGCACCGCGGGTCGTCGCGTTCCTCCGCCCGAGCGCACGGCCGCCCGACCTCGATGGCCGCCCGCACGAACCCGTCCATCCGACCGCCGTTCACGTCCATGACCGAGTGGCGCTGCGCGTGCGGCCCGCCCTTCTGCCACTGGTTCCTCGAGTGGTACGGACGGACGCAGCGACCGAGGACCGGGTCCGGGATGCACGGCTTCGGCCTGCCGTCCGCCGTCATCGGGATCCCCTTCGCGCCCGGGTACGTGCCGAAGTAGTGATCGAACGAGCGGTTCTCCTGCACGATGAAGATCAGGTGCTCGATGTGCAGGCGGGCCTGCTCGAGCTTCGTGAGGTTCCCAGCCGGCACCGGGGCCGAGGTCTCGGTGAACGATGGGGACGGGGCCGCGGGCGTGGGCGCCCCGGTCGCGTTCGGCTCGATGCAGGCGGCGGCGAGGACCGACAGCGCGACCGCCGCCACGAGCGCTCGGACCCTCACGCCGACAAGCCTACGTGCCCGGGATCGACGCGGGTCCCGGCTCGGGCGTGGGATCCAGGATCAGTGGCGGCAGCGGATCCTGCTTGAAGTCGAACGCGTCGCGGAGATCGCCGAGGATCTGCACCTCCTCGCGGACCGTGGGACGCGAGTCCGGACGGCTCATCGTCCCCGGGTCGAGCCTGGCCCCCCCGAGGTACAGGTCCTCGATGAACTTCAGGTACGAGTCGAACGTGTAGACGTTGCTGTCGATCGTGCCGCCCTTCGCCCACGGGCTGATCAAGATCGCGGGGACCCGGATGCCGTAGCCGTTCTCGTCGACGCGCGGCGGCTCGACGTGGTCGTAGAACCCACCCCAGTCGTCCCACGTGAGGAAGATCGCCGTCGTCTCCCACAGGTCGCTGCGCATGACCGCGTTCACCACGCGCGTGACGTGCGCCTGCCCCTTCGAGAGCGGCGCGCCGTTGCCCGGGTGCTCGCTGTTGCGGCCGGCCGGCATCACCCACGAGACGGTCGGCAGCGTGCCGTCCTGGATCTGGTCGAACAGGTCAGCATGGAGCCGGATGTTCTCGAAGTCCTCTTGCTCGTGGGTGGTCGTGAACGACGGCAGCGGGTTCTGCGCCGGAGGCGTGGACCGTCGCCCGTCGCCGAGACGCGGGCACGGGTCCTCCGGCGTGCGGCACGTGTCGTTGCCGATGTAGTACGCCCACGAGACGCCGCCCTCCGTGAGCAGGTAGGTGATCGGCGTCCACGCGTAGATCGTCGGGTGCTCCCCGTGCCGCTGGCGGTCCACGACGTCGTTGACCTCGAGATCGGAGCGACAGCTCATCGGGTCCTGTGGGTCGTCGCAGCTGGCCGACCACGCCGAGACCAGGAACAGGTGCGCCGGCAGCGTCCACGAGTCCGTCGGCGCGAACATGTGGTCCTGGAGCACGAAGCGCTCGGCGTAGGCCCAGTAGTTCGGGATCTCGCGCGCGTCGTGCCAGCTCATCACGTCGGGCTGGCCCTGCGGCCCCAGGTCGTCACGGCATGATCGCAGCGTCCGGTCGTCGGCGCAGTCGTTCGGGCCGTTGACCAGGACCCGGACGAAGCCGTCCATCGCCCCGCCGTTCACCGCCGCGACCGAATGCGGGTGCCCGTGCGGCCCGCCGAACTGCACGAGCGTCGGGTCGTGGTACGGCCCCACGCACTCGTCGAGCACCGGGTCCGGGTTGCAGACGGTCGGCTCGCCGTCCTTCGTCATCGGGATGCCGTCGGCGCCCGGGAAGGTCCCGAAGTAGTGATCGAAGGAGCGGTTCTCCTGCACGATGAACACCAGGTGCTGGATGTTCTCGAACCCCTTCAGTCGTTCCGCGGGGCTCGGGGGCGCCGTCGGGCCCGTCGGGTCCCCTGTGGTCGTCGGGCCGGCCGAGCCGCCCGCGATCGCGGCGGGACCGTCCGGCTCGGGCCCCGACCTCGTGCATGCGCCGGCGACGAGCGCCACGATCAGCAGGAGGGCCGGGACCGGCGTGCGACGGGCGTCTCGGCTCGGGCGGGTCATCGGTCGGCACACCCTACCAGCGGCCCCGGGTGAGACGCGTCGGGCCGTGTGGGAGGATGAGCGGGTCCCCGCGGAACGAGGAGCACGGATGGAACGGCACGTCACACCCGACGGCAACACCCTGGTCACGGTCATCCCCGGCGACGGGATCGGCCCCGAGGTCGTCCGCAGCGCCCAGCGGATCGTCGAAGCCTCGGGCGCGAAGGTCGAGTGGGAGGAGCGCCTCGCGGGCGCCGAGGTCTTCAAGCAGGGCCTGCCCTCCGGCGTACCGCCCGAGACGATCGAGTCGATCCGCAAGACCCGGGTGGTGCTGAAGGGCCCCCTCGAGACCCCGGTCGGCTTCGGCGAGAAGAGCGCGAACGTCACGCTCCGCAAGCTCTTCGAGACCTACGCGAACGTCCGCCCCGCTCGCGAGCTCCCGGGCGTGACGACGCCGTACAGCGGCCGCGGCATCGACCTCGTCATCGTCCGCGAGAACGTCGAGGACCTGTACGCCGGGATCGAGCACATGCAGTCCCCCGGCGTCGCGCAGACGCTGAAGCTCATCTCGCGGAAGGGGTGCGAGAAGATCGTCCGGTTCGCGTTCGAGCTCGCGCGCGCCGAGGGCCGGCGCACGGTCACGTGCGCGACGAAGGCGAACATCATGAAGATGACCGAAGGGATGCTGAAGCGCACCTTCGAGGAGATCGCGCCCGAGTACCCCGACCTCGAGTCCTGGCACCTGATCGTCGACAACACCGCCCATCAGCTGGTGAAGAAGCCCGAGCAGTTCGACGTGATCGTCACGACCAACATGAACGGCGACATCCTGTCCGACGAGTCGAGCGCCCTCGTCGGTGGTCTCGGCTTCGCACCGAGCGCGAACATCGGCAACGACGTCGCGATCTTCGAGGCCGTGCACGGCTCCGCGCCGAAGTACGCGGGGAAGGACGTGATCAACCCGACGGCGCTGATCATGACCGCCGTGATGATGCTGCGGCACCTGGGCGAGTTCGAGGCCGCCGCGTCGATCGAGCACGCGGTCCTCGTCACGCTCGAGTCCGGCATGCGGACCGGCGACATCGTCGGCTACGACGTGGGTGTGTCGACCACCGCGTACACCGACGCGATCATCTCGAACCTCGGCAAGCGCTCCGAGCGCTGGCAGGTCCGCGAGTACCGCCCGCAGGTCCTCCCCGAGGTGGACCCCCGCCCCGACTTCGTCCGCCCCCACGAGCGCCGGGTCGTCGGCATCGACCTGTTCGTCGAGACGCCGCTCTCGGCCGAGGAGCTCGGACGCAGCATCGAGGAGCTGGTGAAGGACACCGCCTTCACGCTGAAGATGATCTCGTGCCGCGGGACCCAGGTGTACCCGGCGACCGGCGCGATCACGGACATCGTCGACGCCTCGTACTGCCGCCTGATGCTGAAGGAGCCCGCCGAGGACGTCTCGGACGACGCCGTGGCGGAGCTGCTCCACCGCGTCTCGACCCGGCACCGCTGGGGCCACATCGAGAAGCTGCAGGAGTTCGACGGCGAGCCCGGCTACACCCGCTCCCAGGGCGAGAACTAGGCCTCCGACAGCTCCGGCTGGACGCCGACGTCGTACACCAGCCGGCCCGCTTGGTCGACGCGCGCGTTCGGGTGGAGCTCGTGTTTCCTCGGCTCGCCGTCCATCAGGTGTGTGACCGGGACACCCGCGACCGTGAGGGCGTCCGCGATCATCCGCCGATGGCACCTCCACCAGACGGACTCGGCGCACATCACCGCGGTCCGGCGCTCGCGCGAGGTACGGACGAGCCAGGCGAGCCCCTCGCGGAAGGCATCGCCCGCCATGTGGTCCGCGTACCCGCGGAACGAGTCGTTCCGGAGGGCCGTATGCGGGGAGTCCGGCGCAGGCTTCCGGAAGCCGCCGAGGTCCCGCCCCCGCCACTCGTACGCGATGCCCTCCTGCGCGAGCGCTTCCGCCAAGGCGTCGCGCCCGAACTGCGGGTGCCGGCGCGAGCCGGGCGCCGTGCGGACGTCGACGACGCGCTCGATGCCCGCCTCGCGCAGGAGCTCCAGGAACGTCTCGATCGACCGAGCGCCGTGCCCGACGGTGAGGATCTCGGCAGGGGGTTGGCTGGCCACGTGAACAGGCTAAACGCGCTGCTAGACTCCCAGCCGCCTCGACGAGGCACGTCCGGTCCCATCGTCTAGTGGCCTAGGACACCACCCTCTCAAGGTGGAGACACGGGTTCGAATCCCGTTGGGACTACGGCGCCAGAACTGCAGGTCACGGCCCAGGTTCTGGCCGACGTTCGCCACGAACCAGATGCCTCCACCCCGTTCTACGATCCTGCTGGCTAGGACGCCTTCTGGAACAGAAGGTTCATCTCGATCGTCCCGATGTCCGCCATCGACAGGTCGAGGAACCCCGTGGGTGGTTCGATCTCATTGCGCTGACCAGCGCAGACGATTCGGCCACGACGAAGCCACTGGATCGGCTCGGGGCAGCCTTCGCCAAGCTGGCCTGCGGTGGCTACATCGACTCATATGGCGTGAAGAGTTGAGGGATCTCGCCGTTGGCCAGATCCGCTCTCAGCTCTTCGCTCGGCTCACCGAGGACTTCGCCGTGAACAACGGAGACGATCGCAAGAACCGCCGCCGACACCTCGCTGAGGTTGGCGGCGTGCTCGATCGCGGCCTCCGAATCTCGGTACCGCTCGATGACGACGCATTCGGACTGTCCTCGCTGAAGTAGGTGTCATACTGCAGCGTTCCGGTGTCTTTGGTCCGCACGATCTCCATCGCCTGAGCGGACAAGCGCTTGTATTCGTCGATCTTGCCCTCATGGATCTTGAACCGAGCGAT
>Ga0209703_1000288_pt1 | contig 13370 bp, 8 predicted proteins | sample PPLLak12cMay2015_2_FD_187256 | JGI IMG/M metagenome (GOLD analysis project Ga0209703, IMG submission 187256) | Freshwater sediment microbial communities from Prairie Pothole Lake near Jamestown, North Dakota, USA - PPLs Lake P8 Core (1) Depth... | ecosystem: Environmental > Aquatic > Freshwater >...
TCCCCCCAAAAAACAAGGAACGACATCCCAGCGAAGATTTTTCTCTGGAAAAAATCGGATTTGTGCGATAAACTAACATAGTTATATCTCAGTTACTGTCGGCGAGCGGCGTCGGCAGACTATACGCGGCGAACTCATCTGAATGTCGCGTCAGAGGTTTCGCACGAACACTTGCAGAGGAGATCTACAAATGAAGGCAAAATTTTTATTGTTGATGTTGGTAGTTGTGGCCATGCTCGCCATGGCCGTTGACCAGGTTCAGGCGCAGGCGGCAAATGTGCCCGTTCCAAACGGTACATTTCACATGTACAAACCAGGCACAAACTATACGGTCACCGCGACCTTCCCGGATGATAATTCCTACGCACGGGGCGTTGGGGACGGTCTTACGGTGATAGGAGCCGGAATAGTGAATTATTCCGACGGTACCACCGGCTCGGTGATCGATTGCCCCGGGTGGGTAGGCCCATACGGAACAACTGGGGGCAATGATCTATACACCGGTGGTATTGACGGCACTGGTACTTGCTTTAATGCCTTTGGAACCTGGAGCGGTGGAAATGGGACAATGTGCGAATCGGCCGCGTCTCTGGGTAACATCATAGGCGCCAGCACCTATACGCTTTCGGCCATGATTGCTGACGACGCGGGGCCTTTGGTACTCGACCTGTTGGCAGACGGAGTAGCAATCACCCCCAGTTCCTCGATAACCCCGCCAGACACCGGTCGCTCCGGATGGATGGTAATCTCCAGGACGTATAACGCGGCTGCCATTGCCCCCTATGTTGGCCAATCTATGACGATTGTCCTGGGCACGTTTGATGAGACCGGGACCTATTTCGGCGGGCGGGTCCGCTTCGACAATGTGTCGCTTACGCAGGAATTGCCGCCGCCCCACCCGATCACCCCGGGCGATGGTTCGACCGTAGATGTTGACTTTGACCTGCTTGAATGGACGTTGCCGGAGCCAAACGACCCGGTAGGCGGCACTGTAACTTGTGATGTCTGGTTTAGCGACAATTATCCCAACTATGGCCAAGACCCCAACAGTCCCGACTTCCCCGACTATGCCACCAAGATAGTTAACAATCAGGCGGTTGAGTCTGTAAGTCTGAGTTCTTTAATACCACCGATTGAGCTTGAGGTTTTCAAAACTTACTATTGGAGAGTTGATATTTATGATGACAGCCTCCCCGAGCCTCCGGCTCAACCCTTTGTCAGTTCGGTTTTCATTTTCAACACCAACAATGTAGCGCCGGTTGTTGACGCCGGCACTGCCGAGCCCACATGGCTGGTTGATGGTACTGTTAATTTCGACCTTCTCGGTGAATTGGTCACCGATGACGAGCTTCCCGTGCCTGCGACCCTTCTGTGGACGGTGACTGGTGAACCTTCACCAGGTGCGGCCACTATTATAACAGATCCTACTCAACCGGGTATTACAGTTACAGCCACGGTAGCCGGCACGTATGAGCTAACGCTCACGGCTGATGACACTGAATTTACCGATTCCGATACGGTCTCGATACTCGTTTACGCCGATGAGTGCACAAAAATGAAGGAACTGGAAGGCTTAACGCCGCGTTTCACCGATTTTAATGGAGACTGTGTTACAGATGTCCTCGATGTTGCGATATTCGCAGGCGAATGGCTGTTGCGTATCGACGAGTCGCTTTAGGAGTGAGCACTGTGATGTTTTTCTATCGTTGTCGGCGAACGTCGTCGGCAGATTTTAGATTAAGTGGCGAACTCATCTGAACCTTACGTTGAGCGGTTCGCCTGAAACGCTTTCAGAGGAGATTTACAAATGAAGACGAAATTGTTGTTAATGCTGTTGGTTATTGGGTTAGTGGCTGGAGCCGCTCACGCGGAGATGCTTGCGAACCCAGGTTTTGAGGAGGGTACTTTTATTGGTGGACCGGGTAATTATCCTGATGGCTGGTCGTTTTACTATTCAGGAACTAGTTCGGCCTATTCCTGGCTCAGTGGTGAGGGCGCCCACTCAGGTACCAAGTATATGCGACTAAATCCCTGGTATCCGTCCCCTTCTTGGGATGCCTATGTATATCAGACTGTACCTGGCGTTATAGCAGGCCAGGACTATGCATTTAGCGCATGGACTAAAAATGAAGTCCCGAGTGATACAAATCCGGGGTGGTTTTACCTTGAATGGCGCGACACTGGGAACGCCGTTGTGAGCACCATTGAGGTCGATATCGCTGGCACCCACTCTGAATGGACACAGTTGGATTTCGGCGTTCATACCGCTCCTGCAGGAGCAGTTGCCGCTCAATTCAGGCTTGTTATTTACGGGTATGATCCTAGTGGATGGTTCATTGATGATCTGAGTATGCGTCCTGGGATGTGGACGAATCCGGTAGATGGTCAGAGGGTACCTGTTACCTTTAACCTGCTTCAATGGGAGTTGCCTGCTCCAGCGGACCCGGAAACCGGCACCGTGACCTGTGATGTTTGGTTTACCGACAATTTTCCCGAGTATAATGGCACAACCGATCCCAACTTCACCAATTATGCCACCAAGATAGTTAATAATCAGGCGGTTGAGTCTAAATCGGTTACGCTTGCGGCAGACAAGACCTATTATTGGAGAATCGATACCTATGATAGCAGTTCCGCTAATCCCCAACCTGTTATCGGCAGGGTTCTCATTTTCGATACTTTTAATATGGCGCCGGTTGTTGACGCCGGCGAAGCCGACCCTGCATGGCTGACTGATGGTACTGTTGATTTCGATCTTCTCGGTTCGTTGGTCGCCGATGATGGACGCCCCGTGGCTGCGACGCTTCTGTGGACGGTGACTGGTGAACCTTCACCAGGTGCGGCGACTATTATAACAGATCCCACTCAACCGGGCATTACAGTTACAGCTACCCAAACCGGCACGTATGAACTAACGCTCACGGCCGATGACACCGATCTCACCGATTCCGACACGGTCTCGATAACCGTTTACAACGATTGGTGCGAAGCAGCAAAGGCTCAAGGCTTAACACCACATGCTACCGATCTTAATGGAGACTGTATCACCGATATCCGCGATTTTGCGATACTTGCAGGCGAATTTCTGCTGAAAATCAACGATGTAGTCCCCGTGGTCGGCCTCGTGCCCAACGGTAATTTTGAAACGATCTACAAACCAGGCTCGACTACGATCACTGGGGTCTTGTCAGAAGGCGCCTGGACGCAGGGCGTAGGACCAAATTGCCCGATAGATAGCGGTAGCGGAACGTATAACTTTTCCGACACAACCAGCGGCACCGTGGCGGATATTCCCGGCTGGGTCGGGTATGACAAAGACGGTTGGCTGGCTTTTGGCGGCACATACGATCGGGATCCGAACTTTCCGGACCGTCAGGGTTCTACATCGAACCAAGCCAACCATACCGATGGTGAAGAAGCAGCAAATTGCTACTTGACCAACGGCGGCGGTTGGGGCAATCCAGCCGGCGGGCTGATCATCTCGAAGGACCCTGTGGCCACCGTTGCGGCCGACACCGCTTATGTGATTTCGATGTTCGCCAAGGGCGTCGATGGAACCGAGGCTCCTCTGGCACTCGATCTGTTGGCCAACGGAGTAAAAGTCACGCCCGATCACTCTGGGAATCCGGTTTTGTTGACCGGTCTCTGGCGAGAATACACCAGGACGTATAATGCTGACACCATGAGTGCCTACGAAGGTCAGGCTCTGAAGATTGTGGTGGGCTTAGGACGCCCATTACCGGACGGCTCCGTCGGCGCTCAGTTGCAGCTTGACGATGTAGCGATCGTAGGGTATTCGAACTAATAAGTGTTTGAGTAAGCCCTGTGATGTTTTTCTATGGATAGTAAGTAAGGTTTTGAATTAAAACGACGGGAGACCCTGGTTACGCACGGTCTCCCGTTTTTTATGCGCCCTTCACGTTTAGAAATCCGATAAAAGTCGTAGCGGCATAGCCACACAACAAACCAAACTCTTTCAGCTTAAATATGCCAAGTTTGGTCGTATTTTCGACGTTTTTTTTCGCGTTTGGACAATACCTGCCCATATTTTCACCCTTGTTTTTTGCCGATAGCTTGGTTAAACCGCCAATAGGCCCAATTGTGGGCCGGAAAACCACTGGCTGCATGAGAAACCTACCTACAAACGTGACATGCACCTATATGCTTAAATCAAGGGGATTGACAGGGTCTTCAAGAAGTTTTACAATGCCGCGCTGACGTTGCGAATATCAGTGAATGTAGCAGGACCGGTGCGTCGGACAGTTGGACAGAGAGGAGGTGGCATTGCCACTTTTTCTGTTTCATAAGATTGGCAAGGGACTGCTTCCGTTGGTCGCTCGCTGAAATGGCAAAATCACGAAATTAAAGAAGTTTTCAACATAGGAGCATGTTATGAAGAAGGCTTTTCCCCTTGTCTTTATCGGGTTTCTTTTGGTATCTATGCTCGAGCCGTCTGTGGTTCGGGCGGACAGGACCATTGTACGGATGGAGACCAACTTCGGCGATATTATCATCGAGTTGTATGACAGTGAGACGCCCATAACAGTGGAGAATTTTATGGGTTACGTAAACAGAGGTTTCTACGATGGGGTGATTTTTCATCGTGTGATAGACGATTTTATGATCCAGGCTGGGGTGTATGATGAGGATATTTACACTTATATCGCCGGTGATCCGGATTTTGACGATCCGGACTGGCTGAAGGACCCGCTATTTTATCATGACCCGAATGATCCGATCAAGGACGAGATAGTCAGCACCCTGGACAATGATCGAGGCACCATTTCTATGGCCAACTCCGGTCCCAATACCGGGGCGTCACAGTTTTTTATCAATCAGAAAGCCAGCGGTAACGGGAATTTGGATGGTATTCACACGGTTTTCGGCGAGGTGCTCGAAGGGATGGACGTGGTTGACGAGATTGCCGGCGTCGAGACCTTTACGGTTGGTAAAGATAGTGCGTATCCGATGGCGGATGTGCCGGTGGAAGGCGATAAGGCGGTGATCTTGAGCGTTACGGAAGTAAGGAGGTTCGATCCCAACAGTTCAGATTTAAGCGATGTCCCATTTTTGCACGCCAGCGACGGTCTCAGACGGATGTTCGCCGGGCAAGGGGACTGCACAGGAGCGAATTACACTCATGTTTTTTCGGAAGTGAAGTTTCTGGGCATTAGTTGTTTGAAGTGGGAGCAAAAGGCGCTTTCGGAAGACGATAGTGATATCGACAGTTTTTATATGTATCTTGCGAAAGATACGTCAGGGACATTGTGGGTGCTGAAATATTATCTCAACGGATATACGGAGTTCCAGGCGAACTCACTGCTGGAAGCGACTGCGTTTACGGAATACGACGATAACAATATGTATTTCCGGCTTATCACCGGCAGTTACGATCCCGACAATTTGGCCGATCCCGATAACACACTTGTCATAGGCGTTGGCAGTACTATGGAGACGACGACCATAGAAAGTGTAAACGCATCGTTAGATAATCGGCCGGAGTTTGACAATGAACTGATTCGGGTGAAATGGTCGCAAGGTGAAGATGAAACGGATGTCAACTGGTATTATTATCATGAGTCGGTGGGTCTGGTACTCGATCTTCGTGACGATACTGGTGATGTGGAAGAGGACGGCTGGCAGCTTGCGGCGTTCAATTTCGACGCGACCAGCGGTGATTTGAGTGATGTTCCTTACCTTCATGGCGAAGGCGGTTTGACGCGAACGTACATGGGGCAAGGCGATTACGAAGGAAATAGTTTTACTCATACTTTCTTTTCGATAGATTTTCTGGGGATCAAATGTTTGAAGTGGTATCAGTCGCGCCAAGCCTCGGCGGGAATAGATAGTTTCTATTTTCATCTGGCTAAGGATACGGAAGGTGATCTGTGGGTGTTGAAATACTACACCAACGGTACGGTCGATTTCGAGGCTGACTCGTTGCTGGACGCCAGGCCGTTCAGTGAGTACAGCGGCTATAATATGGCCTTTCGGCTGATAGCCGGCGGATATGATCCGGATGACCTGGACGATCCGAGCAATGAACTCGTTATCGGCGAGGGCGACTCGATCGAAAAACAGCAGATAACGAGTTTTTCCGAATCGCTGGAAGATATGCCTTACTATGAAGATGACCTTGTCCAGGTGAAGCATTTGCTGGGGCCTGAGGAAGATGAGACGCGATGGTCGTATTTCGACGAGTCGGTGGGACTGGTGATGTGCCGGCTGAAGAGTGTCGTAAGCTCGGAGATTGGCGATACCAGCGGATGGCGGCTGGCGTGGTTCGGCAAGACGGAGCCTCAGTTCGATGAGAACAGCAACGATTTCAGTAAAGTGCCGTTCATGATGGCACGGCCGGGTGATATGCGGATATATCGCGGGCAAGGGGAATTGACAGGCAATTGGTATAAGACAGGGTTTCCCAGTAAAAAATTACTGGGGGTGGATTGCCTGAAAATCGAGAAACGAGACAGGTATGGTTTTGGAGTTGAGTCGAGTATATATGGCGGGCGAGACAGCAATGGGCAGTTGTGGGTGTTCAGGGAAGATCGGGGTGAAGATACTTTGTTCGAGGCGGAAGATATCAGCCGAATCGTTCCTTTCGAGAAGTATCTTGATATGCATCTGTGGCTGATGAGCGGTGAATACGATGAGGGTATGACGCTGACGGGAAATGTTGGCGATGGGACCGAGACACAGGAGATTATTAGCCTGACCGAATCGCTGGATGGGTGGTCCGATTATAACGATGAGTTGGTTCTGGTCAAATCGACACAGGAGCCAGATGCGGGCGAAGCTGAAGCTGCTGACTGGGGCTATTACCACGAGTCGGTGGGGCCGGTACTGTGGCTGGAGGAGAACGCGTTCGAGCTGAACCAAATTGACTTTAGTGGATACGGCTGGTATCTGGATGAGCCGAGCGATCTGACGAACGTTGAGATTGTTTTGAAGGCGAGTAAGAATCGGGATCAGGCTTCGGATAAGTTTGTTGTTTCGGGTAAGCTTGGCGCGGAGGATGGAGATTTTGCCGGCGGCATTTTGTTTTTGCATGTCGGCACGTACTCGGCCCAGATCGAGATTTCTGAATTTGTGGTTAAGCAGTCGGGCGGTAATAATGTGCTGATCTATAGCGGCAGTCCGAACGAGACGGAGATGGTTGCAATAAAGATCAATTTGGCAAAGGGGACATTTTTGATTTCGGGCAAGCGGTTGGACTTGTCCGGGATGGGCAAACCGATTAAGGTGGATATAGTGACGAACGGTTACTGGGGCTGCGGCCAGGCTCAGATCAAAAATAATAAAGAGGTGCCAATTGTATTTATGCAGGGTTATGAAAACGTTCTGCGCGAGGAGAAGTTTACATTTGTATATGACGACCGGGTCCGTAACGATTCGCTGACGGTGAAAGGCGAAATCGCGACCAGGGAGTATCCGATCGATCTTAGCGAAACCAAACTTACCGTAAGCTGGGGCAGTAATACGTTTATCATCAAGTCTGGTGAGCTGGTGAAAAAGAATGCCAATAGCGAGAAATATACATATCAGGCCTCGTCTGGGGATCTGAGGCTGGCGTATTTTGATATGGAAAACGGTACGTTTAGGATTGTCATAAGGAAGGCGTACCTGTCGAAGCCGCCGCAGGAGCTGGGCGTTAAGATCGAGGATGAAGATGGTAATGTGTTGTTCAATGAAAAAATGAAGATATAGGCGCAGGGATAAGGAAGAGGCAATCGCGAAAGGAATATCATGTTGTTTGAGCAAAACGCCCGTAAGGGAATATTCAAGATAAGATGTTGGTTATTATTGCTAAGCGTGGTGACGGCATCGATTGGAGGTGCCGGCAGACTGTGCGGGCAAGCGGCCAAGGTCGAGGCCGACGATGAGCAGCTCCTGAGTCTGAAGCATATCTACCAAACCACGAAGCCACTTTTTGCGGATACGGGTCGTCGGGTGATCAAGCTGACACTTCAAGAGTGCATTCGGCAGGCTCTGGCCCATAATCTGGATATGCGTGTCGGCGGCTATGAACCGGCTATGCGGATGTCCGATCTTGTCTCGGCGGAAGCGGCGTTCGATGCGGTGCTGTTCGGTTCATCGCAGATGAATGTTACCGATCAGGCCAATATCGATTCGGGATATTATACCCGGACCATCGTAACCGATAACGGTACCCGCGATGTGCGTATGGGGAGCAGTCCTTTCCTTGGGAGCCATGATTACAATTATATGCTGGGGCTTCGCAAGTTACTTCCTACCGGCGCATCAGTTCAACTGGCACAGCAATTGCGTCGTTTGCGTGATCTGACCGACGAAGATCAACAGTTGTTCCGCAATCCTTTTTACGAATTCGGTCTTCAGTTTCAATTGCGTCAGCCCCTTCTGAGGGATTTTGGTATCGATGTGAACCGGGCGAACATTCTGGCCTCTCGCAACAACTACCGCATCAGCCAACAGCAGTTTCATTTGCTGGTTATCCGCACTGTAGCGGAAGTGGAGAGCAACTACTGGAACCTGTTTTTTGCCCGTCAAAGGGCGAAGATATTCGCCGGCCTGATCGAGCGATCAGAACTGACTTTTAAGAGGATACAGCAGCGCAAGGATTACGATGGTAAAAGTCTGGTGATTGCCCGGACCCTGGCGGTTATCAAAGGCGCCGAGGCCGATCTGTTAAGCTCCCGCAATTTGGTACTGCAGCAACAGACGCTTCTTTTGGACAGTATCAATAGTCCCGAGCTGTCGCTGAAAGAACAATTGGAAATCATCCCCGAGGATCAACCTAGTATGGTCTGGTATGAAGTCGATCGCGATGGGGCGGTAGATACAGCTTTGCAGAAGCGGCCGGAGATTATTTCTCAGCGTTTGCGGGTGGATACGGCAGAGTTGGCCCAGGGAGTGGCTCAGAACCAGACGCTTCCGCGCCTGGACCTGGTCTATCAACAGGAGATGACCGGTCCGGGCGATCAATATCATTCGTCGTGGGACCAGCAGTGGCAGAATGAAACAACTAATTATGTGTTTGGTTTGAGTTTCGAAGTACCGTTCGGCAATCGTGCGGCGGAGGCGGCGATGAGCAGAGCGCGAAATCGACAACAGCAGGAAAAACTTAATCTGGAAAGCCTCCGCCAACAGGTTTTGGCGGACGTGAGTATTTCGCTGGATAAACTTGACAGCAGTTACAAAGAGATCGGCAAGCGGATTGAAACGGTCGAGGCGGAACAAGACGTACTGGTGAATCATCTGGCAATGCAGGATGCCGGCCGGCAGGACACGATGACTCCTGAGTTTCTTAATTTGAAACTAAATTCGGATCAGCGCCTGGCCAGCAGCCAGATTGTTGCTGTACAGGCCATGATTCAATACAATCTGGCGATAATGGATGCGTATCGAGCTCAGGGGACGCTGCTTCGGTATAACAATATCAAGCTGGCGGAGCTTGTCGAAGGGGTGGAGTGATATTCGCGTTGGGTAGCGGCAAGTCTTTTTGTGCTGGGATGGGTCCGGTTGAATAAGTGAGTATGTATGGAAACAAAGTGGATGGAGCAGGACTGGGGTGGTGATCGGGTGATCCTGGCGGGTGATGCCGGTGGGACAAATACGAGCATTGCTCTGGTAGGTGAAGCTGACGGGAAATTCAGCATTATCATGAAATGCGCTTTCAAGAGCGCCGAGATCACCGATTGTTTCGAGGCAGTGGAAAAAACACTGTCAGAAGCACAAGCCAAGCGGCCCCGCCTGAAACCGGATATTTGTTGTATAAGCGGTGCGGGGCCGGTCGAAAACAATTACTGCAGGCCTACGAACATCGCCTGGAATATCGACGGCGATGAAATTGAAAAGAAACTCGGTGTAAAAACGCTGATAATCAACGATTTTATGGCGATAAGTTACAGCCTGCCGCTTCTGGATGTGAATGATCCGGATCGGATTACGCCGTTGAGGCACACGGACGGTTCGATGTCAGAGCAGACGGGTAATATGAGGGCTGTGGTGGGCGCCGGGACGGGTCTGGGCGTTGGTTTTCTTTTGGAGGATGGCGGTAAATACACGGCAATCGCCTCAGAGGGAGGGCATATAGGTTTTGCCCCGTTTGACCAGGAGACGCGGGAACTTCAGGAATATCTGGTCGGGTGGGCAGGGGACAATCTGGAAGCGGAACTGTGTGTGTCTGGTCAGGGGATTATCAATATTTTTCGTTATTTCCGGGACGTCAGGGGGTGTTGTCGCAAAGGCGTTTTAGCGGAGATCGACCAGGCGCCGGATACCGATAAGCCGCGGATGATATCGCAAAATGCCGAGACGAATACCGTGTGCAGGGATATTCTGAGGCTTTTTGTTAAAATGTACGGAAGGCTGGCCGGGGACGTGGCAACGATTGCGCTTGCGACCATGGGGGTTTATCTGGCAGGTGGGATCGTTACCAAGGACGAAAAATATTTTCTGGAAAATGATCTTTGTATGCGTTATTTCGAGGAGTGTTACAATCCGAATATTCGCAGGGTACTCAAGTCGATACCGGTGTATATAATCAAGGATTATTCGGTTTCTTTGTATGGGGCGGCTAATGCGGGGTGCTGTCTTATGGTGTGATTATGTTATAAGAAATACTTAATGAAACGGAGCAATGAAGTGACAAAGGAGTTTATCAAACGGGCCAAAGCGGGGGATAATGTTTTTATTACGGATGTAAGGGAGGCCTATGACAATCTGCCGAAAGAAAAACGACAGACCATCTCCTGTGTGGTGAATCTGGCGGCAGGTGGAGTGCGTATTTTCGAGATAAATATGCCGTTGTTTGACGGACCGGCCGGGCAGGAGAGAGAGTTCGTCGAAACTTATGTTCGGGCGGAGATTTTTAATATTATTTCGACGCTGGGCGGTCGCAATGTTACGTTGTATGTAGATACCGCCAATAAGGATATGCTTAAACTGGCTGAGAGTTTTAATGATACGTTCCAGATTGACAAGAGTCGTGACCAGAGAACAGGGTTCGGCCGGTGCGTAAATGTTATCGACAGGATGTTGGGGGCAATTTGTGACAGGGGAAACGATCAAGGGACGCCCAAGTTCGAATTTATTGTTAAGGATCGCGCGGAGATGGGGAGTTTGTCGGATGGTGCGATAGAGACCGCCGGTGATGGTGGGATATTCAAGAAGGTGGCCCAGAAGCTGGATGGAAAAGTTATTTGCGGAATGGATATCGGCGGAACGGATATTAAGGTTGCCGTGGCGGTGGACGGTAAACTGCGGAGCCTGAAGGAATATGACTGGTTTCCGGAAAGTTTTAAGCTGGCCCAACAACTGACAGAACCGATTTGTACGCTGGTACGGCTGGTGCGGGCCAATATTTCAGTGGATGCGGACGATACGATAGGGCCTGAAGAAAAAACCGCACTCCAGGAGAAATTGGCTAAAGCAATGGATAAGGATGCTTCATATAAGCTTATAGCAAAAGTAGTAACTGAGGTGGAAAATGTTCTGGCTGATAAGATTATGGGAATCGATGCGATAGGGCTTTCTTTCCCGGATGTTGTGGTGAAGGATAAGATCGTGGGCGGCGAGACGACCAAGACCAGGGGACTGAGAAGTAATTCGCAGGTTGATTATGAAGAAGAGTTTGCCAGGATGATCGATCTGGATGAGCAGTTGCTGAAGTTGTGTAAGCCGGGCGGGGTGGTCAAGAATACCAATGATGGTCCCATGGCGGCGTTTACCGCGGCGGTGGAGATCGCGGCGGCGGGATCGGCCGATCAGGTTAAAGACGGCGTCTTTGCCCATACGCTGGGAACCGAGTTGGGTACAGGGTGGGTGGATGGCAGTGGGTCGATTCCCGAAATACCACTGGAATGCTATAATTATATAATCGATCTGGGCAGCTTCGATGGAAAAGAATATCCGCCTGACGATGTGAGAAGCATTAATAATTTTAATACCGGGCTGACGGGTTCGCTGCAGAGATATACCAGTCAAAGCGGGGTGTTCCGATTGGCGGTGACATACTTTGCCGAACAAAGAGACGATCTGTATCAGGAACTGCTCGATATGGGGTTTGTGGTGGACAGGCAGGAAGGCGGCCGAAAGATACTGACAGTGCCGACCAAACCAAAGGATATGAGAAAGGCTTTTCTGGAACATGTAATGTCACTGCCGGAAAAAGAAAACGATGAGGTGACCAGGGAGATTTTCCGGCAGGTAGGGGCGTTTCTGGCGATAACATGGTTCGAGACCCAAAGGATCGCCGCCCCGGCGTCAAAAGCGAGGATACTGTTCGGCAGACTGGTGAAGAACAATTGTTGTTTCCAGTTGATGCTGGAAGGCGCGCGCAGCAGGAAAGCCGATTTGCAAATAGACGTGGCCGACGGCGGGATGGCCAATACGTCTTTGATGAAACAACTGCAGGCGGATCCTCATTTTACCGTGGCACAATTCGCACAGGCGGTCGGAGCGATATATTACGGGAATATGGGATTGCTTTAGTCTCTTACAAGTGGATTTGTGCGCAAAATGGTCACAAAATATTTACCTCAATACAAATTCTCACATAACACTGTTTGGTTCCGGCCCTTGCCGGTTTAGGGTACAGGCGAGAACGTAACTCTGACCCATCTTCTACACCTTGATTTTGCAACTCTTTTCTACCGTGATCTCTGCTTTTGAGGCGGTCAACAATCGGAACCAGCGTCTTTACATCCGCTTTGAGGTAAAAAACACAAAATCATCATTTTTAGCCTAAAAACACCATTCCACGCCTCCCAAAAAGACGCAACTGTAGAAGATGGGACAAAGAGCTTTTTGCCGAAGTTCTGAGCCGATTGGGGTCTGCCTTCCTGCCGCGTCTGGCGTCGGGGTGAGTCGATGAAAATCCCGGTTAGCCTCTGGGGGGTAAGGGGGAGTGTACGCCGAGTGTGCCGAATCCGGCATTTCCCCGCCCCATTCGAGAAAAATCCCCCTCCGTCGTGAAAATCGATACCCCTATGAAATATGCAGGGTAGAAACCAAGCAATATCAATGAGTTACGTCATTTGCTGGAAAATAATAATAAATTTGTTGAAAAATAATAAAAAAAACTTGCAAAAAAAATGTGATTCGCTATTATTGCGGTCATCTGGTTGTTTCTTATGCTGGCGGAGGCGTATATGATCAGGATCGAATCCGGCACGAAGTTTTCTGGGTTGCCTGTCATCACAGGATTGAATGGGGTGTTGTCCAACAGTAAGCTCTTCTATAACAGGCAGTTGCGCTGCGCCAACATCGAATCGAGTACCGAACGGGTTTGACAATATTCGAGAAGTGTGTGTATGTGTATTTCGTATGTCCTCAATATGTGTCGAGGACGCAATAATGTTTTTTTGTATAAGGAGTAAAGGCTATGT
>Ga0209703_1000294_pt1 | contig 13309 bp, 12 predicted proteins | sample PPLLak12cMay2015_2_FD_187256 | JGI IMG/M metagenome (GOLD analysis project Ga0209703, IMG submission 187256) | Freshwater sediment microbial communities from Prairie Pothole Lake near Jamestown, North Dakota, USA - PPLs Lake P8 Core (1) Depth... | ecosystem: Environmental > Aquatic > Freshwater...
AACCTCCTCCCCTTCTATGGCTCGGCTGACCGCTGCTGCTTTAATAAATTGGGGTCTCGCCCCTACAACGGTTACAATCTTCATGGTTCTACCAGTTTCACTCCAGTTCGATCCTTACGGTATTTCTTCCCACAGGCCTGACATTTTGCGCGTCCAGATCGAAAGGTGATCTCCACAGCACATTGACAGACCCACCCCTTCGCCTCTCCCGGATTCCCATATACCAAGGCGAAATCTGGAACATCCTTCGTCACAACTGAACTCGCACCGATAAACGCAAATTGGCCGATCGTGTTTCCACAGACGATCGTGGAATTCGCCCCGATCGTAGCCCCTTTCCCCACCAAAGTCTTGCGGAATTCCTTCTTTCGTGAGATGAAACTTCTGGGATTGAAAACATTGGTGAAAACCATGGAGGGTCCACAGAAGACATCATCCTCTAAAATGACACCACTGTAAATGGAGACATTATTCTGAACCTTAATATTGTTTCCCAAGATCGCTCCCGAATCGATGAACACATTTTGGCCGATGTTGCAGTTCCTTCCGATCCGGGCACCGGAATTGATGTGTGTGAAATGCCAAATCTTCGTACCTTCTCCGATCTCCACGGGCTCATCTACCACGGCCGTGGGATGGGCAAAATATGCTTTTTCCATGTTCTCATTTTCCTCCTACGTTAACGGGGATCCCTTTCTTCTTTAAGGATTCCTGAGCTGCGATGAGGATTCTAACAACCTCAAGCCCATCCCGGCCACTGGTCTTCGGTCCCTCCCTCGATTCGATGCAGTGGATAAAATGCTCTGCTTCCGCTCGGAGCGGTTCCACCATCTTAACGTTTGGAATCGTGATATCCCCAAATCTTAAACTGAGGTATTCCCCGTAAGTATCATAAGATGGGCTTCTCACCCCCTTGTCATAGATCTTTAACTTTTCAGAAACCTCCATATCATCAAAAACCGCCATCTTTCTCGACCCCACGATGGTAATCTTTCTCAACTTGTGGGGGTCGAGCCAGCTCAGGTGGACATTGGCCATTTTCCCGTCTGAAAATCGAAGGCTGAGAAAGACGACGTCTTCAATTCCGTTTTGGACATAGCTTTCTCCGTGAGCCGAGACGACAACAGGCTTTTCTTCGATGAGATGAAGGATGACAGACAAGTCATGAGGAGCAAATGACAGGAGGGCGTTTTCATCTTGACGGATAACCCCGAGATTAACTCGCTGCGTATAGATATAATGGATTTTCCCCAGCTCCCCTGAGGAAATCATCTCCTTCAAGCGATCGACCACGGAATGATAGATCAATAGATGGCCCACCATGAGAATCCGGTCTTTCTTCTCTGCAATCTCCAGCATCTCCTCAGCATCTTTTTCATTCAATGCCATCGGTTTTTCGACTAATACATCCTTCCCCGCTAACAATATCTCCTTCGATAGGGGGTAATGGGAAATGGCTGAAGAGGCTACCACCACACCCCTAACTTCCGGATCTTGAAGAATAGGTTTCAGATTTTCAACAGTCTGCGATTGGGGATAGGCTTTTCTTACGAACGCCAGTTTAGAAGGATCGCTGTCGCAGACGTATTTTAGCCGGACCTTAGGAAGTTCAGAAAAGACACGAATGTGATTCTTCCCCCACGCTCCTGCTCCCACCGCTGCAATGTTGATCATAGAACCCCCTTCAAAACCCAATTTGCAATTTTCAATTTACAATTTGCAATTCGTCTTTCTTAGGTCTTAGGCCCATCGTTTCTGGGCACAATCTCAGGTGCCACCCCATGAGATATAGATAAGTAGAGAGTTTTGTTCTCCACTTTTTAACCATGAAAAAGGTAACCATACAAGCAATGGTAGCAAAAACCAGTTCAACTGACAATTTTATGATTAATCCGATAAAGAGAACAGAGGACTGGAAACTTCCCCTGTTCTTCCTGAAGTAATGATAACGGGACCGGTAATACTCAATCCTGGCCTTCCCTTTTTCTGCCTCCGCACTCTTCCCCTGGAGGTGAAAGACTTCAGCCTTGGGGATGTGATAGATCCTCCATCCGGCTTTTTTTATTCGGTAGCACCAGTCGGTTTCCTCCAAGAAAAGAAAGTATTCCTCGTCCAAAAGACCGACTTGCTCCACCGCCTCTCGCCTCACCAGCATGCAGGCACCGATGACCGAGTCTACCTCGACAGGACCAGAGTAATCCTTCTCCTTTCCTGGGAACTTTTCCGGAAAGAGCCACCTCAGAAAGCTTTTGTTGAGAAGCTCAGTGGTCAAGGACGGAAAGTTCGCAATGCAATTCTGTTTTGTCCCATCCGAGTTCAATAGCTGCGCTCCTGCGATTCCCGTCTTCGGCTGGTTGTTCATGAAAGCCACCATCTTCTCAATGGCGTCCCCCCTAACTTGAGTATCCGGATTGAGAAGAAGCAAATATTCTCCACTCGATAGGGAGATCGCTTGATTATTCGCCCTGGCAAATCCCATATTGACCGGGTTTTCGATCAGTCTCACCACCGGAAATTTTCCCCGTACCGCTGCAACGCTTCCATCTGTAGAGCCATTATCCACCACAAAGATTTCCGTGTCGATCTTCTTAAGTGTCTGGGTAAGCAAATCTATGCACTGGCAGAGAAGATCCCTTGTATTCCGATTGACGACGATGATTGAAAGGTCCATTATGGTGAAGCAATGCCAAATGACAAAGTCGCAATGTCAAATGAATGTCAAAGTCTAAATGTCAAATTTGAAATTTGTCATTTGGGCTATATTTGAACTTTGGATTTTGACATTTGACATTAAAGCTTTTCCTTGACTACTCCCCAGGGTGCTACATAGACCACCCCTCTTCGTTTGCTCTCGTGGATTAAGCGCCTTAAAAAGCTCTTTCGGTCTTTGACGATCGGATTGAGTCTGATATACGCTCCAAAAAACCTGAAGCGGTCCGTCGTGGTGATTGTTTTAGGTGTAGAGGTATTCAGTTGAAGAAACGTTTTGAACAGCTCTCTGCCGCCGACCTTCTTGTCCAGCCGGACATCCTCCAGGTCAAGGAGATGAAAGCCCCATGTATCTCTACCCTTTGAAACCAGTATGTTGCAGGTCTTCATATCCCGATGATAGAGGTTCTTCTCGTGGTATTGGGAAAGCCATTTGGAAAAGGCCTTGATAAAGAGCCTTTTTTCTTTGAAATCTCCCAGGCTCTGTAGAATGTAACGATCCAGTTCCTGATGTGCCTCTGAAACCTCCATCAGGAAAGAGCTCTCTCTCAATCCTGACCAGTCCCTGTTTTCCATTAGCGCCAAAGGTCTAAGTGAGGGGACTCCTCTAACCTTCAAACCATTCCCGGCTATCCAGGCCTTCATTCCTCTCGAACGACGGAAATGTTCCCTGAAACTATCCCAGAGGGCGCAAGGGCGGTGGTTTTTTACACTAACCTTTCCTCCCCCGTTCTCCAATATGGAAACGGTAACCTCCGGGGAGGACTTTACTAAGCCTGAAGATTTTTCGAGTACCATACGATGGTGCTCTTCAACTCTCTTTTTTATAACCTCCAGTGGATAATCCCTCCGGTGATGATAGCAAATTCCCGCTTCCCTGTGGACCGAAAACTCCGAGCTTTCCTTCAGGCATCTCTTCGTTCTGCTCCGCCACTGTCTTCTCTGAAGACGGTTCATCCAGGAATGGATCTTTTGGAGAACTCTCTCCTTTTTCCGGGGATCGAATGACTCCCCTTCAAAATAGACTTCTATGAATTTCGAGTGTTCTTTTTCTCCCCAGGCAGATCTTAAAGAATGGAAGAGGTGGGCAAGATTCCACAGCCTTTGGCTTAAGGAGAGCCCCCTGGTGATCTTTGCACTGTGCAAATCGGCAAGGAAGAAGCTACTCCCGTCCCACAAAAAATTACCCGCGTGAAGATCTCCGTGGAATAACCCTGCCTTGTGGATCTTTTTTACCGTGCTTGCCAGTTCGCCAACGAGGGGAGGATCCCCTGGCTTCGAACAATCCTCTATGAATGAAATTCCAGAACCAACAGCCTCCGAAAGATAATAACTCTCCTGAACCATCCCCTGATGAATCTTCTCCATCCATCCGAGGGGCCTCGGGACGGCCAGATTTCGCCTGTGTAATTGATGGGCAATGAACCATTCTTTCCTGGCCTTGGAAGGGAGAATAAGGTATTTGAGAAATTCAAACCACCCTTTCGTCCTGTCCCTTTTAAGGAAAATTCTTTGCTGATCGGCAAGACAGAAAATAGCTGCCCATCTCAGCCTTGACTCTTTAATGACTTTTCCATTTAGTTCTTGGATCACACGGACGGGATCCTCGAAGAAACGGGGCGGCATAAGTTGAAGGATCTCCTCCTCCACCCACCCTTTGATCTCACCTGCTGAAAGTTTCTTATACGGGGAAGCCATCGTGATATTACTTCTTCTCCATCACTCTCTCAAAAATAGAAAGGAGACGAGGAGCACAGGATTGTATCGTATATTCTTCTAGAACCCTTTTCCTCCCCTCTTTCCCAAATTTTTCTCGCAACAGGGCATCCTCTATGAGGACGGAAAGCTTTTTCTCCCACTCCACGGGAGTTCTTGCCCAAAAGCCAGTCATCCCATCTTCCACCAAGTCGCGATTGACTCCAACCGGGGTACATACGACAGGCAACCCGACTCCTTGATATTGAACAATCTTGAGACCACATTTTCCCCAGGACCAGGGATCATCGACCAATGGCATGAGGCCGATATCAAAACTTTGAAGGTCTTCCACTTCTTCATCTGACTTCCACTGTTTTTTTATGACATGGATCTTTTTGCAATCGAAAAAAATATCACATACGATTTTCAGTTCGCAATGGGAGTATCGCGCCCCTATCCTGTCGAAAATGGGACGCATCTTTTCCAGATAATGGATGGACCCATGATCTCCAATCCAGCCGATGGTGACCCTATCTTTCGCAACCGAATAGTCCTTCGCCTGATATCTTTCCTGATCAATGGATGTGGGAATCACCTCCACATTCGGATTGACCGGGAGGACCTGGGCTTTTAAGAACTCATTGCCTGCAATCACGAAGTCCGAAGCCTTGACCATCTGGGTGAACCGCCTCTTCCGTGTTTGGGAAACTGGATCTTTTGCCTTCGAGTTTCGATACATCACCGAATCATCGAAATCGTAGACGATCCGCTTAGCTCTCCTCCTCAACCATCTCAGACGCGGCTGATTGAATCTCTTCCTCTGAAGAAAAACAATGTCATATTGGGGAAGGTCACTGAAGAACTGAATATTCTCCTTGATGCTTCTGGGATAAAGGCTCACTGTCGTCTCGACGCCATGGGATTTTAGGTAAGGGATATATTGCAGCACCCGATACCGGCTGGCCGCAACCTCCTGTCCTTGGATCAGGAAAAGCGCTTCCATAGGGGCCCTTCCATACTTCGTTTCACAGCGAATCTAAATCCGTAAGGTCTATCAAAGGCGATGAGCCTCACTTCTGGATGGTGTTTGCGCAGAAGAACCGTCGAACCATCCCGTTCTTTCCTACCTTTTCCTCGCCACGATGATATATTGCCTCACCAAAAATTCAATGAGGCGGCTGCCCAAAAGACGATGGATCCACCTTACCCAATGGGCGCCCGAAGATCTTTTTGTCAAGCCTTCAGTCTCGTAACCGGCTTCCTTCAGCATTCCCTGGATCGAGTCCAACGTGAAAAAACGAAGGTGACTTCTATCTAGAATTCCGTCGTCTGTATATTCCCATCTCCCTCTGAAAATCAAATTTTTAAGATTCGATAATTCCTAACATTTGGAATACTGCAGATGATGGTCCCTCCTCTCTTTAAAACGGCTTGGTGATCCTTCAGCACCTGCCACGGGTTCACCAGATGCTCAAGGACGTCCCCATAGAGGATACAATCAAAATATTCCTTTGCGAAGGGGAGGCGGATTTTCTCCACATCTCCAATAACGATTTGATCGTAAAAGGCTCTCCCCTCCTGAGCCATTTCTTCATCGATTTCAATGCCTACAATCTTCTCAAATCCTTTCTCCCTGAGTGCTTTTCCTGTCATCCCTGCGCCACATCCGACTTCTAAAATCTTCGTCGTTCCCGGAGGGATGAGCCGGATCAGATCGACTCGAGTATGGGAATAATAGTGAGGATCTCTTTCATTTTCCATTGGAAACCCTACGGTCCTCAATGGACTTCAAAAGAACAGAGATCATTTCACGATAATTTAACTCCATTGGAAATCGTTCCATACACCTTCGTGCGAGAACACCGGATTCTTGCCTTCGCCTCTCGTCGAAGAAGAACGCGATTTTCTCGGGTAGCACCTGATGGTTCCTAGGGTTTTGGATGACAAACCCACCTTGCCCATCCTTAATGGTTCCAGCCGCTCCATTCAAGACCGTGGTAATCACCGGGAGTCCGCTGGCCAAGGCTTCCAATACCGTTAGGGAACAGGCGTCGTAAAAAGTCGGATGAACCAAAAGGTCCGCGGCTCCGTAATATTTTTCCGGTTCATCGGTTGAGCCGGCGAAAATGACTTCTCGAGAAACTCCCAACTTCTCGGCCAGCCGGACATAAGGGGCTTTCCTATCCCTTCCCAAGATCAAGCATTTGTAGGAGGGGGAATCGAACTTCTTGATCTTGGCCAAGGCTTTGATCAGATAGACTAACCCCTTCATGCGAAAATTATTTGAGACGAAGAGAATGACAAATTCATCTCCAATGCCGTGTCGCCTGCGAATCTCCTCTCGATACTGACGATTACGAGGATGAAAGTGCTCAATATCCACTCCATTGTAGACAACAGTGATCTTCTCTTCGGGAACTCCATACCAACGCATCACGTCCTGTTTGACCATATCCGAAATGGCAACGATCCTGTAATAATCATTTTTCTTATAGGGCGCGTTCTCGATATACCCCTGGATCCACTGCTTTGGGCTCAACACCCTTCCTAGGAATTTGATTACCCATAGGAAGGGATGATCATAGGCTCTCAAGCTCCTCCAAAACCAAGCCCAATGCACACCCCCATGGGGCTGAAGGACGGTTGCCTTTAAAGTATTCCCTACGCCGAGCGTCACGTCATAGCGACCGTTCATCATTTCTCTGGTTGCCCGCATAGCAAATAAAAGGAGCCGGAGGCTCTTAGGGAAATGAAGGGTCCTCACTTGATGGAGATGAATTCCACGGTTCTCTTCATCCCAATGCTCGGCATAGACATGAACCTCAAAGTCTTCGCTGGCCATTCGGGTACAGAGATCGACCACATATCTTTCGGCTCCACCCTTCCTTCTCGAGAAATCCCGAATCGCTGTGGCAAATCTTAGCTTGCGCATATTCGAATCACACGAATGACATCGAATTGATAGAAACGAATGAACCGAATGATAATAATACGAATCACACAAATGATAGCGAATCTATATGAAGGAATTACACAAATGAAATCGAATCCCACGAATCAGTACCAATTTACCCAATAACGACCCGCCGAGATTCAACTTTGGCTTTTGAAAATTCGTGCTATTCGTTGTCATTCGTGTCATTCGTTTTTGCAAAAAAATGTCCTGACTTGCTCCTGAACCTCTCTCATCTCTTCGGTTGTCAATTCTGGATAAAACGGCAGAGATAATGTCTCATGGGCATACTTTTCCGTCACCGGCAGGTCTCCTCTCCGGTAGCCCAGTTCCGCGTAAGCTTTCTGTAGATGAATCGGAACAGGATAATGGATGAGTGTCTCGATTCCTTTCTCTTTCAGGAATACCTGGAGGGCATTTCTCCTTTTCATTTGAATGACAAAGAGATGGTAGACATGTCGCGCTTTCTCTCTCTCTACAGGACATCTCACCTCTGTGCTCTCAAACATCCTCTTATACATGAGAGCCTTCTTTCTTCTCTCTCCATTCCATTGATCTAAGTATTTCAATTTGACCCGGAGGATCGCTGCTTGCATTTCGTCCAATCGACTGTTCCATCCCTTGAGCACGTGCTCATATTTCCTCTTCTCCCCATAGCGCCGGAGAAGGCGCAGCCGTTCAAAATATTTTTTTCCATTGGTCACGACCATTCCGCCGTCCCCGTAGGCTCCGAGGTTTTTGGTTGGATAGAAACTGAAACAACCCAGGTGGCCAAAAGATCCTGCCTTTCTCCCCTGATACTCTGCTCCGTGCGCCTGACAGGCATCTTCAATGACCATGAGATGGTAACGATTTGCAATATCCAGGATCGCATCCATCTCTGCAGGATGGCCGTACAAATGAACGGGGAGAATGGCCTTTACCCTACTTCGTTTCCGTTTCTTCAAGAAATCTTCCAATACGTTGGGATCCATAGTGTAAACTTCAGGATCAATATCTACGAAAATCGGTTTAGCTCCTGCCCGTGAGATCGCTATGGCTGTAGCAATAAAAGAATGAGATACCGTAATGACTTCATCTCCTTCCCCGATGCCTGCTGCTTTCAAAGCTAAGAACAAAGCATCGGTTCCCGACCCTACCCCTACGCCATATCGAACCCCGCAATAGCGGGCAAACTCCTCCTCAAAACTCGAGACCTCTTCCCCTAGAATAAAGTGGCCCTTTTCAAGAACCCCTTTCTGTGCCGAAAGGATTTCTTCCTCAATCCTTCTATATTGTCTGGTCAAATCTAAGAATGGAACCATCCGCACATCCCCATTGCGGAGTGTGGAATGCGGATTGCGGAATTTGACGAACAAATCCTAATCTTTTTAATTCCGCATCCCGAACTCCGAAATCCGCATTATTATTTATTCCCAGTATTCTTTCTTATATTTTCTGTAAAATTCGATCGTTCTTCGAAGTCCTTCCTCCAGGTCGGTCTTAGGCTCCCAACCCACCAAACGCTTGATTTTAGAGATATCTGTATAATAATCTCCTGGTTCCACCTCTTTTCTTTCCTGTGTGAATTCCGTAAAGGTAACCTTTCCGCTCCCCGCAATCTTCACAATCTTTTTGGCCAGTTCAATAAAACTAATGGGAATTCCTGATCCCACATTGAATACCTCCCCGTAGGCCCGATCACGGGTGGCCACATGCAGAAAACAGTCAACCAGATCATCCACATAGAGAAAATCTCTCAGGATCCGGCCGTCTCCAAAAACGGGAACAACCTCTCCATCGATGGCCTTCCGAATGAACCAATTGAGGACACCATATTCATCATGGGCCATCTGGTGTCTGGGTCCATAGGTATTGGTGATTCGAAGACAAACCCCGGGGATCTTATGGACATCATCATAGACCAGGATCATCTTTTCCGCGCTTAAATTGGTCACCGCATAGATTCCCTTGGGATTGGTGGGATGGTCTTCGCCTACCGGCAAGGTGACACTCGAGCCATACTCCCCCCTTGTTCCAGCGAAGATGATCTTCACTTCTCGATTATACTTTCGGCAAGATTCGAGGAGGACCAAAGTTCCGCGGCAGTTGATATCCAAATCCTGAATGGGGTTTCGAATGCTGTCCACATGATTCACCTGGCCCGCAAGATGAAAGATGAACTCCTGCCCTTTCACAAGATAATCCATAGAATGCGCATCCCTCACATCACTGAAGTTGATGTGAATGTGATCCACGATCTCTTTCACATTAAAGAGGTTTCCTCCCAGCCGGGGCATCATATTATCGACAACGGTCACATGGGCTCCAAGCCTGACCAGCTGAGCGGAGAGATTGGATCCGATGAAACCCAGCCCACCCGTCACCAACACCTTCTTTCCTTTGAACGCCTCTCCATGGGGAGTCATTTTTCTTCTCCTTTTTGGCCCCTCGTCAATTCCCAGACCTTAGCATACTTGATGAACACGTAATACGCCGTTGAAATGACGATGACGAGGCCGGGCAGACCATCACGAAATCCTGATTCGAAAAAATACTCTTTGATGAAACGAAAGGGAGGATGGAACAAGAGTTTGAAAAGGCTAAATGTCTCTCCCTTTTGAACCATATCTTCGGCTGCAATCCTGGAATACTTATCGATGGTCTGAATCTGATCCGAAAGATCGCGATAGGTATAGTGATGGTATAGGTTCTTCAGAGGCTGGACCCTCCCGTTCACCACTACCCTGGCATGAAGCCCTCCTTCCCATCTCCCCTTATTCCTCCGGTAGAGGCGGACCTCGCCATCCGGATACCAACCACCATATCGAATCCACCGACCCAGGTAGAAGGTTCGCCGGTAAACAAAAAAACCATCCACCCCCTCTACCTTCCCACTCAACTCCTTTCGGATCTCTTCAGCCAGTTCTGGAGAGACTTCTTCGTCAGCGTCGACGAACATAATCCACTCATGGGTCGTCAGATCAGCGGCATACTGATACTGGTCCCGGTGTCCCGGCCATTTTCTCTGGAAGAATTTATCAGTAAATCTTCGTCCTATCTCCACCGTCCTGTCATTGCTGAAGGAGTCTACGATGACAATCTCATTGGCCCATCTGACGCTTTTCAAAGCCCTTTCGATCGTTTCTTCATTATTGTAGGTAATCATGTAAACAGAAACTTTCTGGTTTTGTCTCGCCTCTTCCATTGCCCAACCTTAAATTCTTAACCAAAGATATTTGAAATTTCCCCTCACCCTTCCCCTCTCCCCAGCGGGGAGAGGGAGGGGGTGAGGGGGATTTAAACGTTATTTCATGAGTAATTCCTCACAGGCTTCCAGGACTCTTTGGACGTCCAAATTCTTCATGCACGGTCTTTCTTCACAACCTTTTAAATAGCAGGGAGAACATTCCATCTTCTCCCTGACCACCCTGCTTCTCCTATTTTGAGGTCCTACATAGGACGGATCGGTTGGGCCGAAGATCCCCACTACCGGGATATCGAAGGAGGAGGCGAGATGCATGACCCCCGAATCGACTCCTACGAAGAGACTTGCCTCCATAAGAAGATAGCATAGCTCTTTTAAATTCGTCTTTCCAGCTAAATTCTGTATGGGATTCATCTTCCTTCCTTTATCCTTTTCTCTAACGATTTCAATGATCTTCTCGCTGACCTCGCTACTGTCTTCTCCGCCGACCAGGACAGAATTCAGACCATGTTTCTCCTTTAATTGAAGGATTAGATTTCCAAATTTTTCTTCCTCCCATGTTTTTATTCTTCTTCGGGCAGAAGTCCCGGGAGAGATGACCACGTATTTCCCTGGGGTTTTGGAAAAGTTATCTCTGCCCGATCCTCTTGAATTCTTATCGAATGGAATATGAATCAGTCCCACATAATCATTCTTCTCAGCTTCTATATTCAGTCTTTTTAAGAGCCTAAGGTTGTTGGAGGCAGACGGAGGTCCCTCCATCTTTTCTTTCAGGTCGAGCCCAAAATCCCATGGGAAATGGGTAAATCCAGCCTTCACCCGAGCTCCGCTCAAGGTCGTCAGAAAGAAGCATTCCTCAGACCTGGAAAGAGTGATGAGGAGGTCATATCTGTTCTTACGCAGTTGGCTCAAAAGGATGAAACTCTTTTTGATTCCCTTTTCCCTGATGAGTAATTGATCAACAAAAGGTGAATGGACTAATAAATCCTTTAAATGGGGGCGTATGACAGAATGAAGGACTGCAGAGGAAGTGCTCTCTTTCAAGGCCTTTAAGAAAGGGAGAGAAAAAAGGAGATCTCCGATCTGATTGAGATGGATGACACATATTTTTTTGAATTCCATGACTTAATGACTAGTGATAGCTATCATAAATATTTTTGAGTGAAGCCATGTTACACAAAATGTGTGAATGTCCGACGAGCGGTTCGCACCGCTTCTCAATAGCCCTGATGAAGTCTCTCACCGACAAGTCCAGGGGATCGGCGATCTTCCATTTCCGGTTTCCATAATTGAAATAGATATCATAATTTCTTAGATTGAGGCTCCTCTTGACAATCCTATCATTGAATCCGAATTGAAACTCCCGGGGCTGCCCCTCTTTTTTAGCGAGCTTTATCAATACCTCGCAATCCTTCTTCCCGAAGAGATATTTGAATCTAATCGTCATCTCTTCTTCTCTTGGGGACTCGAATATAAGATTCTCTATCTCTCCTTCTCCCAACACGGAATAAAGAAGGCTTAAGGCATGGGGGACAGCTTCGGGGATCATCTCCCTTCCAGAGGTAAAGGGGGATAGGGTGATGAAGAATCGGTTCGATTTCTTGATCTCGATCTCTCCGCAGATCTTCTTATAATATTTTAGGGCGAAGGGCCATTGTGAATTCATAGCCAGGGTTAATCTTTTTTCCTTAGCCATTTGAAGAATATTCTCAACTCTTCCCGTCACGTCATCGAGATCCGGGCTGAGAAATGGCTTTTCACAGAAGATATGGAGTCCTAAATCAACGCATTTCACCAAATAATCGTAATGAGTAGATGAAGGAGAGGCGATCACAACCACATCCGGTTTCTCCCTTTCCACCATTTGATGAAGGTCCGTATAGGAGTTAGATTTTATCCCGTACTTCTGAAGGTTCAATGATGCCTTCTGGCTTGTTTCTTCGTTCCTTCCAAGGACAGAACTAACCTCTGCTCTGTTTTTGTGGAAAAATTTCCCAACATACTCTCCAATCCCATTTCTATTTCGACCAGCCCCTACGATCGAAACCTTCATCTCTGAATCCTACCAATACAAACGCATTAAATCTCATTACGTTCAACGGAATCGCCCCTCACCCCATCCCTCTCCCCAGTGAGACTGTGTCGGGGTGAGGGGGCCTCATGTCAAAAAAATAGATGTGTTTGTATTAGATTCCAATCATATGATAAGAATGGTGTAAAATCAACAAATATTTTCAATTAGTTATGGATAATATCTCCTTTGTTGCTTTAAAAACATCGTCTACTGTGATTATTTTTAAACATTTAAGGTCCTTACAAGATCGATTTCGACAGGGATTGCAACCCACGTCTTTTATAACCTTTTTATGTCGACCAAGAGGTCCATGAAAGACCGGGTCCGTAGGGCCGTAGATCACGAGGACGGGTGTTCCCATTAAAGAGGCAATATGCATAGGACCCGTGTCTCCTCCTAAGTAGAGGTCACAATGTTTGAATAGCTCCCCTAGCTGTGTTAGGGACTCCGTCTCCGGTCCTAAGACGGATTGCTCCCTCATCTCTTTTCGAATCGCTTCCACTGATTCCAACTCCTCAGGGCCCCAGGTAAAGATGACGGTTGCATCGAGTTCACGAATCAGCCGATCTGCCAATTGCGCATAATGACCAGGCATCCACCTCTTAAAAACGGCCTTGGGGTTTGTTCCCGCATGGATAGCAATAGATGGCCTTCGGAGCGGAGGATTCAATCTGACGAGAAATGATTC
>Ga0209703_1000295_pt1 | contig 13267 bp, 17 predicted proteins | sample PPLLak12cMay2015_2_FD_187256 | JGI IMG/M metagenome (GOLD analysis project Ga0209703, IMG submission 187256) | Freshwater sediment microbial communities from Prairie Pothole Lake near Jamestown, North Dakota, USA - PPLs Lake P8 Core (1) Depth... | ecosystem: Environmental > Aquatic > Freshwater...
AATCCGGCATGGCCGACGAAGAGCGCCGCTTCTACGCCGTGCAGTTCCACCCCGAGGTCACCCACACGTCGCAGGGCAAGGCCATGCTCGCCCGTTTCGTCCACGATATCTGCGGGTGCGGCTCCGACTGGAACATGCCGGATTACGTCGAGGAAGCCATCGGCCGGGTACGTTCCGAAGTCGGCAGCGACGAAGTCATCCTCGGCCTCTCCGGCGGGGTCGACTCCTCGGTGGTCGCCGCATTGCTGCATCGCGCCATCGGCAACCAGCTCACCTGCGTCTTCGTCGACAACGGCCTGTTGCGGCTGAACGAAGCCGAGCAGGTGATGCAGACCTTCGCCGACAACCTCGGCGTCAAGGTCATCCACGTCGATGCCAGCGAGCGCTTCATGACCGAACTGGCCGGCGTCTCCGACCCCGAGCAGAAGCGCAAGATCATCGGCCGCGAATTCGTCCATGTTTTCCAGGAACAGGCCGAAAAGCTGCCCAACGCCAAGTGGCTGGCGCAGGGCACCATCTACCCGGATGTCATCGAATCGGCCAGCGCCAAGACCAAGAAGGCGCATACCATCAAGAGCCACCACAACGTCGGCGGCCTGCCCGACACCCTGCACCTGAAGCTGCTCGAGCCCTTGCGCGAACTGTTCAAGGACGAGGTGCGCGAGCTCGGCATCGCCCTCGGCCTGCCGCACGACATGGTCTACCGCCATCCCTTCCCCGGCCCCGGCCTCGGCGTGCGCATCCTCGGTGAAGTCCGGCGCGATTTCGCCGACCTGCTGCGCCAGGCCGACGCCATCTTCATCGAGGAGTTGCGCGCCAGCGGCTGGTACGACAAGACGAGCCAGGCCTTCGCCGTGTTCCTGCCGGTGAAGAGCGTCGGCGTCATGGGCGACGGCCGCACCTATGATTACGTTGTTGCCCTGCGCGCCGTCGTCACCAGCGACTTCATGACCGCCCACTGGGCCGAACTGCCCTACACCCTGCTCGGAAAAGTCTCCAACCGCATCATCAATGAAATCCGCGGCATCAACCGCGTCGTCTACGACGTGAGCGGCAAGCCCCCGGCGACGATCGAGTGGGAATAAAAACGTAGGCAGTTAAAGCGGAGCAGCATTTTTTCGAGGAGGAGACATAAATGGCAACGTACAAGGAATTGAAGGCGCAGGCGGAAGCCTTGCTGAAGCAGGCCGAGGCAGCGCGCCGCGCGGAAATCGCTGGGGTGGTGGCCGAGATTCAGGCAAGGATGAAGGAATACGGAATCACGCTCGATGACCTCAAGGGCGGTGCAAGGAAGTCCAAGGCAAGCGCGGCTGTGGCAGCGAAATACCGCAATCCCGCCAGCGGCGAATCCTGGTCGGGACGCGGTCGTGCGCCGAGGTGGCTGGCTGAAGAGATGGCCAAGGGGCGTTCGAAGGACGAGTTCCTGATCAAGTAACAACAGCGCAAAAAGGCTGGCGCTGACCGCTTCAAGCTGACCGGGTTCGTTTGAAACCCGCGCATGGCGGAACGGGTGCGGCTAGCCATCAGTGAGCGGTCCCGATGATTTCGAATACCTCTATCCCGGGCCGTCGATGACCGCGCATGGGCAAACCCCGAAGACCGCTGCCGTGATCGGCGGCGGCCCCGCGGGCCTGATGGCGGCCGAAGCCCTGTCGCAGGGCGGGGTGCAGGTCGACCTCTACGACGCCATGCCTTCGGTCGGCCGCAAGTTCCTGCTGGCCGGCGTGGGCGGGATGAACATCACCCATGCCGAAGCGTTCGACGCTTTCGTGTCGCGTTACGGCGCTCGGTCTCCATTTATCCGGCCGCTGCTCGAGTCTTTTCCCGTCGACCAACTGCGCGAGTGGGTCCACGGGCTGGGGATCGAGACGTTTGTGGGCTCATCGGGTCGGGTTTTTCCCAGGGACATGAAAGCCGCGCCCCTGTTGCGCGCATGGCTGCACCGCCTGCGCGAATCCGGGGTGCGGTTTCATGTGCGGCATCGCTGGCTGGGATGGAGCGAGGCGGGCGCCCTGCGTTTTGCCGTGCCTCATGGTGAAAAATCGGTGCAGGCCGACGCGGTGGTGATGGCGCTGGGTGGCGGCAGCTGGGCCAGGCTCGGTTCGGACGGCGCCTGGGTGCCGTTGCTGGCGCAGCGATCTATCGAGGTCGCGCCGCTGCTGCCGTCGAACTGCGGCTTCGACGTGGCGGGCGGCTGGAGCGAGCATTTGCGCAGCCGCTTCGCCGGACAGCCGCTGAAAACCGTGGCACTGCGATTCACCGATGTGTACGGGGTGAAACATGAACGCAGGGGCGAACTGATGCTGTCCGACAGCGGCGTCGAGGGCAGCCTGGTCTACGCCCTGTCTTCGTCGTTGCGCGACACGATCGCGGCTCAGGGCCCGCTGGCCGTCGAGTTGGATCTTGCACCGGATAAAACCCTGCAACGGCTCACTGCCGAAGTCGCCCACCCGCGCGGCGCGCGCTCATTGTCCAGTCATCTGCAGAGTCGTTGCGGGATCAAGGGGGTGAAGATGGCGCTGCTGCGCGAAGTGCTGACGGCCGAGCAATTGAACGACGCGGGCAAGCTCGCCCAAGCGATAAAATCATTGCCCCTGACCTTGGCTTCAGCGCGGCCGCTGGACGAAGCGATCAGCAGCGCAGGCGGCGTGCGCTTCGAGTCGCTCGACGCGAACCTGATGCTGCGCGAATTGCCCGGCGTGTTCTGCGCCGGCGAAATGCTCGACTGGGAAGCGCCAACCGGCGGCTATCTGCTGACAGCCTGCTTCGCCAGCGGCCGCGCGGCGGGTCTGGGCGCGCTGAATTATCTGGCTGGCCAAATTACAAGCACGACACCATGCTGCGACTGACTGAACTCAAACTGCCGCTCGATCATCCGCCCGAGGCCTTGCGTGCGGCGATCCTCAAGCGCCTGGAACTGGCGGACGAAGAACTGCTCGACTTCAGGATATTCAAGCGCAGCTACGATGCGCGCAAAAAGCATGCGCTGCTGCTGGTCTACGCGGTCGACATCGAAGTGAAAAACGAGGCGGCGCTGCTGAAGAAATTCCGCAACGACCGTCACCTCGCGGCGACGCCCGACATGGAATATCACTTCGTCGGCCACGCCCCCGAGCATCTGTCGGAACGCCCGGTCGTCGTCGGCTTCGGCCCGTGCGGGATCTTCGCAGCGCTGGTATTGGCGCAGATGGGTTTCAAGCCGATCGTGCTGGAGCGCGGCAAGGCGGTGCGCGAGCGTACCCAGGACACCTGGGGACTGTGGCGCAAGCACGTGCTCAACCCGGAATCCAACGTGCAGTTCGGCGAGGGTGGGGCAGGGACGTTTTCCGACGGCAAGCTCTACAGCCAGATCAAGGATCCGCGCCATCTGGGCCGCAAGGTGCTGACCGAGTTCGTCAAGGCGGGTGCGCCGGAAGAAATTCTCTACGTGTCGAAGCCGCACATCGGCACTTTCCGCCTGGTCGGCATGGTCGAGACCATGCGCCGGGAGATCGAAAAGCTGGGCGGCGAGATCCGTTTCCAGCAGCGCGTCACCGACGTGCTCATCGAGGAGGGTGAGAATGGAAAAAGCATCCGTGGCGTGACCGTCGCCAGCGGCGAGACGCTCGTCAGCAGGCACGTCATCCTCGCGCTCGGCCACAGCGCGCGCGACACCTTCGAGATGCTGCATGCGCGCGGCGTCTACATGGAAGCCAAGCCGTTTTCCATCGGCTTCCGCATCGAGCATCCGCAGTCGCTGATCGACAAGGCTCGGCTCGGGCCGAACGCCGGCAATCCGCTGCTTGGCGCGGCCGACTACAAGCTGGTGCATCACGCGAAGAACGGCCGCGCGGTATACAGCTTCTGCATGTGCCCCGGCGGCACCGTGGTCGCCGCCACCTCGGAGCCGGGGCGCGTGGTGACCAACGGCATGAGCCAGTATTCGCGCAACGAGCGCAATGCCAACGCCGGCATCGTGGTGGGCATCACGCCGGAGGATTTTCCCGGCGACGATCCGCTCGCCGGGATCGAGTTGCAGCGCAAGCTGGAGGCACGTGCCTTCGAACTCGGTGGCGGCAACTACGACGCGCCGGCGCAACGAGTCGGCGATTTTCTCGAAGGCAAGCCGTCGACGCAGCTCGGCAGCGTCGAACCCTCCTACAAGCCGGGCGTGCATCTGACCGATCTGGCATCCGCACTGCCGGACTATGCCATCGAGGCCATCCGCGAAGCGCTGCCGGCCTTCGATCAGCTGATCAAGGGTTTCGCAATGGAGGATGCGGTGCTGACCGGGGTCGAGACCCGCACCTCGTCGCCGCTGCGCATCACCCGTGGCGACGATTTCCAGAGCCTGAATGTGCGCGGGCTATATCCGGCGGGGGAGGGCGCGGGTTATGCCGGGGGGATTCTCTCCGCGGGCGTGGACGGCATCAAGGTCGCCGAGGCAGTGGCGCGGGACATGCTCGGACTTGAAGCGGCGGCCTCGGGCGCGCAGTCGGGGCCAGGCTGCGGCTATTGATTGTTCTTCCGCTAAGGTCATGATTCGCGGCCTTGTGCGCTGATCAGCCCTCGTGGGGACAGCCCACCGGGATCGCAGCGTCGCTGACAAACCAAACAGACTGCCCGGTGCCTGGCCGGGCCCAACTCGGAATAAAAATCAGCTTGCCATAGTTTCCATGTTTCAAATATTATCTAAACATGGAAACTAAAGCCGCCGTCACCGCCCTTGCAGCCATCGCCCAGGATTCGCGCCTGGCCATCTTTCGCGCACTGGTCCAGGCCGGGCCGGCTGGCCTCGCCGCCGGCAGGATCAGCGAACTTACAGGCATCGCGCCATCTTCGCTGTCGTTCCACCTCAAGGAGCTGTCGCATGCCGGGATGGTGGACTCGCAGCAGGCTGGGCGCTTCGTCATCTACACCGCGAACTTCGCGACCATGAATGCGCTGCTCGGGTTTCTCACCGAAAACTGCTGCGGCGGCAATCCCTGTTTGCCGGCCTGTTCCCCTGCCTGTTCCAACGAAAAGGAATCAACATGAAACGCCTTCACGTGCACGTCGCGGTCGACGATCTGGCCGCCAGCATCAAGTTCTATTCCGCCCTGTTCGCCGCCGAGCCGACTGTGACCAAGGCCGATTACGCCAAGTGGATGCTCGATGATCCGCGCGTCAACTTCGCCATCTCGGCGCGCGGCGCCCCGGCCGGCCTCAACCATCTGGGCGTGCAGGTCGAAAACGCCGAGGAACTGGACGAGATGAGCGCGCGCTTGCAAAAGCTCGATGCCGAGGTCGTCGAGGAAATGGGCACCGCCTGCTGCTACGCCAAGTCGGACAAGTACTGGGCCACCGATCCCACCGGCATCGCCTGGGAGACCTATCACACCCTCGACAGCATCCCGGTTTTCGGCGGACAGCAGGCGAGTGGCTGCTGCGTGCCAGAGCCTGCCGTGACCAAGGTGTCCGGCTGCATCCCGGTCAAGGCCAAGTCGGCTGCGGGCGGTTGCTGCTGAGCTTCGTTCAGTTTCATTTCAATTCATCAAGGATCCCTCGTGACTGAGAAACCCTACACCGTGCTGGTGCTGTGCACCGGCAATTCCTGTCGTTCGCAAATGGCCGAAGTGCTGCTGAACCACGACCTCGCCGGCCAGGTGCGCGCGCTCTCCGCCGGTACCCGGCCGCAGCCCAAGGTTGCCGACGGCGCGATCGAGGCGCTGAAACTCGCCGGGCTGAACACCGCGGGCCTGCATCCCAAGGACATCGATGCGGTGATGGACGAGAACATCGACCTGGTGGTGACGGTGTGCGACAACGCCAAGGAGGCCTGCCCGATCTTCCCCAAGCCGATCCCGGCCATCCATCTGCCGTTCCACGATCCGCACGGCGAGCCGCTGGAGAGTTTCCTCGCGGTGCGCGACGATATCCGCAAGCGTCTGGTTGAAGCAGTGAAGCAGGCCCTGGCTTTGGCATGAGCGGCTCCCGTTGGCGTCATGCCGCACTTGATACGGCATCCAGCGCGGCTTCAGCCGCAATCGAAACTCGCGCGCAGGCGCGACTGAATTGAACTGGATTCCGCATCAGGTCCGGAATGACGACGTGCACAGTCTTGGTGGATGACGAACTCGGCATGACTGACAGGATGCAATTCTCAGATTCGATGGAGTGTGCCAAATGAGCGCTCAATGCGAGACGACCGCCAAGCGCGCTGCCGGTGCGCCGATGAGCGTGTTCGAGCGCTGGCTCACGCTGTGGGTGGCATTGTGCATCGTCGCCGGGGTGCTGTTCGGACAGCTGTTCCCGGCACCGTTCCAGGCGCTGGGACGGATGGAAGTGGCACAGGTCAATATCCCGGTCGGCTTGCTGATCTGGATCATGATCATCCCGATGCTGATGAAGATCGACTTCGACGCGCTGCACCAGGTGAAGTCGCACTGGAAGGGCATCGGCGTCACCCTGTTTGTCAACTGGGCGGTGAAGCCCTTCTCCATGGCCCTGCTGGCGTGGATTTTCATCCGCCATGTCTTCGCCCCCTACCTGCCGGCGGAGCAACTCGACAGCTACGTCGCCGGCCTGATCCTGCTGGCCGCCGCACCCTGTACCGCGATGGTGTTCGTGTGGAGCCGGCTGACTGGCGGCGACCCGTATTTCACCCTGTCGCAGGTGGCACTCAACGACACCATCATGATCTTCGCCTTCGCGCCCATCGTCGGGCTGCTGCTCGGACTGTCGGCGATCATCGTGCCTTGGGACACGCTGTTCACCTCGGTGGTGCTGTACATCGTCATCCCGGTGATCCTGGCGCAGATCTGGCGCAAGATTCTGCTCAGACGCGGGCAGGCCGCGTTTGACGCGACCATGGCGCAACTCGGCCACGCCTCGATAATCGCGCTGCTGGCTACGCTGGTGCTGCTGTTCGCCTTCCAGGGCGAGGCGATCATCGCCCAGCCGCTGATCATCGCCTTGCTGGCCGTGCCCATCCTGATCCAGGTGTTCTTCAATTCCGGCCTGGCCTACTGGCTCAATCGCAAGGTCGGCGAAAAGCACAGCGTCGCCTGCCCGTCGGCGCTGATCGGCGCGTCCAACTTCTTCGAGCTGGCGGTGGCGGCGGCGATCGCGCTGTTCGGCTTCGAGTCTGGAGCGGCCCTTGCCACCGTGGTCGGCGTGCTGATCGAAGTGCCGGTGATGCTGCTGGTGGTGAAGATCGTCAATCGCAGCAAAGGCTGGTATGAAGCCGGTCTAGCTGCCAAATAAAGGAAACAGCATGTACAAGCGCACTGCATTGATTCTGGTCGCCGCCGTCGCGGGCTTGCTCGCACTGTCCGCTCGCGCCGACTTCCAGCCCAAGGCCGAACAGGTGGTCGATAATGTCTACGCGATCGTCGGTCCGCTCGGTCAACGCAGCGCCGGGAACGACGGTCTCAATGCCAATTTCGGCTTCGTCGTCACGCCCGAGGGGGTGATCCTGATCGACTCCGGCGCCAGTCGTCTCGGCGCCGAAAAACTCGCCGCCGCCATCGCCAAGGTGACCGACAAGCCGGTGCGCTGGGTCGTCAACACCGGCAGTCAGGACCACCGCTGGCTGGGCAACGATTATTTCGCCGGCAAGGGCGCCGAGGTTATCGCGCTCGCCCGCACCGCCGCCACCCAGGCCGAATATGCCGAGCAGCACATGCAGGGAATGAAACGCTTTCTCGGCGAGCGCATGCAGGGGACCAAGCCGCTGCCTGCGAGCAAAACCCTCACGGGTGATTCGGCGACGCTGCAACTCGGCGGTGAAACGCTCGAACTGACCTATACCGACGCGCACTTCCCGGGTGACGCCTGGGTCTGGTTGCCGAAGCGCGGGGTCATGTTCAGCGGTGATCTGGTCTACGTCGACCGCATCCTCGGGGTGTTGCCGTGGTCGAGCGTCAGCAATGGCCACAAGTCCTTCAAGGCGCTGGCTGCGCTGCAGCCCGCGCGCATCGTCCCCGGCCACGGCCGGGTATGCGACCTGGCGCAGGCGCAGCGCGAAACCGGCGATTACTACGATTTCCTCGCCGACAAGGTCGGTGCCGCGGCGAAGGAGATGGAGCCGCTGACTGCGACGCTCGACCGCTATCAGGACATGCCCCGGTTCAGGCATCTGCATAATTACGACGACCTGCACCGGGCCAACATGAGCCGCGCCTTCACCGAGTTCGAGTCGCAGTAATGTTCGATGCGCTGGCCAGCCTGCTGGTCTTCGAGCTGGCCGGCCTGACACCGGACAGCCCGCTCGGCGCGGCGCTGCATTTCTTCGTCATGGACGTGGCGAAGATCCTGGTGCTCTTGACCACCGTGATCTACCTGATGGGCTGGCTGCGCGCGCTGCTCACTCCGGAAAAGGTGCGGACGTTGATGCGCGGCCGTTCCGGTCCGGGCGCGCGCCTGATGGCGGTGGGCCTGGGCGCGGTGACGCCTTTCTGCTCGTGTTCGTCGATTCCACTCTTCATCGGCTTCGTCGAGGCCGGCATCCCGCTCGGCGTGACCTTGTCGTTCCTGATCGCCAGCCCGATGGTCAACCAGGTCGCCGTGGTCGTGCTGGCCGGCGTCATCGGCTGGGAGATGACGCTGATCTACGTACTCACCGGACTGACCGTCGCCTTCGTCGGCGGCTATGTGCTGCAGGCCTTCAGGCTGGAACGCTGGGTCGAGGACTACGTCTGGAAAATCCAGATGGGCGAGGCGGCGCAGCAGGTCGAGCAGGACAACAGCCTGCGCGCCCGCCACGACTATGCCTGGAACGAAGTGCGGCAGATCGTCGGCCGCATCTGGAAATACGTAATCATCGGTGTCGGCATCGGCGCCGTCATCCACGGCTACGTGCCAGCGGATTTTGTCGCCAGGATTGCCGGCGACGGCAGCGTGCTGTCGGTGATCGTCGCCGTGCTGGCCGGCGTGCCTATGTATTCCGACGCGGTCGGCATCATCCCGGTGGCCGAGGCCCTGCTCGGCAAGGGCGTGCCGCTCGGCACCGTGCTGGCTTTCATGATGGCGGTCATCGCGCTGTCGCTGCCGGAGATGCTGATCCTGCGCAAGGTCGTCAAATGGCCGCTGCTCGGCATCTTCGCCGCCTATCTCGCCACCGCCTTCGTGCTGGTCGGCGTCCTGTTCAACGCCCTGAGGAGTGTCATCGCATGAGTAACGAACTGCATCCGTCCATCGTCGCCCTGGTTTCGCTGGCTGCGAACATCGCCGCCAACCATCCCAAACAGGGGCTGTGTCAGGTCGACCGGCTGAAGGGCTACGGCGTATCCCGCGAGCAGATCGACGCGGTGATCGAGATCGCCCGTCACATCCGCGACGAGGCGGCGCAGAATCTCGATGCCAGCTTTGACGAGGCCTATGCGGCCGGCACCAAGAAAGCCGACCCGTTCGCCAAAATCGGCATGGTCGAGTCGGGCGCGGCCTGCTGCACCCCCACGCCCTCGGGCAAATCGTGTTGCTGATCAGGAGAAACGCATGAAAGACATCAAGGTACTCGGCAGCGGTTGCGCCAACTGCAAGACCACGCTGAAACTGATCGAGGAGGCCGCCAGGGCGCGCGGCCTCGAGGTCAAGCTGGAAAAGGTCGAGGACATGGCGGCGATCCTCGGCTATGGCGTGATGTCCACCCCCGGCGTGGTGATCGACGGCAAGGTGGTGCATGCCGGTGGCGTCCCGGACCGCAAGAAGATCGACAGCTGGCTGGCTTGAACGGGGTTTTTATGAGTCGGTCGGGCATGATGAAATCAAGCGCTCGGATCGGTCCGTTGCCACCCGCCTACCGGGCCCCGGCCCTGTGGCTGCTGGTCGCGGTGCTCGCAGGCCTCGCCCTGCTGCTGCCGCCGATCGCGCAGACACCCCACTATCATGATTTTGTCGACCAGCGCAGCTGCTGGGGAATCCCCAACTGTCTCGACTCCCTGTCCAATATCCCCTTCATGCTCGCCGGCGCGATCGGCCTGTTCCTGCTGCACCGTTCAGCAGCGCAGGGAAGGTTCCGCGACCCGCGCGAGGCCTGGCCCTATCGGCTGTTCTTCGTCGGCGCTGTCCTCATCGGTTTCGGCTCCGGCTATTACCACCTCGAGCCGACCAACGATCGTCTGCTGTGGGATCGCTTGGCGATGATGCTGACCTTCATGTCCTGGGTCGCCGCCATCGTCGCCGAGCGTGTCAGCCTGCAGGCCGGGCTGCGCCTGCTGCCGCTGTTGCTCGCGGCCGGGCTCGGCAGTGCCGCGTGGTGGTGGTGGAGCGAGGTGCAGGGAACGGGGGACATGCGTTTCTACCTGCTGATGCAGTTGTATCCCATGCTGCTGATTCCGCTGCTGCTATGGCTTTACCCGCCGCGTTACAGCGGTGACCGGACGATTCTGGGTGTCGTCGGCTTGTACCTGCTGGCGTTGCTGTTCGATCGCGGTGACCGCGTGGTTTTCGGGCTTACCGACGGGGTGGTGAGCGGGCATACCATCAAGCATTTGATCGCCGCGCTTGCGGTCCTGGCGATAGCTCGGCATTTGCAGCGTCGCCATGCGTTCTGATGCCCGCCAAGCTTGAAGGGCTGAATGAATAAAGGGCTTGGCCTCGGCCAAACCCTTTACTTTATATATATGGTGCGGCGATCTGACCCGAATATCGTCTTGTAAAGCCCGCCGGTAAAGGGTTTGAGATTTTTCGGATTTTAAGATGCCAACAAAAGTACCAACATTTTTTTCCGACACCCAACTAGTGCACCTTCGGAAATATCCCCTAACAATTAATTAATTAGATCAAAGCGCCTCAGTCGCCAGTGTCAAAATCGCGCTGCGAAATCTCCTGCCGCCCTTGGGCTTCGGTCAGCATTAGCAAGGGGGAGCAATGCGAGGACGGGGATGCCGTGGCTACCTGCGATTGGTGGAGAGCTGGCAAACGATTGGGGGTTTCTGCTGACGTGCTGGTCACGGTGCAGGGACGACTCATCTCAACAGCGGGCATTTCGGCTACCAGATCCTTGACCGGCAGTTGTTCGGCCATTGCGGCCGGTGGAGTCGCCTCAGCAGAATGACCGGTGTCGCGCAGGTTGCCGACGTTTAGTGAGTACGCTGCCTGAATGGCCGCTTTTTTTAGCAGCGAAGGACGGGCAGCCGACCCGGAACAGCCATTGAGCGTTTGCGCTGAGAACATCCGGTTTTCGGCCAATGCAGCCGGTAGTTAAGAATCGTGGTCCCCTGTTGTTGTGCAAAGAATGTAACCGGAGCGAGTAGACGGACAGGTACGTTGACTCAGATTGAAGGTAACCGACGAGATGGAGTTTACCGATCATGGGCAAGCACGAGCGACGGGCCTATCTGGAGGCGATCCGAGACCGTTACCTGATGAAGGCCGACCGAGCCGGCAATGCGAGGATACTGGATGAGTTCTGGCCGTGTGTCGTTATCTGTAGAAGTTCAGACGTGATTTGACAATCAAGCACCGTCAAAACGGGACAACTGTTAGATCAGGTCTGAACTTCTACAAATTAATGCTTTCCAGAGTTTGACGCTGCCATATGGAACGTAACGCCATGTGTGTTTCAAGGTGTTCAATTCGTCCAGATCAACTTATTTCGGCTTCCAAAAGATGTCCCACCCACGCCGTTGGTCTTTGACCACTTCGGGATGCTCCTTCAAGTATGCATCGATAAAAACCATGAACTCGGAAACGTAATGCTTATCCATCTTTCGCCGCGGGTTCCTCATCAAGGAGATACGGTCCTTCTTGGAAAGAGGGGTTGACCACAGTTGGGGATAATGAAGACTGGGCATGACTGACATTCGATGTTGGTGGACTCAGTACTGGTCGGCCGCCCATCCATCCAGAACGGAGCAAGCCTCCGGTGTAGGAAAGCTAAAATCCTTGGTCTGCTCGGAGGTATGGCAAAGATACTGGTTGCCTTGGCTATCCGACAGGTTTCGCAGTGGTACTTCACCGAGGGTTTCGTAGCCGCGAGCATCCATCATGACGAATTGGTAATCCTCCCCCACGCTGATCTCTAACCTGCCGCCGTTGCCCTCACCATACTTCCTCCACCAGGAGTCCGGATTGGCACCGTCATAGTAGGCAGGCATGGGGTAACTGTTCTGATGCCAGGCCATAATGGTCGGGTCTTGCATATGATTTCGCCTGGCAACACCTTTAGCAAGGACACTGGCGTTTTGAAAGTTGAGGGGGCTCCCCCGATACTCGATATGAACGTTACGCATGATATTTCCTTCGATAATTGGCGCTGGATGACAACTGACGGCGTATTTGCCTATGAACACATACCTAATATATAGACCAATACCCGACTAAATAGGTCAAGTAATTCTGATGCCCGGCATAACCCCCATGAATAGGTCTGTGCAGGGTGTTTGCGGGGGATGCCCCATTCACCGCCTACGTTCTGCACAGAAGGTATCGAACAGTGTTCTCCAGCTTGGTTTGACCGAGCAAGAGTCGGTAGAGCGGGAGATCCCAAAAAACAATCTTTTATTGAGAAACTTCAGAAACGCGGCCTCCAAGTGCAGGTCAGGGGCTTGTGAGGACTCAGTCAGTCCCAGCGGTCGTCGCGCACTTCCACCCAGCCCGCGGCCACCCTGACCGGAAAGGTGGCCACGGCGGTGTAGGCCGGCGGTGCAGTGACGGCGCCGGTGCGGAGGTTGAAGCGGGCACCATGGCGCGGACAGACGATCTCTTCACCTTGGAGCTCACCGCTCGCCAGTTCGCCGCCGTCGTGGGTGCACGTGTCCTCGATCGCGCAATAATCGCCCCCGAGGTTGAATACCGCCACAGCCACGCCGTCGACATCCACCACGCGGCGGCTGCCCGGTGGCAATTCCTCGATGGGGGCGACCTTGACCCAGTCGCTCATACCAGTCCGAGCTGCAGCCGCGCGGCCTCACTCATGCGGCTTTGATCCCAGGGGGGATCCCAGACGATCTCGACGTGGGCGCTGGTCACGCCTTTGACTTGCGCCACGGTTTGCTCGACCTGCGTGGGGAAGGTCTGCGCCACTGGGCAGCCGGGGGCGGTGAGGGTCATGCGGATGTCGACGCAGCCATCGGCATCGACATCGAGCGCGTAGATCAGTCCCAGGTCGTAGATATTGACTGGCAGCTCAGGATCGAAAATTGTGCACAGGGCTGCGATGACCTGCTGTTGCAGGCCCTGTTCGGGGCGCTTACCAGTGACCAGACGAGCGAGGTTGATCATGATGGCGGCGAGGGCTGCGAAGGTTGCGGGCAGAACGGCGACGGGCCTTCGGTGCATACCGTTTCCGCACGCTCGTCGAGCG
>Ga0209703_1000299_pt1 | contig 13217 bp, 12 predicted proteins | sample PPLLak12cMay2015_2_FD_187256 | JGI IMG/M metagenome (GOLD analysis project Ga0209703, IMG submission 187256) | Freshwater sediment microbial communities from Prairie Pothole Lake near Jamestown, North Dakota, USA - PPLs Lake P8 Core (1) Depth... | ecosystem: Environmental > Aquatic > Freshwater...
GAAGGACCGGTCCCTTCACTTCAAAAAATTTTGAATAGTTCTTTGTCTTCCTCAAACCAAAACGCTCTTCACCGTAGCGTTTCACCTCCTGGACGAAATGGAGCTTCTCTTTAGTAAGTGGTCCGGCCTCTTCATCTCTTAAGAGCTCATCAACAGAGACGCTGTGAAAGGTGATGTAGCTTTGATGCCACCCCAGCCTGGAGAGGTAGAGGACATCTCCGCAGCCCATGGAGGAAAGGAAAAGGAAGAGGAGAAGGAATCGCTTGAAACACCTCATGATGCCTCTTTTGTAATATATCTGATGGAGGGAATCAATGGGCCCAGCGTTAACAGGAGCCTCTTAAAATCTCTGCCCTTTTGGAGTATAATTTTCCATGAAGGGGGTGATCGAGACGACGATTTTAAAGAAACTGAGGGACTATTTTGAAAAGAACCAAGTCGCCTATGAAGTGGGATTCCATCCAGAGGTCTTCACAGCTCAAGAGATTGCAGCAGCTCAGCATATCCCGGGTAAAGAGATGGTCAAGGTGGTCATGGTGAAGGCCGATGGGAAGATGCTCATGTTGGTCCTGCCGGCCAGTTATCAGATCGATATAAAAAAGCTGAAAAAAGTTCTTAAGTGCAAGAAGGTGAGTATGGCAAAAGAAAAGCAGTTTGAAGAACTCTTTCCCGACTGCGAGGTAGGAGCCATGCCTCCCTTTGGAAATCTCTACAACTTAGAGGTCTGGGTAGATCAGGTGCTTACAGAGGATGCATCCATTGTCTTTCAGGCTGGGAATCATATCGAAACCGTGAGGATCAAATACAGTGATTATGCCCGGCTGACTAACCCCAAGGTTGGCGATTTCAGCATTCACCTGTAAACGATTCAGGGAAAGGTTTAGGTTAAGGTTAAGATTTTTTTAACCTCAGCTTAACCTCAACCTTCAAGGTTCATTCCTTCTCAACTTCTGCAATACGATCACCAAAGCCATCAAGCCGAATCCGATGATATCGTAGAGGGCAATCGGATAGACCAGCAACAACCCTGCCACAATGAGCATGATCCGTTCATAAAGGGTGGTCTTCTTTAAGAACCAACCTTCGACGCCACCTGCCAGGGCAGCAAGTCCAATAAAAGCAGTGATGGTTGTCCAGATGATGTCCACTGCCGGCCCTTTCAGCAGGATACCAATTCCTTTTGGGTCTAAAGTGAACATGAAAGGAACGATGAAAGCAGGAAGGGTATATTTCCAGGCATACAGGGTCGTCTTATAGGGATTCCCCTTGGTCAGGGCCGCTGCAGCAAAGCACGAGAGGGCCGTTGGCGGAGAGACCTCTGAGAGGATTGAATAGTAAAAGACAAACATATGAGCGGCAAAGTCAGGAACTCCAAGCATTATCAAAGCCGGTGCAGCGATTACCGCAGCAATAATGTAAGAAGCCGTGACCGGAACGGCCAAACCAATCACCCAGACGATGAGAGCCGTATAGACAGCGGTTAAGAAAACACTGCCACCTGCATAGGCGATAATGATCGAACTGAACTTCAATCCCAACCCGGTCAGGGTCACCACTCCTACAATGATTCCAGCGGCTGCACAAGTAGATGCAACGCTCAATACCCCGATCGAACCTCCTCTCAATGCCCGAACCAATTTTTTAGGAGTAAGGGCTGTATCTTTCCTTATGAAACTCACTGCAAAGGTGATCACGGTTGACCAGAAGACTGCCATGATAGGCGTAAAACCTATAACCATGATCCCCACAATGGCGACGAGTGAGATGAAATGAAACCCATAGAGATAAGTGAGCTGCCACAGACTATAGGTTTTATCATAGGCGATCTCCTCCGCCCCGAACTTTTTGGCATCCAATTCTACCATTAAAAAGATAGACCAATAATAAAGGCAGGTAGGAATACAGGCCATGACGATAACATCGAGGTAGGAGATCTTTAAGAATTCAGCGATTAGAAAAGCGGCTGCGCCCAGAACAGGAGGGGAGAGGATCGCCCCGATTCCTCCTGCAGAGAGGAGCCCACCTGCAGCATCCTTACTATAGCCAGCCTTAGCCAGCATGGGATAGGCCACAGCTCCCAATGTGACTGTGGTTGCCACGCCACTTCCAGAGGGACCACCAAGGAGGAAAGAGGCCAGTGTTACAGTCCGGCCCGCACTTGTAGACTTTCCACCCATTGCGGCAAAAGAAAAATCAATAAAGAACTTTCCTGCCCCCGAGAATTCTAAAAAGGCGCCCCAAATGGTGAAGAGAATGATGAATGTCGAGGAAACATCGATCGGAATTCCGAAGATTCCCTCAAGGGTCATATACATATGGCCGACGATCCGATCAATATCGTATCCTCGGTGGGTCCAAGGATGGGGAAGGCTCGGTCCAACGAAGGCGTAGATGAGAAAGGCGATAACGATCGTAGCCATGATCCAACCCGTTGTCCTTCGGCTTGCTTCTAAAACTAAAAGGATCAAGATGACCCCAAAAAACTTATCCCAGAAATTTGGAACAACAGAGCGATAGATGAAGTCTTCAAAATCAACCAGCATATAGACGATGACGGCAATACCGAGTAGTGCGAGGAGATAGTCATACCAGACGATCCGATGTTTAAATCGTTTAAGAGACGGGAAGATAAGGAAAGAGAGAAAGAGCACAAGCATGACATGAATGCCTCTTAGAACCTGAGTCATGATGATGCCGACGGCGGCATAGAGGTGAATGAGAGACATCACGACAGCTACCACCGTGATGAAAATATCCATCTTCCCTGTAAGGCGACGGGAAGGCCCCTCCTCTTCTTCAATATACTTTTCAGCCTCTTTGAGGGCTTCTTCGGTGATGACTGCTTCCTGATCTTGTTTTTTCCACTTCTCTTCTTCCACGGAGCGCCCCGCCCTGACAGATATGGACATGTGAAATGGTGAAAATAAGTAGGGCGTGATCCCCCTGCCTTCGCCGAAGCGGCTTCGCGCAGGCAGGCGATCACGCCCTTTGATGGTACGGTTCGCCTGCCTGCCCCGCCCTCGGTCGGGACCGGGGCCGGTAGGCAGGGGAAACGCACCTTACATTCCTGATACAGTGGGTCACAATAAGTTCGTTAACCTAATATTCTTTGCGTATCTTCGCAAGAAGATATCTCCACAACGGGATCGTTTCCACCCTCATCTGAATGCGATCTCCTTTTTCTCCGATCTGACTCAAGTAGATCTTCCTATCCCTCACGATCAATCCCTGGCCTTCCCCCATTCCCCTCCTGATAATAAAGACGGCACCCAATCTCTGATTCATCGGATGGAACTCGTTCGTATCCTCGAATCCGTAATACTCCATGACCCCGGGGCTTTTGGTCCTCACACCCCTGAGAACAATCGCCCCTTTCTCTGCTTGAAATTCCTCTGTCACCGGTTCTTTATAGATGGAGTGAATATAGAAGATGGAAAAAGGCTCGGAGGCCCCGATTCGCATGCGGACCGTATTAGCCCGATCCATGTTCTCCACCTGGAGGAGATGCACCTTCTTAAGAAATAAAACCCCTCCTGCCACGATCAAGATTCCAATCACTAACAGGAGGGGCCAGATCTTTCGTTTCAATTACTTAATCTTAAGTCCTTTCTCTGTGAAATATCGAACGACCCCTGGATGAATTGGAAAAGGTGATCCCCCAACTTGGGGTTCCAAAGATAAGTATCTTGCATCTCTATGGGATGCTACCAATTCCGGTTTGTGGTCAAATAAAGTCTTCACGATATCATAAGCAACGTCGCCCTTCATCCTTTCATTGCAAACTAAGAGATTCCACACCACAGCCATCTCAACATCCACATCCTGTCCTGGGTAGGTCTTGGCAGGAATGATGCCTTTCACGTAGAGAGGCCCGTACTTCTCCCTCATCTTGGAAACCGCATCTCCATGAGGGATGATCTTGATCTTAATTCCTGGGGTAGCCCCCAAATCTGTCACCGCCGCAGTGGGAAGGCCTCCGTCCCAGAAGAAGGCATCAATCTTCCTGTCCTTGAGTGCCCCTGCTGATTCAGAAACGCCCAATCTATCCCTGGTAAAATCCTTATCCGGAGTCAATCCATAGGCCTCCAGAACCCTCAGGGCCTTTACCTCTGTTCCACTCCCAGGAGCACCAGTTGAAACCCTTTTTCCTTTAAGATCTGCCACCTTCTCAATGCCTTTGCCCTCAATGGTCACAATATGCATATTATTCGGATAAAGAACCGCTACTGTCCTCAGAGGAATCTTCTCTTTGAATTTACCCTTTCCCTGATAGGCATCCCATCCCACATCTGCCATGATCAGGGCTAAGTCTGCCTTCCCCTGCCCCACCAGAAGACAATTATCCACAGAAGCAGTGGTCACTTCTGCAGTAGCCTCTGCATAAGGAATATATTTGGATATGACGTTGGCCATACCTCCACCTAAGGGATAATAGACGCCCCCTGTGCCTCCGGTGGCGATAGACAAGCGAACTGTCTTCTGAGCCCATGCCGAGGAAACCCCGAAAACCAAAACCGCAATAATTCCTAATATAAATAACCGTCTCATAAAAACCTCCTTTCGAAGCATTAGGATCGTTTTTTTATATGAAACCTCTCAACCGTTGTCAATAAGAAGTTTCTGCCAGTTTCATTTCAGATTTTAGATTTGAGATTTAAGATTTAAGATCTTTCAATCTCCAATCTGCAATCTACAATCTCCAATTTCATTAATAAGACGGATGTCTCGGCTTCACTCCAGCCTTCTTCTCCTCGTAGCGGGCAAGGAGGTAAAGGACATCGGAGAGGCGGTTGAGATATTCCAGGATTTTTGGGTTGGAAAGCATTCTCTTCGACTTCATCTCCGCCACTCTCCGCTCTGTCCTTCTCGAAACGGCACGGGCCACATCCAGAATGCTGGAGACATAGGTCTCTCCATAGATGATAAATTTCGGCTCCGGCATGAGCGACACCTCAAAATCGGTGGAGAGGCGAGTCAACCAATCCACTTCCCTCTGGGTAATCTCTCTCTTGAGCAGTCTCTTGTCCTTCCCTGATAGGGCAAGTTCCGAACCCATGAGATAAAGGTGATTCTGAATGGTCAGCAACGTCTCCTTCACCGTTCGATCTTTTGAGACAGATCTCGCCATTCCCAAAAAGGAGTTCAGTTCGTCCAGGGTCCCATAGGTCTCGGGCCGGAGATGGAATTTGGGAACACGCCTTCCTCCCAAAAGACTGGTGAATCCCTTATCTCCCTTTTTCGTGGTGATGGGCATAAGCTTAAGCGGAAGAAATCCGAAGCACGAAATACGAATATCGAAACAATCTCAAAATTCTAAATCCAAATGTTCCAAAAGCTGTTTTGAATTTTTGTCATTTGATATTCAAATTTGTTTCGGATTTCGATATTCGAATTTCGGATTTCTCCACATGGGTGATCTGAAGTTCCCCCTTAACCAAACGATAACAGGTATTCTTCATCCAGTTTTGATCATCTTGACCTGGAAAATCCTTACGGAAGAAGGAACCTCTGCTCTCCTTTCGAGGCAGACTCCCCTGCAAAATGGCTTTTAGGACAAGGGTCCCGTTCTCCAACTCCTTCTTTCTAAAGAGATCTTTCTGGGCAGCAGCATAGACTCTGTCGATTCTTTTCTCCAAGGCAACCAGTTGATCCAGCCCTTCTTTTATCAAACTCTCCTCCCGAATTGGACCGGCGAATTTCCAGGCCAGATCCTTCAAGCTCTTCATGAGCTCGCCAGCAGGATCGAAAGCCCCTCTCTTTCGCTTCATATAATTTTCTGCTCTCCTCTCCCATCTCTTCAAGGAGGCTTCTGAAAAGAGATGGGATGGATCCTGTACCCCTCCTTTTTGAAGGACCTCTTCGGCTGCCGCCCTGCCAGCCAGGGCTCCGAAAACAGCACATTCGGTCAGGGCATTTCCACCCATCCGATTGGCTCCGTGAACTCCCCATGCGACCTCCCCTGCTGCAAAGAGTCCAGGGAGGGCCGTTCTTCCATTTTTATCAATCTCAACACCTCCCATGAAGAAGTGGACGGCGGGCGAGATGAGAAAGGCTCGATCTTTGAAAGGAAATTTTGACATCTTGATGAAATTGAGGGGATACTGTTCCCACTCCCCAGGGGGAGCCTGGGTGAGGTCAAAATAGACATCCCCTTTTTGAGAAGCTTGATGGAGGGCAATGGAGACTCGATCCCTTTCTGTGATAATGGCTCGATTGAGATCCCTTCCGATGCCAAGTTTTTCAAAGAGATCCTCTCCCTTCTCATTGAATAATCGGACCTCCTTGGGAAAGGGAGGCAGGAGAATGAAGGAGGAAAGCCTTGGCTCTGCGAGGACAAAAGGATAGAATTGAACGAATTCCATGTCAAGAAGGGGGAGGCCTGATCGAAGGGCCAACGCATACCCATCTCCGAGGATGCTCCGCTGATTGTCATTTCTGCGGTAAATGGCTCCTGCTCCCCCTGCCGCCAGGAGAATAGCCCTCGATTGAACCAGACAGGGTCTCCCGTTCGTTAGGAAACCAAAGGCCCCCCGAACCTCTCCTTCCTCAACAATCAGATCGAAGATGACCAATCCTGGAAGGAGCTGAATGGAGCTTCTTTTCAATCTCTCGACCAAGGGCTTAACGAGGAGAACACCGGCCAACCGGGAAGAACCCTCCGGTCGATCGGTCACATATCCTCTTCCCCTTTCAGCTAAAGGAGCCCCTTCCCGTTTCAATCCCTCAATGGCCTCAGGCCCCTTTTCAATGAGGGTCCTGACCAGTTCAATCTGGTTCAACCCCTTCCCACACTCCAAGGTCTCCTTCAGATGTTCTTCTCTAGAAAATCGGGAGTTCGCAACGCTGAAGGCCCCATTGGCCAGGGAGGTATTCGTTCCCATTCCGATGGCGAACTTCCCGACCAAGAGGACTTTTAGACCCAACCTCTCTGCCTCTAAGGCAGAGACCATGCCAGCCAGGCCGCTGCCGAGGACAAGGATATCAGTATAGAAGTTTTCCATCTTAGGATCGTGTGGGTGGATGTTATTCTAGTTTGGTTCGCCGAATTTCGTAAACGACAGGATTCTTGACGTCTGGGCAAGGATGTCTCGCCACGTCTTTATTTTCCAGCCATGGATAATGGGCTCCATAAAGGAGCCCATGGATCTTATACATCATGCTGCAGAGGGAGTGCCAGCAAATCCTGCCGGCCATCCCTTCACCATCGAACGTTGCCACATCGCCTACCCGATGTCCAAAAGGACATTCTCCTTCTTGTTTGATGACTTCCACCTCAACTCGATAGGGAGCTTTCATCTTCTTATCCTACACCTCTCCCGTTCGCCCATTTGAAAGGTCGTTAAAGATTGGCTCAAATCCTCTTGAGATAGAGCTCCACGGGCAAGCCCTTGATCGCCAGGAACCATACCCACCTACGCCCCCGGGCGCTGGAGCAAGTCGCTGCACAAGCGCCTAGGCTTGGGTGGGTCATCCGCCAGTGAGCGAAATCCGTCGAAGCATGGTAGATCTATCGCCGAAAGGATGCTTATCAGGAGTTACGGATTCCTCCACGGCCAAGGCCGTGCTTTCCTGCGTAGGCGGATGATAAATCGTTGGGCTGGGATTGAGCGCCTAAGCCCTTTTCCTGGGCTTCATCGGTTTTTCGCAGCAGACGATATCGCACATATCGACGCACCCGCAGATCTCGTCCACCCTTACGGCGAGCCCGCAGACGCTACACTTATAAACATCCCCCTTCTTCACGCCTTTTTTCGCAACCGCCTTCGAACCCTTCTTGGTCACTTTCTTCTGTGCCACGGCTAACTCCTTTCATGATTGATTTGAGACTTACCCTTTTTTGTTAAACGCGAAAACTGCCGTTCATTTCTCTTCCCTCATCCCAAACTCGTGGCATTCATGAGGGCTTCTTCCATCTGGCGCAAGACTGAAAAATGGACCGATTCCTCCTGCGCCAACTGGCTATAGAAGGCCTTCTCAGATTCGCTGGTCGCCTCCCGGGCTAAACGATCATAGAAGGCATGTCCCTTGATCTCAAGTTGCAGGGCCAGCCGGACCGCCTCCAGTTCACTGGTTTTTATCAGGACCCTCGGGTCCGTCTCTCTCTTCGCCTGCTCGAAGATATTCTCAAGGTGGTTTTTATGGGAACCCGGAGGGAGGAAAACGTCCTTCTCGGAAGAGAGACAGCGCCTGTGGACCTCCTTGACTCTCTGGATATGGCTCAGTTCTTCCTCGGCAAGCACTTTAAAGATCGACTTGGTGAAATAGGTTTCCGCTTTTTCAGCTGCCTGAAGAAAGAACTCCCGACCATCGATCTCGAATCGAATGGCCTCCTCCAGCGCTTTTTGAATTCCGCTCTTTTCCATCCTCTTCAACCTTTCTCGACCGACTCCAGTTCAAACTTCACATTTCCGACTGGAAGGTCCAGCTCCATCAACAGGGGAATTCTTTCCCCGTCTGCCGTGTACCAGATTCGGATGATCCCTTCCTTTTCCCCGAAGGTGGAGAAGGAGGTGGTGGATTCCAGACGGATGGCTTGCACTTCTCCATACTTCTTCGATTTCACCCTCTCCCGTTTTGAATGAAAAACCATCGCGCGTAGCTTCACACCATCGTAAATGGACATGCGAATATCCTGCCCTGGATGGAGTTCCTCTTTTAAATAATACCGGGCAAACATGGAGAGGGGATCATAGGTAGAGGGGGGAAGGGACACCTCCTCCTTGTCTCCTCCCTCCTTTTTTTCTACCACCACCTTCTGACGGGAAGGATCGAACAAGAGGGTATGGAGATAGTTTTTCTTCTGGATCAGAAGCCCCTCCTGATCCACTTCCTTCACATATCGCACCGGCAAACAGGTATCCGTCTCCATCGTCGAAGTGAAGCGATTGTTCATCCGAAAGAGGGGGCCAAAGTACCCGAGGGAGCGAAAGGAAGCGTGAATCTGAAAGAGAGATTTTCCCTGGTGAAAAGATTCATTGTCAATCTTAATGGTGGCTTTGAAAATAGGAACGCCGAACTTGGTGGCCGTATAATGGAAAACCTTTCCGGTTCCGGGTGAGGATTGAGACATCAGCTGCGGCCCATCGCCATAGACCGCAGATCCAAAGAGGAATAGAATACCAACGACAGGAATAATTCTAATCCTCAGCCTCATTCTTCAATCCATCATTGCCAAGAACAATACATCCAAAATCCCAAATCACAAATTCCAAATCCCAAATAAGCACCAAATTCCAAATTCAAATGACTCAACCCCCTCACCCTCTCCCTCTCCCCTTGGGGGAGAGGGTGGGGTGAGGGGGAATTCGAATTTAGTTGATTCCTGCCTGCCGGTAGGCAGGGGGATTTATTTGTGATTTGGTGCTTGGAATTTGGTGCTTCCATATGGCTATACCCTCTGCTTGATGCTTTTCTCACCCACAATCCGAATAACCGCAGAGACACTTCACGCAACCCTCCTCAAAGATGAGGGGACCTCCGCACTCGGGACAGGCTCCTCTCAAAAAGATGGGAATGGACGTCTCCCGGGGATTTGGCTCCTTTTTCTCCGGCAGAAGGGCATGGATCTTCCCGACGGCTTCGGCCTCTGATCTCGGCCTTTCTGGTTTCTCATTGAGATGCCATTCGATCGCCTTGGCCACAGCATCGGCACAGGACAGGATCTTTCCCTCCCGATACCACACGGGCGTATGACAACTGATCCCTTTGAGTTGCCGAATGATATCCTCTGGCTCAACCCCGGATCGGAAGGCCAGGGAGACAAGTCGTCCAATTGCCTCGGATTGGGACGCGGCACAACCTCCTGCCTTTCCAATCTGATTGAACATTTCAAAAAGGTTGCCATCCTCATCTTCATTGACCGTGACATAAAGGTTTCCGCATCCGGTTCGGATCTTTCGAGTGGAACCGTGAATGACATCCTTACGAGCCTTCGGTCTAACCTCCACAACCGGCAAGGCCTCTTCCTCCTTCAATGGGTCTTCATGGGTACAAGCCATTCCTTTATAGAGGACCTGTTTCTCCCGGCTCCGGTCTCGGTAGATCGTCACTCCCTTGCAACCCAACTCGTAGGCCAACAGATAGACTTTTTCCACATCATCCACCGTGGCCTCGTGAGGGAAATTGACCGTCTTGGAAACCGCATTGTCTGTATACTTTTGAAAAGCGCCCTGCATCCGGATATGGTCTTCCGGAAGAATATCATGGGCGGTCACAAAGAGTTTTCGGAACTTTTCAGGAACCTCGGGGAGATGATTGAGATGCCCGTTTTGAGCAATCTCTTCCATGAGATGTTCTGAATAGAACTCCTCCTTCCTGGCGATCGTTTCAAAGAGCGGATTGACCTCCAACAGTTCTTTCCCATCCAGGACATGCCGGACAAAGGCGAGGGCGAAGACAGGCTCAATCCCTGATGAGACTCCCGCGATAATGGAGAGGGTTCCCGTGGGGGCAATCGTGGTGATCGTGGCGTTCCTCATCGCATCCCAACGGTTCTTCAGTAAACTCGAATCGAAATTGGGGAAGGAACCTCTCTTCAGAGCCAACTCCCTCGAGGCCTTCTTTCCTTTTTCCTGGATGAAGGCCATCACCCTCTCCGCCACCTCCAGGGCCTGGGGGTCATTGTAGGGAATGCCCAACCGAATCAAAAGGTCGGCAAAACCCATGATGCCCAACCCGATCTTCCGGTTGCCTTTGGTTCTGGCTTCAATCTGAGGAAGGGTGTAGCGATTCATGTCAATCACGTTATCCAAAAAATGGACCGCCTTTTCCGCGACGGAACCGAGCTTTTCCCAGTCGATGCCCCCGTTCTTGGTCATGTTGGAGAGATTGACGGAACCGAGATTACAGGACTCATAGGGGAGGAGCGGTTGCTCTCCACATGGATTGGTGCTTTCAATGGGCCCCACCCCGGGTGTGGGGTTGTCCTGATTGATCCGGTCGATGAAGATGATTCCTGGGTCTCCGTTCTTCCAGGCATAATAGACCATCTTCTCAAAGACCTGGCGCGCCTTGAGAAAATGAATCGCCTCTCCACCCCTCGGATTCCGGAGAGGATATTCTCCGTTTCGCCTCACGGCTTCCATAAACTCATTGGTGGCAGCCACGGAGATATTGAAATTGTTGAAGTGACGATCTCCCTCTTTACACTGGATGAACTCGAGAATGTCCGGGTGATCCACCCGAAGGATGCCCATATTTGCTCCCCTGCGAGTCCCCCCCTGTTTGACCGTTTCGGTAGCCGCATCGAAGACGCTCATGAAGGAGACAGGACCGCTGGAGACGCCTTTCGTCGAACCCACCACATCATTTTTCGGCCGGATCCGGGAGAAAGAAAACCCGGTCCCGCCGCCGCTCTTCTGGATCAAGGCCATCTGTTTCACCGCATCGAAGATCTCCTCCATCGAATCCCCCACCGGCAAGACAAAGCAGGCGGAAAGTTGTTGGAGTTCCCTCCCGGCATTCATCAGCGTGGGGGAATTGGGAAGAAAATCCAGGGAAGCCATCAGGGCGTAGAATTCTTCTTCGACAGGAGTGAGGTCCGCCTCAGAGGGATAGAATCGATCGGCCTGGGCAATATTTCTCGCCACACGCTGGAACATATCCTCCGGTTTCTCGGTCACCTTCCCACGAAGGTCTCTCTGAAGGTAACGTTTTTCAAGCACGGTTAGGGCATTTGGTGTGAGTGGAATCACCCCCATCTTTTTTCCTCCTTGATCCTTCACATCGTCTTAAAAAAGGTTAGCACAATATTGGTGCTTGTCAAGATTTAATTGGGAGATTTCTGGGAAAATCCAGAAATCTCCAGAGAGCGAAAAGTAGTTTTTCAGAGCTCTCATTGGAAGAAATCTCCACCGTCGCACTTTGAAAAACGAACGATTCTATGATAGTTTTATTGGTGATGATCACTCAGGTCTTTGACAGAATCTACATGCTTCAACTTCCCATCCCATTTCCCATCAAGACAACCAATGTCTATTTCATCGACGATTCTCCCCGGACGCTGATCGATACCGGAATTAAGACAGAGGCCTCTCTAGAAGCCTTGAGAAAAGGGATGGAGGCCCTCGGCTTCGGCCTTCATCACATCGAGCGGATTCTCATCACCCATGGCCATATCGATCACTACGGACAGGCCAAGAAACTCTCCTCTCTCTCCGGCGCTCCGATCTACATCCACTCAAAAGAGTATGGAAAGATTCGGTCATCCCTTCATTCGCTCGGATTCTTAAAATCGATTCTGCTGAGAAACGGCATCCCAAAAGGTTGGGTTGAAGAGGCCATCCGTTATATCGAATCGGCTCAGACCCTCGCCGATCCATTGGAAGAGGCCTTCTTCTTAAAGGATGGGGATGCCATCCCCTTTCAGTCGATGACCTGGACGGCGGTTCATTGCCCTGGGCACAGTCCGGGTCTTCTCTGTTTCCACTGGCCGGCGAAAAAGACGATGTTCACGAGCGATCACCTCTTGAAGGAAGTGACCCCCAATCCCATCCTCAATGTTTCGGAGAATGTCTTCCCTTTCCGCTATCCGAGTTTGAGAGAATACTTAACCTCCCTGGAGAAAATTGAGAGAGTGGATCTCTCCCTCCTCCTCCCCGGTCACGGAGAGTTGATCCACGATCCCAAGGGCCTGATCCAGAAAGTCTTTGCCCACCATCGGGAACGAACCGAACTGATCACGGCCATCTTATCTAAAGGGGACAAGACTCCTTTCGAAATTGCGATGGATCTCTTCCCTGGCGTTCCCCCTTTTGAAGTCTTTTTAGGTATCTCCGAAGCCGTCGGACATCTTGAGATTCTGAGAGAGGGGGAACGGGTCAGGGTGACGGAGAAAGAAGGCATTGATATCTATTCCCTGCAGACCTGACCTTTTCATCCAATCGAATGAAGAACTCTGAAAGACTGTTCTACCCTCTAGAGGGGTCTGTATTTTTTCAGAAATCTTGCATTCCTTTCCCGCAATCCCTTCTTGACACGCATCAGAATTTACATATAAAATATTTATATATGATATTTTATCGGGCAACGGAGGGCCATTTGTCAGTTGTGAAGAGTTTCATGCCTTTGGGCAGAAAGTGAAAAGGGACAAATCATGGAACAAATCAAGCAGTACATCATGAAACATTTTGAGAAGCTCCTTGTCGCCCTCATTTTTGTTGTGGCCTTTTTGGGGACCTATTTCATCGAGGAAGTCTCCCTTATCTTCAACTTCTATT
>Ga0209703_1000305_pt1 | contig 13121 bp, 11 predicted proteins | sample PPLLak12cMay2015_2_FD_187256 | JGI IMG/M metagenome (GOLD analysis project Ga0209703, IMG submission 187256) | Freshwater sediment microbial communities from Prairie Pothole Lake near Jamestown, North Dakota, USA - PPLs Lake P8 Core (1) Depth... | ecosystem: Environmental > Aquatic > Freshwater...
GTCAAAAGTTTCTGCTGCACCCATTGTGATGAGGCTGGCGGAGACCCATCCCCAGGATTATCCGACCACAAAGGGGGACTATGAGTTCGCCAGGCTCGTTAAGGAGCGGAGCAACGGGAGAATTGTTGTCGAGGTCTACCATAGCAAACAGCTGGGCGAAGAGAGGGCGGTCATTGAGCAAGTCCAACTGGGGGCCATCGATTTTACCCGTGTGAGCATCTCCGCAGTCTCTGCTTTTGTTAGAGACCTCGATGCCTTTCAGCTGCCCTATCTCTATCGAGATTCTGCTCACATGTGGAAGGTGTTGAATGGACCCATTGGCCGAGAGATCCTGAAGAAACACGAGGCTTTCAATTTTGTGGGGGTGGGGTGGTTTGAAGGCGGTTCCAGAAATTTCTACACCAAGAGACAGGTCAAAACCGTGGGTGATCTGAAGGGGATGAAGATTCGTGTTCAGCAGGCACCTCTGATGGTGGGGATGGTGGAGGCCCTTGGCGCTGTGGCGACACCGTTGCCCTATGGCGAGGTCTATTCAGCTCTCCAGGCCGGTGTGGTCGACGGAGCGGAGAACAACTGGCCAAGCTATCTTACAACAAGTCATTTCGAGGTGGCGAAGTACTTTATTACGGATGAACACACAAGGGTCCCGGAAATTACGGTAGGAAGCAAGAAGGTCTTTGACAAACTGTCGAAAGAAGATCGTGCCATCATCATTAAAGCGGCCCAAGACGCAGTGGCATACCAAATTAAATTATGGAATGAGTTTGAAAAAGTGGCCGAGAAAACGGTCAAAGAAAAGGGAAGCATCGTTACGGAGGTTAGCCCGGCAGAAAAGCAGAAATTTATGGATGCCATGAAACCTCTTTACGATAAACAGCCCGCTGAGATCATGGCGGTGGTGAACAAGATCAGGGCTGTAAAGTAAACCCCGTTCGAAAAGACAGGACTTTGTCCCTGCCTTCAACGAGGATCTGATGCTTTCTAATTCTGCTATCTCCGGTATAGATGCCGGGGCTTTCTAACGGGGTAAATAAGGGTTTTTTCCGGGTTGACAAAAAAGGCAAGGGCGTTAGGGGCCCTTGCCTTTTTTTATTACGTCGAAAATAGGTGTCATTAGTTCAAGGGTTAAGGTAAGGATGCCAGTTTTGTCTAAAGGTTATGTCATGGGGTTCATTCCTTGGCCTTGTCCCTAAGACCACGCACTAAACGGGCTTCTTTACCTTTACCCAAAAGCCATGATTATTTCCCAGGCATCAGCAAGTTGGGCAGGAACATGGTGATGGCAGGGATATAGGTGACCATCATGAGGGTGATAAGCATGGAGATATAGAAGGGAATACAACCTTTTGATGCTCTTTCAATTGGAATTTTGCCTATGGCACTTCCGACGTACAGGGCAGAGCCGACCGGGGGAGTACAGAGCCCTATGCAAAGGTTCAAAAGAAGCATGATGCCGAAATGGGTCGGATCCATTCCCATTTTCAAAACCATAACAGGAAAGAGGATAGGCGTGCAGATGAGAATGAGGGGTGCCATGTCCATAATACATCCCAGGCCGATGAGCATCATATTGATGAGGAAAAGCAGTACGTAGTAATTATCGGTGATGGAAAGCAGGAACTGTGTGGCGAGCATGGGGACCCTCAGACGAGAAAGGAGATAGCCATAGGCGCTGGCAGCAGCGATCAGGCTCATGACAATGGCCAGGGTCTTAAGGGAAGAGTAGAGAATCTTGATAAACCTGGTCAATGGCGCCTCTCTGTACACGAAGAAAGCGACGACAAAGGCATAGAGAACGGCAAAAGCGGCTGCTTCGGTAGCTGTGAAGACACCAATGATCACACCGCCGACAACAATCAATGCAGTGCAGAGAGCGAGGAGTCCATCAAAAAAGATGAACACCCCCTCTTTCAAGGTATAACCTTTCCCTCTTGGGTATTTTTTCTTAATCGCAATGATGAGGGCGATGATCATCATCGTGACGCCCATCAATATTCCTGGAGCATATCCCCCTAAAAAAAGCTTCCCGACAGAGACGACTACTAACTCTCCGCCTGTCAGCTGAGAAGCGGTACCCACGGCGAAGGCATAAATGATCATATTGTGACTCGGTGGAATAATAACTCCCTGACAGGCCGAACATACGGTCAACCCTACGGAGAACTCATCGTCATAACCTGCCTTTTTCATCATGGGGATGACGATGGAACCAAGGGATGAGACGTCGGCCACGGCAGAACCCGAGATCCCCCCGAAGAACATACTGTCCATCACATTGACCAGGGCGAGGCCACCCGGAAGTCTTCCCACAAGGAGATTGGCCAGATTGACAAGTCTCTGGGCGATGCCGCCTTCATTCATGATCTCTCCCATGATGATGAAAAAGGGGATCGCGAGGAGGGAAAAATTCATGACCCCATCAGCCATGACCTTCACGATGGCCTCAAGGGGGACGTTCAGATAGAAACCCGTGATGATGGCTGAGATGGCCAGGCAGAAGGTGATCGGCACCCGCAATACAACCAGGACCCCAAAGATGCCCAGTAAGAGAGTAATCGCTAAAGAGTCAACGATCATTTTTTCTCTCCGACCGTCATAAGTTTTCGGTCAAGATACTGATCATCTTTTTCTACACCGAGAAGGCTCATGATGGAATCGCAAAGGATTAGAAAACCGGCCAGGGGGATCATGATGAATTGAAGGGAAGCAGGCAGGCTGGGTATGGAGGCAATGCTCCCTTTGATCCCCATGATGAGTAAGATTCCGTAATAGAGGAGGACAAAACCGATGACGGCGAGAACCAGATGTTTAAGCTTCAGTAAGACAGTGGTCACCCATCGTGGGGTCCCTTTGGGAAAAAGATTGACATTGATATGGAGATCGAGCTTGACACCGATGGCCATGCTCAGAAAGGTAAAAGCTGTCATGAGCACATTGCTCGAAATCTCTTCCATCCAAGAGATACCCGAAGCGAAGAAATATCTCATAATAACATTCGTCGAGATGATAACCACCTGAAAGGCCAAAAAGAGGCATGCCAGGAAGGCACTGGTCAAGTGGATGACATTAAGGATCGTTCTTATTTTCATAAAAACCAGGTTTTCTCCTTCGCAAGGTTTATTATCCAAAATCTTCAGTTTGTCAAGAGCTTTCTTGAGGATTTCAATTCTTGTGAATTGACAAAATAGAGGGTGTTGATAGAATGGGGGCATCATTTTCGGAGGATTCAGAATGGCAAGGTTTTTGAACAAAGTTGATATCTCTGATCTCTGTCTCGGGACGACTGTCCTCGGAACAGGGGGAGGGGGATCCCCTGAACTCGGCCTTTTCATCTTAAGTAAGCTTTTAGAAATGGGAAAGGAGATCAGGCTGATTTCCGTCAAAGAGGTCCCGGATGACGAGATCGTGGTCCACCCCGCCATGATCGGTTCCATCGCCCCTTCAAAAGATAAGGCAATGGAGATGGAAGAATATTGTTCAAGAATTATCGCAAAAGAGGGGCCTCTTTTGAGCGGTCTAAAGACCTTAGAGGAAGTTCTCTCCGAGAAGGTGTATGCTACGGTGCCTGTGGAATTGGGTGGGTACAACACCCCTGTTGCCGCCATTCTGGGTGCCTTGGCAGGTGTTCCTTTTGTGGATGGAGATACCATTGGCAGGGCCAAACCCGAGCTGATGATGCAGACCTATACCATACACAACGTCCCAATAACTCCAATGGTCCTCACGGATATGAAGGGGAATTCTGTGCTCGTGAGGAAAGTGGCCAGTTTCAAGGATGCCGAAAAGATTGCAAGAGCTATGGCTGTCGTCGGAGAGGGGACGACGGCCGTAAGATGCCCGGTCAAGGGAGATGTTTTCAAGAAAACAATTATCCCTGGAGGGGTGACCAAGGCGATCGAAATAGGAAAGGCTTTGAGGAAAGCTGAGGAGCGTCATGAAGACCCTGTCCAAGCTGTGATTCGAGCCTCCGAAGGGGTTGAATTCTTTCGAGGGACGGTGAAGCAATTTAAATGGGAAGATCGGGAAGGATTCCTGTGGGGAACGATGACCATCAAAGGAGAAGATCGATATAAAAGACATGAGCTCAAGGTATGGTTGAAGAATGAGAATCTCCTCTCATGGTTAGACCAAAAACCTTACGTCCTTACACCTGACCTTATTTGCATCCTTGATGCCAAAACAGGAAGACCCATCACCAATTCAAACATGAAAGAAGGGAGAAAGATCGTCGCCTTTGGCATTCCTTCCCATCCCTTCTGGCGGACGAAAGAGGCGATCGATCTCGTATCACCTAAACATTTTGATTTCGACATTCCCTATACCCCGATGGAGCAGGTTATTCAGGCGTCTAATGGCTCATGAACAACATTTGAAATCTGTCCCCTCACCCCATCCCTCTCCCCACTGGGGAGAGGGGAAGGGTGAGGGGGGTGTCAGGTTTTTTCATTCCTGCAAAAGTGGGTAGGGGCGACTTCAGTCGCCCAAAAGGCCCCGCTTCACGGGACCCTACCCAATATCTATTCTCCTGCCTACCACAGGCAGGCAGGAATCCAGGTTTTTTGTGTGGTTCCCTGTTTTTTGCAAGGGCAAGTCTGGATTCCCGCTCCCCGATTAAGGATTTCGAGGACAAGGTTCGCGGGAATGACAGCCTTAGCCTGTTTTGATAAAATTCGACATCTGGTTCTGTTGAGAATGAATAAAAGGTAAAGAAAGGAAGGGATATGGCCCTTAAACAGGTAATTGAAATTTACGAACTCCTTGATAGTCCGAAGGCAAACGGGAAAAGGGTAGCTTCGCTCTTAAACGAAAGGGGAATCCACGATGTAGAAGTGGTTCCCATCCAGGGGGAAAGAGGAAAGACCGACTCAATTAAGGTCTGGATTCCGGGATCAAAGGGAAAAAAATCCGGAGGGAATGCACCCACCCTCGGTGTCATTGGGCGGTTGGGAGGAGTAGGGGCAAGGCCCCAAATGATCGGGCTCGTCTCCGATGCGGATGGAGCGATTGCTGCCCTTTCCGTGGCCCTAAAATTAGCAGATATGAAGGCACAAGGAGATGTGTTGCCTGGTGATGTAATTGTGGCAACCCATGTCTGCCCGGATGCTCCAACCCTCCCCCATGATCCTGTTCCCTTTATGGGTTCGCCGGTAGAGATGAGGAGCCTCAATGACCATGAGGTAGACCCACAGATGGATGCGATTCTCTCCATTGACACCACCAAGGGCAACCGGATCATTAACCAGAGAGGTTTTGCCATCTCTCCAACCGTCAAGGAAGGTTATATTCTAAAGGTGAGTGAAGACCTTCTCCGAATCATGGAGATTACGACGGGGAGAAGGCCATCCGTATTCGCCATCACCACCCAGGATATCACTCCCTATGGAAACGACCTCTTTCACCTGAACAGTATCATGCAGCCGTCCGTAGCCACACGGGCTCCTGTGGTAGGACTTGCCATTACCACTGAATCGGTCGTCCCGGGTTGTGCCACTGGGGCAAGCCATGTAACGGATATTGAAGAGGCCGTCCGATTCTCGATTGAGGTAGCGAAACATTTTACGATGGGGCAATGTCGATTCCATGATGAACAGGAGTTTAAAAGAATCGTTGCACTTTACGGTCCCATGAACCATCTTCAAACCCTGGGGGGAAAGCAATGATTTTAAGAAAGATCGGGATGATTACGATTGGCCAGTCTCCGAGGGTTGACATCATCCCCGAAATGAGAGAGGTTTTAGGCACGGAGGTAGAGATATTAGAGGCCGGGGCATTAGATGGTTTGACCCTGGAAGAGGTGAAAAAATTCTATCCGAAGGGAAATGATTACATCCTCTGCACCCGTATGTCTGATGGAAGGGAGGTCGTCGTCGCCAAAAGATTTATTGTGCCGCGGGTCCAGAAATGCATCGATCTTCTCTCCCGAAAGGGAGCAGAGATCATCGTCTTTATCTGCACGGGGCTGTTCCCTCCGTTCTCATCAAAAAAACTTTTCGTCGAAGCCCAAAAGATCTTGGATCATTCTATTTTAGCCCTCCATGGAGAGAAGGAGAGGATCGGACTGCTCATTCCTCTCTCCGATCAGACCAAGCAGGCGCGGAAGAAGTATGACCGCTTGAAGGGAAAGATGGTCATCAAAGCTGCCTCTCCCTATGCCTCCGGGGATGAGGTTTCTATTGCTGCAGAAGCATTGAAAAGGGCAGACCCCCATGTCATTGTCATGCACTGCATGGGATATACTCAGGCGATGAAGAAAAAGGTAATGGAGATCACGGGAAAGCCTACAATCCTTGCGCGATCTTTGGTAGCGAGGACAGTGAAAGAGTTAATAAGTGATTAGGAAGGAGGTGACCGAAACCAAAATTTCAAAGTTGAAGATTTAAGTCCCAGCCAAAAATATTCTAAATTTCCCCTCACCCTTCCCCTCTCCCCACTGTGGAGAGGGGAAGGGTGAGGGGGCACGAAATGGATTCGAAAGGAGGATAAAGGCATGAAAGGGAAGAGATGTTTTCAGACGATTCTTGCATTGGTCATCATTTTGACTTTTTTTGTTGGTACTTGGGTCTATGGTTATGAGAAGAGAGATGGAAAGAAGATTATAGTCTATGGGGAACGGCAGCCCGCTCCCAACATCGATCCCAGCCAGTTCTATGACTGGTCTACCCGGATGCTTCAACAGAGTCTTTATGATGCTTTACTAAAATATGTGGGGAATCCGCCTAAGATTGTTCCATGGCTGGCAAAATCTTATAAGAAGTCGAAGGACGGAAAGACATGGACCTTTCAATTGGTGAAAAACGCCAAGTTCCATAATGGAGACCCGGTCACCGCCCAGGCTGTAAAATGGTCTTTTGAAAGGACCCTCACCTTAAACAAAGGACCGGCCTGGATGTTGGTAGATTTTCTCGACAAGGCAGGAATACGGGTGATTGATGATTATACGATTGAATTCAACCTGAAGAGCCCCTATGCTGCATTTGAGATGGCTCTGCCCTGGTGGTATGTCATGAATCCCAAGGTGGTCATGGCGAATGAGAAGGATGGCGATTCCGGTCAGGAGTGGATGAAAGACCATTCAGCGGGTTCCGGTCCTTTCCGTCAAAAACGATGGGAACATGGTGTGCTTTATGAGTTGGAGGCAGTGGAGAACTATTGGAAAGGTTGGGGGAGCCCGAAGCACATTGATGGATTTATTTACAAGATCATCCGGGAATCAGCATCCCTGAGGATGGGCCTTGAGAAGGGGGAACTCGATGCTGTGGCAGGTCTCAATTCGGACGACTTCGATGCCGTGGTCAAAAATCCAAATATCTACGTGACGAACGATCCAGGATGGACCACCTTCGGTCTTAAAATGAATACCCAGAAGGGTTTCACCAAAGACATCAATATCCGTAAGGCCATCTGTTATGCCTTCGATTATCCATCGATGATCAAGATCTATAACGGAAATGCCATCCTCGAAGATAGCCCCTTTCCCAAGGGAATGAAGGGTTACATTCCCTGTCCAAATGTTTACCGGCAGGATATGAAGAAGGCGAAAGAATATCTGGCCAAGGCAGGATATCCCAACGGCGGTTTCGAACTGGAATATGTCTATGTCTCGGGTTTGGAAGAAGAGAGGTTAATCGGGTTAGTCTTACTAGATAACCTGGCCCAGTTGGGCATCAAATTGAACATCGTTCCTCTCGTGTGGCCAAATATGGTGGCAAGGGCTTCCAAAGTCGAGACCTCTCCGGATTTAACGGCTGTATTTACAACACCCATCCTGAATGATCCGGATGTGGTGGCCGTACAGTATCATAAGATGTCATGGGGAAAGTATTACGGCTCCCATTTCTATCAGAATGAGAAGATTTGGGACCTCATTGACAAGGCCCGCTATACTCCTGATTGGAAGGCACGAGAAAAGCTTTACAAGGAAATCCAGACCACGATCATGGAGGATGCTCCGGAATTGTTTGGCATGCTCTATAACCGAAGATGGGCCTTCCGAAAACCTGTGAAGGGTTTCGTCTTCTCACCGGTCAGGTTAACGAGCGAGATCGATATTTATCCCCTCTACATTGAAGATTGAAAGGGAATCCTTTGAAGATTAATTAACAGGGGAGGGATTGTATCCTGAAAGGGAATTACCCTCCCCTGAAATTTATCAGGGGTATCATTTGGAATGAGACGGTACATTCTTAAACGCGTTTTGTCCATCGCCATTACTCTCATTGGACTCAGTATCGTTGTTTTCGCGGTCTCAAGGATAGCGCCGGGTGACCCGGCCAAACTGGCCGCTGGCCCTGACGCCACCGAGGAGATGGTCCAGGTCATTCGAAAAGAGTTCCGTTTGGACAAACCCCTCGCCGTTCAATACATCTCCTATATGAGAGGGTTGCTGAAGGGGAATTTTGGCAGGTCGATCCGGACCCGGCACCAGGTCTGGGAAGACATGAAGCTCTTTTTGCCAGCCACATTCGAGCTGGTCTTCGTTTCGATCACCTTCTCCATCCTCTTCGGGATTCTTTTCGGAGTTCTCTCCGCCGTTTATCGAGACACCTGGATTGACCACAGTGCCCGTTTCTTCTCCGTTACGGGTGTTGCCATTCCGATGTTCTGGTTGGGGATCATGCTTCAACTCCTTTTCGCTGCAAGGTTTCATCTTTTTCCTATTGGAGGAAGGCTCGATACGATGATCAATTCTCCAATCTCCATCACCCGCTTCTTCCTTGTCGATGGTCTGATCACAGGAAATTGGGGGGTCTTCAAGAACGCGCTTTCCCATATCATTCTTCCGGCATTTGTCCTGTCTTTTCCGGCCCTGGCAAGCATCACCCGAATCAACCGGGCAGAGATGCTGGAAGTCCTCCATAAGGATTTTGTCCTGAATGAGAAGGCCCAAGGGATTTCCGAACGTCTGATTATTGCCAAATATGCTTTAAAGAATGCACTCATTCCTACGTTAACGATGATTGGGTTGAGATATGGGTGGATGCTGGGAGGGACGATTTTAGTTGAAACCGTATTTGATTGGCCCGGCATAGGATATTATGCTGTTGCTTCTGCCGTCTATTCAGACTTTCAACCCGTGATGGCCGTGACCATCATCCTGGGACTCAACTTTATGTTGGTCAATCTATTGGTAGATATGGGGTATGGGTTTCTGGATCCCAGAGTGAGATATGAATAATTGCAAATTGCGAATTGCGGAATTCGGAATGCGGAATAAACAACTTCTTAACCCAATAGACTCAATGAACTCAACAAACTCAATAACCCGACAAACTCAATAAACCCAATGAACTCAACAAACCCAACAAACCCAACAAACCCAATAAACTCAGTCTGGACTCGATGGAAGATTGAGAGGGAGAGCCAGATCCGAAGCTTGAAGCTTACTGTCTACACCTTGAGCCGAAGCCCCCTTTCGGTGATTGGGTTCTGTTTCGTTCTGGTCTTCCTGGTCATTGCCCTGATCGGTCCGTGGATCATTACTTATCCCGGGGACGTCACGGGAGCTATCCATATGGATCAAAAACTCAGGGCCCCTTCGTCAAGACATCCGTTCGGGACAGACGAAGTCGGAAGGGATATCTATTCAAGGGTAATCATAGGAACCCGACTTTCGCTCCAGATTGGCCTCATCATCATCTTTGTAGCCATGGGCATTGGCGTTCCATTGGGAATTATTGCTGGTTATTTTGGAGGATGGGTGAACGAGATCATCATGCGGATCACGGATATCTTTCTCTCCATTCCCGGCCTGCTCCTGGCCTTGGCTATTGTGGGAGCTCTAGGACCAGGGATTAAGAATGCGATGCTCGCCCTCTCGATCGTCTGGTGGCCGGGTTATGTCCGATTGGTCCAAGGGAAAACTCTCTCATTAAGGGAGGAGTCCTTTGTGGAGGCGGCCAAATCAATTGGCGCATCGAAGATGAGGATCGTCTTTAACCACATCCTTCCAAATTGCACTTCCCCTATCATCGTCAAGGCCTCCATGGATATGGGAATGGCGATTCTTTTTGCGGCAAATCTCGGTTTTATTGGGGTCGGGGCACAACCGCCAATCCCCGAATGGGGAGCGATGATCTCCACCGGCCGAAATTATCTGCCTGACCATTGGTGGATGGCTACGTTCCCAGGGCTGGGCATACTCATCACGGTCTTGGGTTTTAATCTTTTGGGGGATGGCCTGAGGGATGTCCTGGACCCTCAGAGCCGAATTTAGAGGATGGAGCCACTCTTAGAAATCAAGGATCTCAAGATTGAATTTGACACCTTCGAAGGGGTTTCTCATGTCTTGAAGGGAATTTATCTCACCTTAGGGAGGGGAGATACCTTGGGTCTCGTGGGCGAAACCGGTTGCGGTAAGTCTATCACGGCCAAGGCGATCTTGAGACTCCTCCCCATTCCCCCTGCCCGAATCGTTTCCGGTGAAATTCTATTTGAAGGTGAAGATCTTCTGAAGAAGTCAGAAGAAGAGATGAAAAAGATTCGAGGAAGGCGGATTGCCATGGTCTTTCAAGATCCGATGACCTTTCTTAATCCTCTTTTCACGATCGAAGAACAACTGGTGGACGTGATTCTTGCCCATGAGAGGGGAGATGGCCCCGGCCTTCAAGGCGAAAGGCTGAATCGGAAACGTGCAGTCCAGAAGGCCATTGAGCTTTTGAGCGAGGTCAAAATTCCCCAACCGGAGATGAGGATCAAATCCTATCCGCATGAATTTAGTGGTGGGATGAGGCAAAGGGTTTTGATTGCCATGGCGCTCTCAAGCTCCCCTCAGATCCTAATCGCCGATGAGCCCACCACTGCTTTAGACGTGACCATCCAGGCTCAGATTCTCCATCTCATCCGTGATCTGGTTCAGACTCATGGGCATTCTGTCCTTCTGGTTTCTCATGATCTGGGCGTTGTGGCAAGGGTGTGCAAGAGGATAGCGGTCATGTATGCCGGGATTATTGTTGAGAGCTGCTCTACTGCTCAACTTTTTAGACGGCCGTACCATCCTTACACTAAGGGCCTCTTAAACTCAATTCTGACCTTCTCAAAAAGGGAAGGGGAGGCACAGGTGATCAAGGGGATGATTCCAGATCTGATTCAACCTCCTCCCGGGTGTCGATTTCACCCCCGTTGTCTTGAGGCGATGGGAGTCTGTGAGAAGGAAGAGCCTCGCATTCAAGAAATTGAGGAAGGCCATTGGGTGAGTTGCCACCTCTATAAATCCCCCTCTTCCCCCTCGGTTTCGAGTCGTACCGACTTTTCTAAAGGGGGGTGTGGGGAAATTAGTAAGTTGTTTTTTTCTTATGGATGAAATGATTGCACGCTTATTAGAACTTAAGAACTTAAAGAAGTACTTTCCCTTGAAGAAGGGTATCTTCAAAGGAGGGGATGGATACGTCCGGGCTGTGGATGGAATCTCGTTCTTCATCAAAGAAGGGAACTCATTCGGTTTGGTAGGGGAGTCGGGTTCTGGGAAGACGACGGTGGCTAGAACCATCCTTCGTTTGATCGAGCCCACGGAGGGTGAAATCTTATGGGGTGGGAAGGATATCTGTAAATTTTCTGAATCGGGGATGAAGGAATTGAGGAAGAATATGCAGATGATCTTCCAGGATCCCCATTCCTCATTAAATCCAAGGAAGACCGTCTTCAAGAGTGTCGCTGAACCCTTGACGATCCACGAGGGAATGAGAGGGAGAAAGCTTCGGGAGGGGGTAGAAGAATTGCTGGAGATCGTGGGTCTGAAAAGGGAGCATATGTTCCGTTACCCCCATGAATTGAGCGGAGGCCAGAAGCAGAGAGTGGGGATTGCCAGGGCCCTCTCCCTTCATCCGAAACTTCTCATCTTAGATGAACCCACTTCAGCCCTCGATGTTTCTGTCCAGGCCCAGATGCTCAATTTCCTGGAATCCCTTCAAAAGAAAATGAGCCTGACTTACCTTTTCATCTCACACAATCTGGCTGTAATTCGCTATGCCTGTGATACCGTTGCCGTGATGTATCTTGGGAGGATCATCGAGATGGGAGAAACCGAGTGCATCTTTTCCTCTCCAAGGCACCCCTATACCAAAGCCCTTGTCTCTGCCGTTCCCCTTCCACAAGCTGAACAACCGGATAAGATTGTTCTCCTTGAAGGGGATATTCCCAGTGCAACCCATATTCCATCGGGTTGTCGTTTCCATACTCGGTGCCCAGAAAAGATAGGAGCCATCTGCGAAGAGGATGAGCCTACCACCCGATATTTTTCAGATGGGAGTCAGGTGGATTGCCATTTATATCAGTAACAATCATGTTGAGGTTGTAGCCGCAGGTTTTAACCTGCGTCTTATTGGAGAGATATTCGCCCTGATCACGCAACCTAAAGGTTGCGGCTACATTTTTCAGGGGTTCAAGGGTTCGAGTAGAATACAATCTTAAAAGGAGAACGCAGTGGGAAATACACTAAAAGAAAAAATCGAAGAAATGAAAGATTGGTTGGTGGATATTCGGAGGACAATTCACAGGCACCCGGAACTGGGTTTTGAAGAGGTAGAGACCTCAACGCTTATTTCCGAATGGCTCCAGAAGTTTGGGCTCGAAGTCAAAAGAGGAATGGCCAAAACAGGAGTGGTGGGGCTTCTAAAAGGCAAAAAGCCAGGGAGGACCATTGCCATCCGTGCGGATATGGACGCCCTCCCAATGGATGAGGCCAACCGAGTTCCTTATGCCTCCCAGATCAAGGGAAAGATGCATGCCTGTGGACATGACGCCCATGTGACGATCCTTCTGGGTGTGGCAAAATTCTTTTCATCGATTCCGGATCAGGTGAAGGGGAATATCAAATGGATTTTCCAGCCTGCAGAGGAGGGGGGTGGAGGGGGAAGGATCATGGTTGAGGAGGGAGTATTGGAGAATCCCAAGGTGGACGCCATCTTTGGAGCCCATGTCTTCCCTTTTCTCTCTGTTGGGAAAGTAGGAGTCTATGAGCGGGAGGGATTAGCCGCAGCGGATCGATTCATCGTCAAGATCATAGGCAAAGGGGGCCACGCCGCTTCACCCCATGTATCAAAGGATCCCATTCTCGCTGCAGGTCATTTGATCACCCAGATTCACTCCATTGTGAGTCGCAATGTGAATCCTTTGCAAAGCGGAGT
>Ga0209703_1000306_pt1 | contig 13114 bp, 16 predicted proteins | sample PPLLak12cMay2015_2_FD_187256 | JGI IMG/M metagenome (GOLD analysis project Ga0209703, IMG submission 187256) | Freshwater sediment microbial communities from Prairie Pothole Lake near Jamestown, North Dakota, USA - PPLs Lake P8 Core (1) Depth... | ecosystem: Environmental > Aquatic > Freshwater...
ATCCGATACGTGGACAGCGTCTATCTCCGCTTCGGGGCCACGGACACGCTGTATGGGGTCGGCGAGAAGGTGGAGGAGTTGGTTCGCCGGGCCAGCCTGGTGAAGCTGAACCTGGTCACAATGCCTCTTCGCCATTTGGGGACGGAACACTGCCGGGCCATCCTCAGAGCCATGGAGAACTTCCTTTCCACACGGGTGGATATTGAAGTGGAGAAGGCTGCGGCGACGATTCTGGCAGACAGCGCGGGGGTCAAAGGCATCGAGACCATGGATGGTGAGCGCATTGAGTGCCACTATCTCGTTATTGCCCCGGGCAGGGAAGGAGCGGACTGGCTGATCGATGAGGCCAACCGATTGAAGCTCACCTTGCACAACAATCCGGTGGATGTCGGCGTCCGCGTGGAATTGCCCAGCGCTGTTTTGGCAGAGCTCACCGACGTATTGTATGAACCGAAGCTGGAGTATTTCACTCCCACCTTCGACGACAAGGTCAGAACGTTCTGCATGTGTCCGGGCGGACAGGTGACCCTAGAGTCCACCGGTGCCACCGATCCAGTGATAACCGTCAATGGGCACAGCTACGCCCATCGCAAGACCGGCAATACCAACTTCGCTCTTCTGGTGAGTACCTCCTTCACTGAGCCCTTCCGGGAGCCCATCGCCTACGGCAAGTATGTGGCACGCCTGGCCAATATCCTCGGCGGCGGTGTGATCGTGCAGCGGCTGGGCGATCTTCTGGGCGGTCGCCGGTCCACGCAGCAGCGGGTGGAGCGCAGCATCATTCAACCCACGCTGAAGAGCGCCACACCCGGGGACCTCAGCTTCGTGCTGCCTTACCGGCACCTCAAAGACATCGTGGAGATGCTCCAGGCCATGGACAAGCTCTGTCCCGGGGTGGCTTCGCGCCACACCCTGCTCTACGGGGTGGAAGTCAAGTTTTACTCCTGCCAGCTGAAACTGGGCTATCACATGGAGACGGAGATACCGGGCATGTTCGCCATCGGGGATGGCGCTGGCGTCAGCCGCGGCCTGGTCCAGGCTTCTGCCTCCGGCGTGATAGCTGCCCGCGGCATACTGAAGGATGCTGCCTAGGGCTTTCCCGTAGTCATGGTGCAGTGGTGGGCATGGCCCAACCTATGACCGATTGCCCATTCTCCGGGCGATGACACAATGTGGAGCGTGCAGAGGGGCGAAGCCCCTCTGCGTCGTTTTCTATCCCCCAAGAGTGGGGGGCGAAGGGGGTTGAAGCAGATTTCTGTGACAGAGCGTATGCAGGATGATCACTTGCCGGGTTCAAGCGAGCCTGTTTCGGTTGACGTCCACCATCCCAAAAGATACAATACATAACGTGCGTCCATTTCCAGAAACGAAACCCGACCGGGAGGGGGGGATGATTTGTGGCTGATGTAAGCCTTGGTGACAGTGAAAGCTTTGACAGCATGCTGCGCCGGTTCAACCGGAAAGTGCAGCAGGAAGGCGTTCTCGCTGAGATCAGGCGGCGTGGATCCTATGAGAAGCCGAGCGTAAAACGCAAGAAGAAGGAAGCGACCAAGAAGCGCAAGAGCGGCAGGGGCCCGAGGAGCGCTGGCCTGTCAAGAGACTAGAATGGCGCTGATAGACAGGTTGAGAGAAGACCTCAACCAATCCCTTCGGAGAGGGGACAAGACCCGCCTTTCCACTATACGTCTGCTTATCTCCAACATCAACAACGCCCAGATCGCCAAGGGCGCTCCGATGGATGACGGCGACGTCCTTGCCGTCATGAACAAGCAAGCGAAACAGCATCGGGAAAGCATTGATGCCTTCCGCAAAGGCAATCGCCCTGATCTGACGGCCAAGGAAGAGGCCGAGTTGGCCGTTCTTCTGGAATACCTTCCACAGCAGATGTCCCGGGACGAGATCTTGGCCATTGCCCGCAAAGTCATAGAGGAGGTCGGTGCCCACGGCCCCGGTGAGAAGGGCAAGGTCATGTCCAAACTCATGCCGCAACTGAAGGGAAAGGCCCCGGGTGCTGAGATTAACGCTGTGGTGACGGAGTTGCTCGCTGGCTAGCTGGTTGGTTCTGGCAATTCGCTCCTTGTATCAACGACTTAAGAGAACTGGGTACGAAACGCAGTTGCCGCAGTCTACACAGTCTGTAGAGCATTGAGTTGAAGTTCGGCGTAATCGTCTTCCCCGGTACCTGGAGCGACATAGACTGCCATTATACGCTGGACAAGACCATTGCCCAGTCGGTGAGCTACATCTGGCACCGCGAGACCAGCCTCGCCGGCTATGACTGCGTCATCCTTCCCGGTGGTTCAGCTTTCGGCGACTACCTGCGCGCCGGTGTCATCCCCTGTCTCGCGCCGATAATGGCCGAAGTGGAGCGGTTCGCCCGCCGCGGGGGGCTGGTGTTCGGGATATGCAACGGATTCCAGATGTTGTGCGAGTCCGGATTACTACCTGGCTGTCTCATGACCAACAACCACCTGGAGTCCCGCTCCCAGCCGGTTCACCTCCGCGTGGAGACCACGTCGATACCCTTTACCTGCCAGTGCCAGAAGGGACAGGTGCTGCAGATTCCCATTTCGCACCACGAAGGCAACTACTACGCCGATGAGGACACCCTCCGGGAGTTGGAGGATAACGGGCAGGTCGCCTTCCGCTACTGTAGTCCAAAGGGCGAGATCACCCAGGAAGCCAACCCCAACGGTTCCCTCCACAACATCGCCGGCATCACCAACAAGAGAGGCAACGTCCTGGGGATAATGCCGCATCCCGAGCGAGTCTGCGAGGAGAAGACTGGCGGCGTTGACTGGGCGATGCTCTTCCAGTCTGTGGCGGACTGGAAGAGGCACGTCAAAGTATAGATAATGGGTCGCTATGTCCAGGCTCCGGCAGGCGGAGCGGGTGCTGATCGCTAGAGGGTAAGGAGTACACCGGCCATGTCGATAGAAATCTCGGAAGTCAATCGAAACACGAAGCTCCTGATCGATGGCGTCCCCTTTGCTGTGGAGGATGTCAACTTCGTGAAGCCCGGGAAGGGGCGCGCCATCTACCGCATAAGGATGCGCAACCTGTTCGATGGCGTCGCCAAAGAAATCACTTACCACTCCGGCGACAGGGTGGAAGAGGTCAGCATCGTGGCCCACGACATGCAGTATCTCTACGAGGAAGGCGACCACCGCGTCTTCATGGATACCGAAAGCTACGAGCAGCACCCGGTGAGCAAGGACCTGCTCGGCAACAAGGCCCAATTCCTGAAGGAGAGCATGATAGTGTCCGCCGTCATGATGGGCACCCGGATCATCGGCGTTGACCTGCCCAAGTTCGTGGAACTGAAGGTGGTAGAAAGCGCCGTCTCCACCAGGACCGACACTGTCACTGCCCAGATGAAGGCGGTCAGGGTGGAAACCGGCGCTACCGTGAACGTGCCCACCTTTGTCAAAGAGGGAGACACTCTGAAAATCGACACGCGCACCGGCACCTATGTGGAACGTGTCACCAAGAAGTAGGCCATGAGCCGGTCAGAGACCTTGCGGCTCAAGCAGATCAAGGCCAACCTCGAACGCCGCGCCATCATCCTGGACGGCATCCGCGCCTTCTTCAAGAAGGAAGGCTTCCTTGAAGTAGAGACTCCCCTGTTGGTGCCTCAGGCCGCCCCAGAGCAGTTCATTGCGCCCTTCACGGTCAACGGCTGGTTCCTGTCCACTTCTCCCGAGATGCACATGAAGCGGCTGCTGGCTGCCGGGTACGGGAGTGTATTCCAGATCACCCACTGCTTCCGCAAGGGCGAGAGAGGGCAACTGCACAACCCCGAGTTCGCCATGCTCGAATGGTATCGCGTCGATGCCGACTACCAGCAGATCATCGACGACACTGAGAGACTGGTGCAGGCCGTGGCCGGCGACCTCGGTCCGGGCACGACCATCAGCTACCAGGGCCAGGACATCGACCTGGCCCGGCCTTGGCCCCGGACTACTGTGAGCAAGGCCTTCCGCAAGTCCGCTGACTGGGACCCGGTGCTCCGGCTCGATCCGGAGCGCTTCGACCTGGACCTGGTGGACAAGGTGATGCCGGGTTTCTCGAATAACAGGCCGACTGTGCTGATGGACTACCCGGCCGCCAACGCCTCCATGGCCCGGCTCAAGCCGGGTGACCGGAAGGTGGCCGAGCGGGCCGAGGTGTTCATCGGCGGGCTGGAACTGGCCAATGCCTACACGGAGCTGACCGACGCCGCCGAACTGGAGAAGCGCTTTCGGAAGGTCATCGAGGAGACCGGAGACGGCGAGGGCCACCGGCCGATGCCCCGAAGGTTCCTCAAAGCCATGGCCGACCTGCCTGCCTGCGGGGGCATTGCGCTGGGTGTGGACCGCCTGGTCATGCTGCTCTGCGATGCCGCTTCGATCGACGAGGTGGTAGCTTTTCCGCGCGAACTGGCCTGAGCGGCGCGCCCCGCAACCAACGGTCTGCTCTGTCTGCTGCAACCCTGAGACGCAGGTCACATTAGACGGCCCAGGCCGAGGCCATAATCAAGCCATGGATAAAAGAACGGAAACCGCCACTCTAGCTGGGGGCTGCTTCTGGTGTCTGGAGGCTGCTTTTGAGCGATTGCAGGGGGTGGTGAGCGTGATCCCTGGCTACACCGGAGGACAGGCACCCAATCCCTCCTACCGTGACGTGTGCACGGGAACCACCGGCCACGCCGAGGCAATCCAGATCACTTTCGACCCAGGTGTGATCTCCTTCCGCGATCTGTTGGAGGTCTTCTTTTCCATTCACGATCCCACGACGCTCAACTACCAGGGGGCCGACTACGGCACCCAGTACCGCTCGGCCATCTTCTATCACACCCCGGAACAGAAGCAAGCGGCCGAGAGCATGATCGGGGAGCTGACAGCTTCAGGCGTGTGGGCCCAGCCGATCGTAACTGAAGTGAAGCCATTGACCGAGTTCTATCCGGCTGAGGAGTACCATCACCAGTACTATCGGCGGAACCCCGAACAGGGCTACTGCCAGGTGGTGATTGCGCCAAGAATGGACAAATTCCGCCAGAAGTATACGGCCAAGCTCAGAGAGCCGTGAAGCCGGACCTGCTTCGGCTGTCTAACCTTGGGTAGGGTGGGTTGACACAGCAGCTCAACCCACCACGATCCAATGGGCCGCTGGACTGCCAGGTGGTGATTGCGCCCAAGTTGGCCAAGTTCCGCGAGAAGTATGCGGCCAAGCTTAAGGGAAGTTGAACCTCTTGCTTGGCCTACGCCAGCTGCGGCAACTGGCGAGTCCTCTTCTCCATGTGCCAGGCTAGCAGATGCAAAATGCCGCCTGCCAGCAGGGGAAGCAGGTACAGATGGATGCCCCACTGCATGTTGCCCGAGTGGGCGAAGAAGAGGTAGAGGCCCGCACTCCCAGCAGTTATCAGTGTTCCTCCGACAAGGTGCCACCGCCAGGCAATGACTGCGAGCGCCAAGGGAATGAACCAGGGCAACACAAAGAGGAGGCCAAGCATGAACTCGGTGTTCCCACCACGAGACACATGGCCGATCAGCGTCACTATAAACGCACCGAGCGCATACAACGCTATCAGGAGCCCGTAGCCTGATGCCAGCAGCCTGGCAGCCCAGCACAGAGGGCTGGCCTTGTGATGTCTCAAAATCGCTTTGTCATCTACCGCACCCGATCCGGTCATCTCTCCTCCTTGCCCAAAAAGAGAAATCGAAGATCGTTATGTTGACGTCATGATCATCTAAGACATTATACCACCGCGGGGCAACTTAAGGGTGTGGTCTGGCTCGGATGCAAGAAGAACAGCCAAGAGCGAAAGAGGGCTTGGCACGTTGGCAAGGGCGAAATCAATGCTGGCAAAACGCTAGTGGCGCGGCGTCACGGTCACACGGCGACAACAAGCTCCTCGATGGCCTTGAAGTACTCTGCCATCCCCTCCATCAGCAGTGTGTTGTGATCGCCATCGGGGATGACCAGTATGCGCTTGCTCTGCGCCCCTGCGTTGTCGTATAGGTCCCGGCCCTCTTCCAAGGGGATGAGGCTGTCGCGTTCACCGTGGATGACGAGGGTCGGCATGGTGATGGTGCGAATCTTGGTCAGGTTAGGGAAGCCGGGATCCTGGATGCCCAAGTACTCCTGGGGGAAGCCCAGCCGCGTCATCAGCCGGACCGTGCTGGCAAAAGCGCTTTCGAGGATCAGGCCATAGATCTGGTCCGGATAGGTTGATGCCAATTCGATGGCGGACACGCTGCCCAGAGAACGGCCCATGACGAAGACCTTGCCGGTGAAGCCACCGTCACTCAGCACACCAAGGAACGCGTCGAAAATGGGATGGGCATCCTCCACCATGCTGCTGAAGTTGGGCGAGCCGGTGCTGGCGCCATAACCCCGGTAGTCGGCCACGAAGAGGTTGATGTTCCGCTGGTTGTACAGAGGGGCCAGAGAGTCATGGTCGGCGACCACCTCGCCATTGCCATGGAAGTACAGGATCGTCGGCAACTCGGCGTCCTTGACGTAGAAGCGGCAGGTGATGGAGACATCGCTGCCCACGGGGACGACGTAGTCGGTGGCATTCTTGGGCGGATTGGTGTGCCATTGCCTTGGATAGAAGACGAACCGGACCATCTCTGGCTTGTCGAGTGCGGTGTAGTCGTCTTGGTCTGCCATCTGATTTCACCTACCGCAGAATCGCCGTGACTATCATACTATATCACACCGCTTTTTGCGCTTGATGTGGAGTATACCAGGCTGGCCCTCCGGGCGCCGCTGAAGGATAGTTCTTTCAATCCCCCATTCTTGGGGGGATAGAAAAGGGAACTGGGGGACACCCCAAAACCCCCGGCAGGGACGAGTCCCTCTTCATTATTCCAGTGTCATTGCGAGCCATTCCAAGCCGAGTGAGGAGAAGGCGCGGCAATCTCAGCCGCTTGCCAAGGCTCAACTCCGCTGAGTATGATACTCGTGTAGTCTGTTCGGAGTTTTCTGGAGCCTCACATGCCCAATATCTATTTCATCGACGTCACCAACCGGGATACCGTTCAGGCCTCCCGCATCAACCTCTCCAAGCTCCAGAAGACCATGGTGAACTTCTATCTGGGCCAGATGGGCATCCATCAGTCGGAGTTCGCCTTCCCTTTTGTCAAGAATGAGCAGAACTACGCCAAAGCCAACCTGCGACTCAAGGAAGCGGGAGCCTTCGGCAACCTCATCCTGGAGGGCTGGTGCCGCGCTATCGTCTCCGACGTCGCAGAGGCCGTGGCCACCGGCGTCAAGGACATGAATGTCTCAATGTCCACCTCCGACCAAATGATCACCAACAAATTCGGCGGCAAGCTGGACCGTGAGGCAGTGATCAAGGGAATGACTGCTGCTGTGACCTATGCCAAGGAACAGGGAGTGAGCACGATAGGAGTGAATGCGGAAGACGCCTCCCGAACTGATCTGGGCTACCTGGTGGCCTTCGCCCAGGCGGCCAAGGACGCGGGTGCCGACCGCCTCAGGTACTGCGACACGCTGGGCTACGAGACGCCGGTCACCATCTATCGCCGCACCAAGGTCGTTGCCGAGCAGGTGGAAATCCCGCTGGAGTTGCACTGCCACAACGACCTGGGCATGGCGGTGGCCAATTCCGTTGCCGGCGCCAGAGGTGCCATCGACGCCGGTGTCGACGCGTACATCAATACGTCAGTGAACGGCCTCGGTGAGCGGGCCGGTCAAGCCGATCTCCTAAGCTGCATCCTGGCCTTGAAGTTCGCCCGGGAGATGGATGATTACAGGATCGGCGATCCTCTGAACCTGCGGGTCTCGGCCAAGCTGGCCAACTATGTTTCCTACGCCTTCGGCGTGCCCATCCCCATCAACCAGCCCGGTGTGGGAGGGAATGCCTTCGCCCATGAGGCGGGCATACATGCCGACGGCGCCTTGAAGGATCGCCGCAACTATGAGCTGTATGACTTCGAACTGCTGGGCCTCGACCTGGAGGCCCCACCGCCCCGCGGCCGGGTGATCACCACCGGCGAGTTCGGCGGCCTGGCCGGCTTCGAGCACGTCTACGAGAGACTGGGCATCACCTTCGGCAGCAAGAAGGAAGCCTCACAAATACTGGAACTGGTGCGCTACGCCACGGCCCACAACCAGCTCAACCTCACCGACGACGAACTCCGCTTCATCGCGAAGTACCCAGACCAGGTGCGCCAGATCCTCACCATCACGCCGTAGAACGTACCACGGTTCTGGCTGGCTTCGCCTCCAATGCCGATTCGCGAGGCGCATAGGCATTTTCGGCAACCGGAGGTAGTTGTCTTCACTTAGCCATCCCTTCTTTCCTGCGCGCGTATGTGCTCTATCACCGGATTCCTATCCACGGATCTTCGACGTCCTGGAACAGGTATCGCGGCGGAAGTCGATTTGGCTGTATCGGCAGTAAGCTAGTAGTGCAAAAGAAAAAGGCCTACGGGCCTGGGAAGGAGGAAAAGAAATGACAACGACAGTGATAGCAGCAGTAGCGATGACTCCGATAATCCTCCTGCCAGTGGCCTTTGTGGGATACCTGACCGTCGGAGGGATCTACGGAGCCATCAAGGGAACCGGGAGAGTGACCAAGAAGGCAGCGACCCCGGCCTAGGTATAGCGAATCAGAGGAAGAAACGAGAACCAGGAAGTAACGAGAGAGTTGAGATAGAGAAGGAGAAAATGAAATGGAATGGCAGTTCATCGTAGCACTGGTGGTAATCATCCCAGTCATACTCTTCCCGGTGGCCTTCGTCTGGTATCTGAACCTGAGTGGCGTATTCGCCGCCCTGCGGAAGAGAGCTCGTCGAGAGGTTGCCAGCGTCGCTACCCGCAAGGCGTGATGGAGTGCAAGAGCTGTGACCGGAGTCAAGTAGCGCACCGGCTTCAGAAAGGGCTTCATAGGAGGGAAAGACAATGGACTGGCCGTTCATAGTGGCAGTGGCGATAGCGGTACCGATTATCCTGTTCCCGGCGGCATTCATCTGGTACTTGAATCTCGGTGGTCTGGTCCGGGTGATACGGGCCATCCGGGCAAGGGAGCTGGGAGCAAAGGCACCGGTGCCATCTGCAAGAGCGGACTAGGAACCGTCGAAGCGTGGCACGGCAAACGAGGAGTTGTCTGAGCAAATAGTGACATTGCCAGGATTCCGAGAGAACTGAGGCGATTGTGCCGGGTAGGGCTGGATGCCGTGATAGTGTCCAGCCTTACGAACAGAAGGGCTGATTGGGCCTGTGTGCAAACAGGCTTTGACACAGAAAACGAGATTGAAAGGAGGTAGGATGAAAGGTCTTTCCGTCATTATCCCTGCCGGGGTCACTGCGTTCTTGACCGCTGTGGCCGTATTCTGTGCTATTTGGTTGACGGGGCTTGTTCCTGAGGGAGAGTGGGCCAGACTGCTGAAAGCCGGCATCGTGATCTTCATCATCGGCAGCACTCTTCTGATCATCGCCTGGTCAGCATATTTCACTTACATCGTCAGGCAATCATTGCAGCGCCTAAACGAAGAGGCCAAATAGGAACCCTAGCAGGCGACTGATGGGCCCGGCCCGTCAGTCGCCGAAGAGGCAATCAGAACCACCCCCAACTGCATCAGCACCGTCACGTGGTACCCTCAGTCCGCAATACGATGCACCCCCCAAATAGATTTGAAAAAGGACTTCATGCGCCTCTATAATGGGACTGTGACAGGGCTCTTACGGGTCGGCGATCTCACACCACACATCTGGGGGCACCACCAATGACAGAGAATAACCAGAATCATGCTCTCATCAAGAAACTGCCGCTGAAGGTGGCTGATCAGTACATGGGACTGATCACTCTCAATCGACCGGACGAGATGAATCCTCTGAACTGGGCCACGGTGAAGGCGCTGCGTCAGGCGCTGCAGACACTGTCGCCAGACCCCAGCGTCCGCGTCATCGCCATCACCGGCGCCGGCAAGGCTTTCAGCGCCGGCGGCGACCTGAAGGCGTACATGTACCTGTACCGCCACGAGACCGAGTACAGAGGATTCCTGGGCGACATGCGTGAGACGTTTGACTCCATGGCCACCCTGCCGCAGCCGGTGGTGGCCCTGATCAATGGCTACTGCATCGCTGGGGGCATCGAGTTGATGGAAGCCTGCGATTTCGCCTACGCCGCCAAGTCGGCCAAGATTGGCGACGGCCATCCCAACTTCGGCCAGATCGGCGGAGCCGGGGGCAACATCCGACTGCCGCGCTGGATCACGCCGCCACGGGCCCGCGAGCTTCTCTTCACCGGCAAGCTGCTGACGGCCGATCAGGCCCTGGAATGGGGCATTGTGAACCGGGTGGTGCCTGATGACAAGCTTCTGGATGCCGGTCTGGAGTTCGCCAACATCATAGTGGACAAGAGCCCGCTGGGGACAAAGCTCACGAAGCAAATCTGCAACCTGGGTTTGAACATGCGTTTGGAGGACGCGCTCCACATGGAGATTCAAGAGAACGTTCACTACTGCGTCTCCAATTACGACAGCTATGAAGGCCTGGAGGCCTTCGATACGAAGCGTCCGCCGAAGTTTGAGGGCAGGTGATACATGGCTAAGTTCGATTCTGCAATTGCCGGTGTTGGCTTCACCGAGTATTCGCTCGATTCGGGACGCAGCATCCTGGCTCTGGCCGTCGAGGCCTGCCAGAAGGCCATGGCTGATGCTGGGCTGCAGCCCAAGGACGTTGATGGGATCCTGGAATTCAGCTTGGGAGACTCTGTTCCCACAGAGAGCGTCGCGGCCGGCCTGGGGCTGCCGGAAGTCAACTACGCCGCCGACTGGTTCTGCGGCGGCTTTGCTCCCTCCGCCCTGATCGCCACAGCCAGCATGGCTGTGGCCAGCGGCATGAGCAAGGGGGTTCTCATCTACCGGGCCATGAATGGCCGCTCGGGCTTCCGCCTGGGGGGCGCGGGTGGCGGGGATGCCTTCCGTCCCAGGTCGGGCGCTCAGTACCGCGTGCCGTACGGCTGGCTGACCTTCGGCCAGAACATGGCTCTCTGGTGCCGGCGCCACATGGAGAAATACGGCACCAAACAGGAGCACTTGGCGGCCATCGCCATCTCGCAAAGGGAGAGCGCGCTGCTCAACGAACGGGCCATCCAGCGCAAGCCGCTGACCCTGCAGGACTACATGGCCTCCCGCGTCATCGCGGAGCCTTTCCATCTGTTTGACATGTCCCTGGAAACCGACGGCGCTTGCGCGCTGCTGGTGACCTCCTCATCCAGAGCCAGAAACTGCCGCAAGAAGCCGGTCTATGTGAAGTCAGCGGGCCACTTCGGGAAGGCCACCGTCGCCGATCCCATGTGGGCCGACGCCTTCCTCTGGCCGGACCTGACCGAGAACTACACTAAGTTCCTGGCGCCCAGATTGTACGAGGAAGCCGGGCTGAAGCCGGAGGATGTCGATGTAGCTGAAATCTACGACTGCTTCACCTACACCGTCCTGATGGCGTTGGAGGGGCTTGGTTTCTGCCAGAAGGGCGAAGGCGGGCCTTTCGCTGCTTCCGGCGCAACGGGACTCAAGGGGAAGAAACCGGTCAACACCAATGGCGGCATGCTCTCGGAAGCATACATACATGGCATGAATACCGTCGCTGAAGCGGTGATGCAGCTGCGCGGCGAATGCGGAAAGCGTCAGGTGCCTAATGCCGAAGTCGCCTTCGTCACTTCCGGTGCTACCACGATCGGCAGCGCCTGCATCCTGACCGTTTAGCGAGGAAGTCGAGAATGGAACGATATATTGTTCATCCAGAAGCAGACCAGGACAGCACACCCTACTGGCAATCGTTGCTGCAGCACCAGGCCAAGTTGCAGAAGTGCGGCAAGTGCAGCCGCTTCCGGTTCCCTCCGGCACCGAGCTGCTATTACTGCGGCAGCCTGGGGGGAAGCTGGGAACCCATCTCCGGCAAGGGCGTGATCTACACCTGGAGCGTGATCCATCACCCCGTCGACAAGCGATTGAGCGGGGAAGTGCCTTTCACGGTGGCCATGGTTGACCTTGAGGAAGGTCCCCGCGTCGTTGGGAGATTGGTCAACGCCGACAAGGCCAAGCTAAAGGCCGGCATGCCGGTCAAGGCCCGGTATGAGGACATGGACAAGGAGTTGACTCTCCTGTACTTCGAGCCGGCCTAGTATTAGCAAGAGGTGCAGGAGAAATCTCCTGCCGGGAGTCTGAGTGTGTCCCTCAGATCTTCTTCTTAACATCCCCCATGAGTGGGGGACACAGGGGGTTGAAGACCTCGCAATTCGAGGGTATGACCGATCGGACTTGGTGTCACACAGAACGTGTGGCGCAGGAGCGAACAGTCAAATTGCCAAAGAACCTATTTCAGCGGAGAGGGCTGAAAGGTTAGATTAGGAGGAGGATACACCATGATTACATCCGCAGAGTTTGTGGAGAGAATGAAATCCCTGAAGCCCAACTGCTACATGCATGGGGAGTTGTTACAGCGCGACGACCCGCGCATGATAACTTCCATGAAAGACATCCTGATGACCTTTGATCTGGTGGGCGACCCCGGGTACAAGGACTTCATCACCGCCACCTCTCATCTCACCGGCAAGACCATCAACCGGTTCACCAATATCCACCAGACCGTGGATGACCTGCTGAAGAAGCAGTTGATGACCAGGGTGCTCAGCCGCCTCTCGGGCACCTGTATCCAGCGCTGCATGGGCGTCGACATGATGAACGCCCTGTCCGTAGTGACCAAGGAAGCCGACGACAAGAACGGCGGCAAGACCGAGTACTACGAGCGCTTCAAGGCCTTCTGCAAGGAGTTCCAGGAGAAGGACATGGTGGGCGCCGCGGCCCAGACCGATGTCAAGGGCGACCGCATGCTCCGCCCCCACGAACAGGCCGACCCCGACCTGTACATGAGGGTGGTGGAGAGGAACGCCAAGGGCGTCGTGGTCCGGGGCTGCAAGGTGCACACCACCGTCGGGCCTTATTGTGATGAACTCATTGTCACCCCCTGCCGCGGTCTGACCAAGGACGAAGGCGACTGGTCAATCTGTTTCTCCATCCCGGCGGACACCAAGGGCGTGCACATGCTCATCGAAGCGGCCAACCCCACCCCACGCAAGGCCTTCCCGGCCGAAGTGGAG
>Ga0209703_1000308_pt1 | contig 13111 bp, 7 predicted proteins | sample PPLLak12cMay2015_2_FD_187256 | JGI IMG/M metagenome (GOLD analysis project Ga0209703, IMG submission 187256) | Freshwater sediment microbial communities from Prairie Pothole Lake near Jamestown, North Dakota, USA - PPLs Lake P8 Core (1) Depth... | ecosystem: Environmental > Aquatic > Freshwater >...
AAATTCTGTACGTTAACTGTAAAACTTTATATTTGCTGCATATTTGTGATCCATGATTCAGTCTCATCCTGGTGAAATTGCAGCATTGCTGGTAGCCATATTCTGGACAATTACTGCCCTGTCTTTCGAATCAGCCAGTAACAAGGTAGGTTCTTTACCCGTGAATATTATACGGCTGGTAATAGGATTTTTTTTTCTTTCCATACTAAACCTGGTGATCAGGGGTCGTCTATTCCCTACTGATGCCTCTGTTCACAACTGGATATGGTTGTCAGTATCAGGGCTCATCGGATTTGTACTGGGGGATCTCTTCCTTTTCAAATCCTATACCATTATCGGATCATGGTTTGCCATGCTGATGATGACCCTGGCTCCCCCTCTGGCAGCGTTGTTTGGGTGGATTATACTGGGGGAAACCATGAATTTCAGGTCACTTGCAGGCATGGCCCTGACCATGGGCGGTATTGCATTGGCCTTATTCAGCCGCGATCGTGAAAATAATAAGCTCACTTTCCGGAAACCCATCAGGGGCATATTCTTTGCCTTTCTTGGAGCCTTGGGACAGGCTTTGGGCATCGTTTTCAGCAAATACGGGATGCAGGATTACAGTCCCTTCCCTTCAACACAAATCCGTATCATCACTGGTATTGCCGGATTTATACTGATTATTTCCCTGTCCGGCAGATGGAATAATGTTTTGGCGGCGCTGCGTGACACCAGAAGCATGGCTGCCATAACTACCGGATCATTTTTTGGCCCTTTTCTGGGGGTGTCGTTTTCGCTGATGGCCGTGCAATATACATCAGCAGGAATTGCCTCTACCATCATGGCCATAGTCCCTATCCTGATCATTCCGCCCAGTATTTTTCTGCTCCATCACCACATCACCCTGCGTGAAATCATGGGCACCATAATCAGTATTATCGGTGTTGCCTTGTTCTTTCTTTAATCTTAAATGCATCATCCAAAACAATGAATAAAACTTTGCTGTATAGCTCCCTCGCCCTGAATCTGTTAATGCTGGCCGCACTTATAATAATCGGGGGAAAGTTGTTTACCAAAAAGCCTCCGGCAATAAAAGAGTCACAGCGCTGGACAGAGGATATTCCCATTCCCGATAGCATTACCATTGCCATGCTGGGTAATTCGTTAACGGCTTATGCTGACTGGAATGCATTGCTCGGGAGGGATGATGTCCATAACTTTGGCATCGCTGACTTTACCGTGAAACAACTTTCATGGCTGCTGGCTGACTGGGTAATAAAATCAAAACCTGCCTTGTGTTTTATACAGGGTGGACAGGAGGATATTATGCTTGGCGTTCCACTGGAAAGGATAGCTGCAGATTATTCCATGATACTGGATTCATTGCAGCATAATGGCATTGAGCCGGTAGTCCAGTCAACCCTGTTGAGTTGGGATCATCCTGAAGTCAATAATCAGGTGGTTAAATTGAATCAATTGCTGAAAGCGCTTTGCTTTAAAAAGAACATCAGCTTTATTAATCTCAATACCGTACTTTCCGACAACAGCAGATTGCAGCCCCAGTTGACCACCGATGGTATACACCTGAACAACAAAGGATATGAGCTCTGGGCCATTATAATTAAGGATTATTTGTTGCTGAACGATCCCCGAAATAAACGGTAAAGGATGAAAAATTTATTCATGATTTCTATCCTGTTTAATCTTATGCTGGCTGCCTTGCTTATCTCAGCCCTGGTATATCAGTTCACGAAAGAGGAAGACCCGGTGGCAAAGATAAGCCGGTTTATGCCTCAGAAACTGGCTGCGAAGCGCATTGAAAGGATCCTGAAACAATCTCCGGGCACGGTTTCCCTCGTTATGCTCGGCAATTCCATTACAGCAAACGGAGGCAACTGGAATAAGAGGCTTGGAAGGATTGATATACGAAACAGCGGACAGGGAGGATATACGACCGGTCAAATGTTATGGCTCCTTGATTCCTGCGTAATAAAAGCCAAACCTGAATATTGCTTCATCATGGCAGGCATTAATGATCTGTCGTTAGGCATTCCGGTAGAAAGGGTGTGCGCTAATTATCACATCATTATTGACACGTTGTTGGCCAACGGCATACGCCCCGTCGTTCAGTCAACATTATATCAAACCGGGAATCCTGCAGGCAATAAAAATGTAGGTTATCTCAATGACCTGCTGGAGGCATATTGCAATGAGAAAAACATTCTTTTTATTGATTTGAACCGGTCCATGTCAGATCACAACGGGCTCATTCAGGAATTAACGACTGACGGGACCCATCTTTCAGAACTTGGGTATGAGGTATGGTCGGACAAATTGAAATGGATAATTTCCAAACTGTCCATATGACCAATCCTTTTCCCTGTATGGATAGAATTATGAAAATTACGATAAATGATAAAATCCAGCAATGAGGACTTTTAATTTTGAGATTATCGGATACATTGCCGCTTTCTTCGGAACCATCCTTATGCTTCCCCAGGCCTATAAAACCTACCAGACCAAACATGTTAAGGATATTTCTCTCGTTATGCTGGTTATTTATATCCTTAACTGTATCCTTTGGGGAATCTATGGCGCTTATCTGAGTTCCGTCCCCATGCTTTTGTGCAACGGCATTGCACTTGTGATCGGATTGCTGATGATAATGATGAAAATAGCATATTCCCGTGATCGGGAAAAACCCAATAACAATGAAATATGAAAAAGCACCTGCTGTTCCTTTTGATTGCTGTTTTTACTGCATGTTCAACAACAGAAACTAAAAAACAGAAAATGACATCACCCGGGCATGATGATATGAAAGAAATGAATCATCTGGCGAAAGACGAAATTGCAGCCGGATGGCAATTGCTTTTTGACGGAACTTCAACCAGGGGATGGCGGGGTTTTAAAAGGGAGGGATTTCCTGAATATGGCTGGCAGGTAAAGGACGGAATGCTGTTCGTTGAATACTCAGGGAAGGGTGAAGAAGGTAATGGAGGAGATATTGTCACAGCAGAAAAATTCGGCAATTTTGAATTGAAACTCGACTGGAAAATATCACCCGGCGGAAACAGCGGGGTTATGTTCCGGGTGACCGAAAGTGAGAAATACCAGGAAACCTGGAATACAGCGCCTGAGATTCAGATCCTGGATGATTTCGGATTTGAAAAATACAACAAGGGTTATGTGATCAATATCAAACAAATGTCAGGGGCCAATTATGATATGCATGCTCCTTTATTTTATTATACCAAACCGGTAGGCGAATGGAACCAGCTTTATTTGAAGGTGCTGGGCAGTCATGTAGAACAATGGCTAAACGGAAACAAGATTGTTGAGTATGAATTAGGGTCTCCTGAATGGAAGGAACTGGTTAAGAAAAGCAAATTCTCTGTTTATCCCGATTACGGATTGGCAACCACAGGGCACATTGCTTTACAGGATCACGGTTGTGCTGCATGGTTCAGAAATATTAAAATCAGGAAAATACAATAATCAGTAATCGGTAATCAGTATTCGGTCTAAAGCTGCAGGCTACAGACTACAGGCAATAGGCTACAGCCATAAAAGACCGTTTACTGCTCACCGATTACCGCTTACCTTCTTACCTTTCTTACCTTCTTGTCCCGTTCCTATATTTTATTATCTTTGACCGCATTATAAAAAAAAGTATTATGAGAAAGAAAATAGTTGCCGGAAACTGGAAAATGAACAAAAACCTTCCGGAAGGTATTGAACTTGCAAAGACCATTAATCGTCAGGTTGAGGACACGAAAGTAGTGGTTATTTTATGTACTCCCTTTATTCATCTGGCTGAAGTTGCCAGGGTCATATCAAAGGATTCCCTGTTCCTGGGTGCCCAAAACTGTGCCTCGGAAGCATCCGGTGCCTATACCGGGGAAGTATCTGCTGAAATGATCCGTTCTGCCGGAGCAGAATACGTTATTGTTGGACATTCTGAAAGGCGGAGCTATTATAAAGAATCCGATGAAATATTGAATAAAAAGGTAAAACTCGCACTGGCCAATAACCTGATCCCTATTTTCTGTTGTGGTGAAGTTCTTGCTGAAAGACAAGCAGGGAAGCATATACAAGTGGTGAAATCACAGATTGAAAAAGGCCTTTTCGACCTTTCTGCTGAGGACTTCAGCAAGATCGTCATTGCCTACGAGCCCGTATGGGCAATCGGAACAGGGATCAACGCAACAGCTGAACAAGCGCAGGAAATGCACAAAGTCATCCGGGATAGCGTGGCTGAAAAATTTGGCAGCAGTATCGCCGGGCAAACATCCATCTTATACGGCGGAAGCTGCAAACCATCCAATGCCAGGGAACTCTTTGCCAATCCCGATGTCGACGGAGGGCTTATAGGCGGAGCATCCCTCACTGCGGCTGATTTCATGGGTATCGTCAATGCATTTTAATGAATGCCGGTTATGGCAGGTCAACCTGGCATAGCAGCCGGAGAAGAGATGGTTCAGATAAATTTTGAGATGACCTGTACAAGGCTGTTCAATGTGATGGGTTTAACAATATATCCGTCAAATCCGGCCTTGTATATCATATGTTCCTCATTGGCTAATGCATAAGCGGTCTGGGCAATGACAACGGCCGAAGGATTGATTTCCTTGATTTCCCTGATGACCTGAAATCCGTCAATCGTGGGCATTTTAATGTCCAGTAAAACAAGGTTTATCGAATCCATAAGCTGTTGATACATATTTATTCCTTCCTCCCCACCCTTGGCCCAGGAAGTTCTTACCTTTGTTTTTCGAAGCAAAGTATTAATCACTAAGTAGTTTGATTCTTCATCTTCAACGATTAAAAAATGCTTATCGCTCCAGTCAGGGATTATTTCATCGTTGAATGATATATTTTTATCGGGGTAGGCTAATTCATCCGTAGAGCCGTCATAGGGAAGGCTGAAGATAAACTCAGATCCCTTTTCCGGTTCGGATTCCACCCAGATCTTCCCGCCCATGGTTTCAACCAGATGCTTGGTAATGGTCAATCCAAGACCTGTCCCACGATATAATGTAGTTTTGTTATCGTCAATCTTAACAAAACGATTAAAAATCAATTGCTGATTTTTCTTTTCTATTCCGATGCCGGTATCACTGACAAAAAATATGATCTCACGTCCCGGTAAGACATCTTTAATGCCGAACGAGATAGTCCCTTTGGTCGTGAATTTAATGGCATTTCCGATAAGGTTGTTGAAAATCTGCTGAAGCCTGACTGTATCGGCCTGCAATATGATTTGCTTTTCCGAAGGCATGCACAATTTAAGCTCAACAGGTTGTTCATGCTGTGGCTGGTTCTTCCGGATTTCCTCGATGAATGTTTTATGGATATCCGCAAGCAGGTTATTCAGTTTAATGTCTGAAATAAAAAATTCCAGCTGACCCGATTCCATTTTTGAAAAATCAATAATATCATTGATCAGCTGCAATAATGTATATCCGCTGCTTTTTATGATATGATGGTAGCTTGCAACCTCTTCCGGCGTATTACTGCCGGTGTTCAGCAACTCGATAAAGCCAATTATGGCATTCAGCGGTGTTCGTATTTCATGCGACATGTTGGAAAGGAAGGCCGATTTAAGCCTGTCGCTTTCTTCCGCTTTATTCTTTGCCCGCTCCAGGTCCCGTGTTCTTTCTTTCACCAGATACTCCAGAAATTCCTTTTTCTTCTCCAGCCTTTCATTCTGCTCCCTCACAATATCATACACGTTGGCATTATCCAGTGCGATGGCCACATAAGAAGCCATTGATTCCACCAGGGGTATCATTTGTTCAGAGAAGGCGTTTTTAGCATAACTCTGAATAGTAAAGACTCCTATTTTCTTAGTCCCGACAACCAGTGGAATATAAATTACCGATCGCGGTATACGGGTGCTTCTGATATAGAGTTTGCTTATGTAATTTCTATATTCATTTTCAAAATCGTTGCACAGAATGGTCTCATTCTTCCTGAAACAATAAGCACCCATGCTGGTGGTATCATCCAATGTACTGGTAAAATCGGATATTTTAATTCCCTCTTCCGTAAAATCCGTAAAAGTGATACCCTGCTTCTCAGGATCAAAGATTCCCAGCCCGAAAATATTTGCATTTAAATTTGATTTTACATATTGAAGGATTAAGCGGTCAATACTTGTTATATCGAGTGTAGCCGTTAACCGGCGGCCAAATTCATTTAATAATCTCAGGTTTTTATTGGCTTCTTCAAGCAAGGCATTATTCCTTTCAATAATATCACGCTGATTATGCATTTCTTCATTCTGTGCCTGTATCTCTTCGTTCTGCGCCAGTATTTCATATTTCTGATCTTTTAAATCCAGGTACGATTTGTTGAGTTCTGCCGTTCTCTCCCTCACTACTTTTTCCAGTATTTTCTTCTGCGACTGCACCTTTCTCAGACGCATCCTGAAGGCAACGAGCACTATGGACCCCAACAACAATGTTAATGCGATGCGGAATATCCAGGTTTGCCAGAATTGCGGCAAAACCCTGATGGCCAGTACGGCGGGATTATCACAATAAATACCGTCATTATTAGATGCATATACAGTAAAGGTGTATTTTCCTTTGGGCAAACTTGTGTAGGTTACAGTATTATTATAGGCATTGGCATATTTCCAGTCAGTATCTATATTATCAAGCCTGAAGTAATAGCTGTTTTTTTCAGGGTTGGCAAAATGAAGTGCATCGAACTTCAGGGTGAATACCTTGGTCTTATGATCCAGGGTAATGGAATTAGTCTTTTGGATCGGCTGTTGAAGGATAATCCGCCGGTTAACCTTTTGCCCGGGCATAATCAGGTCACGGCCAATGATCAGCTCCGAAATAACAATGTTAGGCTTGTAAATATTGTCTTTTATCATTTCCGGAAAGAATCTTACCAGTCCATTGTTGGTACCAAAAAACATCTCTCCCTGCTTGTTCTGGAAGAAAGCATTGGTCATGAACTCTTTACCGGGCAGGCCATCGTCTTTGTTATAAATCTGGAGATGCACGGAATCGATGGATTTAACAGCATTGTTCATTTTAATCAATCCGGCATTGGTTGAAACCCAAAGGTTATGGCTTTTATCGCTCAATATTCCATAAACATTGTATATCGGATATCCTCCGGTTGAAGAATAATGAAGGTACTGATGGGTCAGCGGATTAAACCGTGACAGCCCGCTTTCACTTCCAACCCAGAGGTTACCATAAGAATCTTCATGCAAAGCCATAACACGCACAATCCGTTTGCTTGGGTAATATATCATCATTCCGGATTGTTTGTTGAGGATCCAGACACCCTGTAACCCCCCTATATATAAATTACCCGCTGCATTCTCAATAATATTACCATAAAAAACGCCGTAAAAATTCCTAAACTTGTTTTCATTGTGTTTCAATACACTTAAAGTACTTGAGGTCGAGCCCCAGCTATTATTCGTCAGCACCCAAAGATCTTTGTCACGGTCAATATATACAAAATACACTTTATTACTGGGCAGGGAAGTCGTATCACCCGGCTTATTCATATAATGAATGAATCTCCCCGAATTCCTGTCATAATAATTCAGCCCTCCGTTATTGGTAGCGATCCAGAGATTGTCCTTGGCATCTATTGCTACCGATTTAACATCATTATAACTGAGTGAATTCTCATTACCCGGGTCATTGACCATATACTCAATGGTCGAACTACCATTCAACAGTATATTGATACCTTTTTCCGTACCGACATATATATTGCCTTTTGAATCCTCATTAATCCCAAAAACGCTTGGATTATTCAGATAACTGGGATCATTTTCTTTTGCATAATACGCAACAAAAGGCCTGTAGCCGAAATTTGAATAATTTACACCTCCATAATGGGTACCCAGCCACAGGCCTTCTTTCTTATCCACAAAGCTGCAAAGAACAGAATTAGCGCTCAAGGTTGAAAACTTATGGGCTGCGCTGGCATATAAAATGAAGTTCCGGTTTGCCCTGTTAAAAAGGTATACTCCTGCACGTGTTCCAAAAAAGACATTGCCCAGTGGATCTTCATAGATTGTTCTGACCCTGTTGCTGTATGGATCATTTTTATCCAGTATAAACCGTATAAAGCTGCTGTCAGCAGGATTCAAAAGATTCAATCCCCCATTCAGCGTACCGATCCAGATATCCCCCCGGCTATCCTGGAATATTTTCTCCACACTGTTTTCGCTTAAACTGTTTTTATTGCCCGGGATGTTCACAAATTGCCTGACAGTTCCATTTTCCTGGTCAATCCAGCAGATACCCTTCGTCAGGAGTGACAACCATAAATTGTTGCGGTTATCACTAAATACCCGGTAAATAGTATCGCAGGGTAATATCCACTTCTGATCATAACTTTTACTGTTGTAGCAAACCACATTTTCAGACCCGGGTTGGCACAAATAAAGCCCATTCAGGGTTGCAAACCACAGGTTATTATTTCCATCTTCAGTGATATCAAATACATCGTTGAATTCAGGAGACATTCCTTCCAGTCTGAACCTGATAAAACGGTTATTTAATTCGTTATAATAGCACAGACCTTCATTGGTTCCTATCCACAACCTCCCCCTGGTGTCACAAAATACACGGTATATAATATTCGAAGGCAAAGAAAGGGAATCGTTGATGTCAGCGTAAAATGTTCTGATTTCCATGCCATCATAGCGATTTAATCCCAGTATAGTTGCGATCCATATATATCCGTAATGGTCTTCACATATGGACATGACACGATTATGGGACAATCCATTATCAGTGGTGATATGCCTGAAAGTCAACTGGGAATGCACATTAACCGTTGGCTGGGGCCAGCCTTTTTCCGCAACAACAACCAACATAAGGGCCAGCAAGGGCGATAACAACTTTCTCATGAATTAATTTCCTGGTACATAAGAACTTTTTAATATACGAAATTTTCCTGATTCTTAACAAAAAATAGACTGGTTTTATCGGATTTATTCCTATTATGTTCAAAAAACTTCCTGATAAAATGCCTGACGATATTGTATCTTTACTTACAAAATGAAGTGTAAAGCAGCCAGGTAAAAAACAGTCAACATGCAGACAATTTTTCTCAGGATCAGGTTCATAGCGTTATGCGGGGTTATTCTTTCCGGTATTGCACAGGCTCAGGATTTCAGAAAATTTTCCGGTGAAACCGGTACCTTCCTCGAGGAATTGACCCAATTTATGCAACCTAATATTTCTGCCGAAGATGAAACTGTATTGCAGGAATTCATATCGGTATGGCGATCAGACAGTTTATATACGGTTGAAGAACAAAATAATATTGTCAGGATATCGGTATTGCTGCTCCAGAAAAAAGCAAAGGCCTCACCCCAATTCAGTAAATACCTTGAATGTCTGATTGATTTCAAGAGAAAGCATCAAACACCTGACAATTTCCATAACTGGATTAACGGGACCCTGTTTATGGCTGATGAAAGGAAAACCACCCTTTCCATGCTCTATCATGTTTTCCAGTTTACCCAGCAATTCATTGACAGTTCATTGCTGTATAAATCAACCACGGTCTCCTGGAAAAGCAGTAATCCGGAGTACCGGATCCTGGGGAAAGAAGGCATCGCTGTCCAGGTGGGCAAAACAACCCTTACCTGCAGAACAAGGTTTGACAGTATACAGATCCCGGAGACACAGGGGACGTACTACCCTGTTGAAAACGTGTGGAAAGGAAAGGACGGACTGGTCACCTGGGAACGTGCCGGATTTAAGCGTGATGAGGTTTTTGCCCGACTGCGCGACTATGAAATCGATATGTCTAAGTCAGATTACAAGGCTGAGAATGTTACTTTCGTAAACAAACTGTATTTCAGTAATCCGCTCGACGGAATTCTGACAGATAAAGTGCAGCATAATAAAACACCTGCTGATGCTGATTTCCCGAAGTTTGACTCGTACCAGAAAGACTTTTCAATAAAGAACCTATATAAGGATATCCATTATGAGGGAGGATTGTCGATGCAGGGAGCCCGGCTGGTGGGGACAGGCAATGCCGAGAAACAAGCCACCGTGTATATTTTCCGCAAGGATACCCTGGTCATTATTGCCCGGTCGAACTATTTTGCTTTTAAAGCTGACCGGATAAACTCATCTTCTACTTCGATTGTCATTAAGCTTAAGCGCGATTCCATCTATCATCCAGGCCTTGCCCTGTCATTCATGGTACCCAGCCGCGAGCTGACCTTATTTCAGACCGAAGATTTCATTTCCAAGAGTCCTTATTACAATTCCTACCATAATGTTGACATGACATTTGAACAGCTCATCTGGAAAATGGACCAGCCCTATATGCGTTTTACAGCTTCGATGGGGAGCAGTATCGGAATAGCCAATTTTGAATCGGTTAACCTGTTTGACAACAATAAATACTTATCTATGCAGGGAATGGATGAAGTCCACCCCCTCGTTTCCATCCGAAGTTTTGCGCGTTATATAGGGATGGAAGAGTTCAGGGCGGATGATTTTGCCGACTATCTCAGAAAGCCGATATCCCAGGTTAAGCAATTGTTGATGCGTATGGCAGCCCTGGGCTTTGTTTTCTATGATGTCAATACCGATATGGCAAAGGTCAAACCCCGGCTGTATGATTACCTTGCTGCCAGCGTATCAAAAATCGATTACGATGTGCTTAGCTTTCCAAGCAGAACTGAGGCTCCGCTTGAGAATGCGATCTTCGATCTGCGGAATTATGATCTGATCATCCATGGCATACCCAGGATATTTGTCAGTGATTCTCAGAATGTTGTGATATATCCGGCCAAAGACCGGATTATGTTGAAAAAAGACAGGGATTTCCAGTTTGATGGCACCGTGACAGCCGGCTTGCTTACTTTTTACGGACAAAACTTCTTCTTTAATTACGACACTTTTAAGATCAGGCTTCAGCAGATCGATTCCCTGTACATCCGTTATCTTACCGGTAATGTCGACAATTATGGAATGCCCGTGGTGGATCATGTGAACAACCTTGTGGAAAATATTACAGGAGACCTGTTTATCGATATGCCTGATAACAAATCAGGAAGGCAATCCTTTCCCGAATATCCGGTTTTTATAAGCCGTGAAAGCTCCTATGTTTATTATGACCGGCCCGATATTCAAAACGGCACCTACAGGCATGAAGACTTCCATTTTGAAGTTTATCCCTTTACCATGGATAGCCTTGACAATTTCAACCGGCAGGCCATGGTCTTTGCCGGTGAATTCCAATCAGCCGGAATTTTTCCGGATATAAAGGAATCGCTGAGGCTGCAACCTGACAAGTCCCTTGGCTTCAGCCATACAACCCAGCCTGAAGGGCTTCCGATTTATGGAGGGAAAGGAAATTTCACCAACAATATCCAGTTAACAAACATAGGATTGCTGGGAAAAGGGAAAGTAGAATACCTCACCTCCGTTACGGTTTCGGATGACATTATCTTTTTCCCCGATTCCATGAATGCACATGCACAGGATTATACCATAGCGGAACAAACGTCAGGGACTGAATATCCCATGGTGCACTCAAGCAACAACTATGTGCACTGGCTGCCCTATCAGGATGAAATGAAGATCTTCAAAAAGGATATTGATTTTACGATGATCAATGATTCCACCTCCCTTGCGGGTGAGCTGAAATTACAGCCATCAGGCCTCACGGGCATGGGCAAAATGGATCTTAAAAACTCAGACCTTACTTCCCGTTCTTTTGCCTATAAGGCCAGTGAGATCCTTGCCGATACGGCTGATTTTTATTTGAAATCGGTTCATTCCGAGGGATTCACCGTGCTCACCGATAATGTAAAGGCCAGGATTGACTACAGCACCAAGACCGGATATTTCAATTCCAATGAGGATTTTACCATGGTAACCTTCCCTGAGAACAAATACATCAGCTACCTCGATTATTTTGTATGGAATATGAATAAAAAAGAGCTTGCCATGGGTTCCAACAAAACTTTTTCACAGGAAGGAGCCACAGATGAGGAGGAGTTCTTTGGTCCGCGCTATATTTCCGTAGATCCTGCCCAGGATTCTCTCAATTTTATCTCCCCGCTATCCTATTATGATTATGAGCATAATATGATCAAAGCCACCCAGGTCAAATACATTGACGTTGCTGATGCCCGTATCTTCCCCGATAAGGAATCCCTGGTTGTAAAACCGGATGCCATGATGAAGCCATTGGAAAAAGCACGATTGCTTGCTAACCGCAGCACGCAGTATCATACCCTGTACAACGGGAGCATAACGATTAAAAGCCGGAATGCCTATATCGGTTCAGCTGATTATGACTATCTCGATGAGGTAGATAGAAAGCAGGTGATACATTTCAAATCTGTTGAGGCTGAACCCCATAAATCCACCGTCGCAAAGGCTGATATCATTGAAGCGGATGGTTTCACACTGAGTCCGATGTTCCGCTATCAGGGCAAGGTAACACTGTTTGCCGAAAATCAGTATTTGACTTTTGACGGTGCAACGCTGATTGAAACCAATTGTGAAACACTGCCTGTTAAATGGGTTTATTTCCAATCCGAAATAGATCCCTTCAATATCTACATCCCCCTGGCTGATCCATTGATCGATGTTGACCGCAACAAAATATTCAACGGTATTTATGTCAGCTATGACTCCATTCATTTGTACCCGGCTTTCCTTTGTGAAAGAAAGAATTATAGTGATAAAGCTATTGTTACTGCAGGTGGTTTCCTTTATTATGACAAGGTCACCCAGCAATATAAGATAGGTTCCAAAGAAAAATTGCATAATCCGGGTATTCCCGGCAATTATGTCAGCATTCTGCGGGAAACATGCAAACTATACGGTGAAGGCAAAATGGACATTGGGACTAACCTGGGTCAGGTTAAGCATACAACCGTCGGCAATGCATGGTTTGATATAAACCAGAATAAGGCCGTGCTGGAAATAATCCTGGCGCTTGATTTTTATATTGCACCGGCTATTATTGATATTATGGCCGCTGAAATTGACAGCTTACCTGACCTTCCGGCAACAGATCTCAACAGTACAACCTATACCAGAGGAATAACCGAGCTGATCGGGCAGGATAGGTTCGATGCCCTGCGTACCGAAAT
>Ga0209703_1000311_pt1 | contig 13067 bp, 8 predicted proteins | sample PPLLak12cMay2015_2_FD_187256 | JGI IMG/M metagenome (GOLD analysis project Ga0209703, IMG submission 187256) | Freshwater sediment microbial communities from Prairie Pothole Lake near Jamestown, North Dakota, USA - PPLs Lake P8 Core (1) Depth... | ecosystem: Environmental > Aquatic > Freshwater >...
CGAAAATAATATCATCCGAGGCGCTTACTATGCCCTTGCGGCGGCTCTCGGAGGCGCTCAGACGACTGCCCTCTGTTCCTTTGACGAAGCTTACACCATCCCCACTCCAAGAGCAGCCCTCCTCTCTCTCAGGACATTCCAGATTCTTATGGAAGAGATGGGGTTACGGGATACCGTGGATCCATTGGCCGGTTCTTATTTCATCGAAACCCTGACCAAACAGATGGAAGAAAAGATTGTGGAAGAGATGAAGGGGGTGGATAAAATAGGTGGGATGATCAAGGCGGTGGAAACGGGTTACGTTCAGAGAGAAGTGGCAAGGCAGGCTTATGAGTTCGAAAAAGGCGTCCAAAAAGGAGAATTGATCAAGGTCGGCGTGAACAAATATACGGAAGGGGAAGAGATGGAGGTCGAGCTCCATGAATATCGCCTGGAATCAGCTGAAGAACAGATTCAGCGGCTTCGAGACGTGAAACGGGAGAGGGATAACCGAAAAGTGGTTCAATCTCTGAAAGAATTGGAAAAGGCAGCAAAAGAAGAGAAGAATGTGATGCCTCGTCTTCTCGAATGCTGTAAGAATTATGCCACCGTGGGTGAGATGACCAAGGTATTCAAGGAAGCCTTCGGGGAGTTTAAAGAACCATCAATCTTCTAACTTCAGATTGCAGATTTAAGATTTTTGATTTCAGATTTATGAAAATGGGTAGGGGCGACTTCAGTCGCCTTCATGAAGGAGGCTAAAACCTCCCCTACCCTTCCGCAAAAATGGTTCTAAGTTTTGAATTTTGGATTTGTTTCGTATTTCGATATTCGAATTTCGGATTTAAAGGGGGTTAACTATGGCATTCACAATGTTTGGTCGGACGATTCGAAAGATAGGAGTGATCGGTTCGGGAAACATCGGTCCTGATATCGCGCTTCATTTCAGTCAGAACCTCTTTTCCTATGGCGTCCCTGTTGTCGTGGTCGATATTATTCAGGCAGCCCTGGACGCAGGGTCGAAGAAGGCTGAGTCGAAGATGGCCAAGGCTGCGGAGAAAGGGATTTTCAAAAAGGCTGATGCCGATGCCATTTTCAAAAATATAACCTTTACCACCGATTATGGGAAAATCGCCGATGCCGATTTTGTGGTCGAAGCCGCTTTTGAAAGGGCGGATGTCAAGCATAAGATTTTCGATCAATGCCAGGAAGCCTGTCCCAAAACGGCAATCTTCGCTTCCAACTCCTCCCATATGGTTCCTGAAGAGATTTTCCAAAAGATGAAAGATAAGGGCCGGTGCCTGGTCATTCATTATTTCTACCCGGCAGAGCGAAACATTTTAGTAGAGATCGTTCCCGGCAAGGACACCGACGCCTCGTTGGTGGAGTATCTGATGAAACTCTATGAATTCGTCGGGAAGGCTCCGATCAAGGTTAAGAGCCGTTATGGTTATGCTATGGATCCCATCTTCGAGGGCCTGCTTGAAGCCACAGCATTAACCGTCGAAAAAGGGCTAGCAAGTGTGAAGCAGGCAGATGTCATCGTCCAGAAAGCACTTGGAATCGGGACAGGGCCTTTCACTACCCATAATCTTGCAGGAGGGAATCCGATTACCCAGCATGGCCTTACAGAGAGTCACACAAAGATCATGTCTTGGTATCATTCTCCACAACTACTGGACGATCAGGTGAAAATGGGAAAGCCCTGGGAGACAGCAGCAAGGGGGGAGGTGGTGGAATACAGTGCCGAGACTTATGAAGCGGTTTCAAGTCGGGTCTTGGGTGCCTATTTTGGGATGGTCTGTGAAATTGTTGACAGCGGGATTGCGAGCATTGGTGACATGGAGTTGGGATTGGATCTCGGTCTAGCGATGACTCCTCCCTTTGGACTGATGAACAAACTGGGCGTCAGCAAAGCTCTCGAATTAGTGGAAGCCTATGCAAAGGAGAATCCTGGGTTTAAGGTGGCCAAAATTCTTGTGAAACAGGCTGCTTCTGGCAAACCCTGGGAGATCCCTGTGGTGTTTAGAGAAGACAAAAAGGATGTGGCTGTTGTTAGGATCCGGAGACCAAGGGTGCTGAATGCCCTCAATCAGGAGGTCTTCGGACAATTAGGGGAAATCTTCACCAAGATAAAAAAGGATTCAAAAATCAAAGGAGCGGTGTTAACTGGATTCGGGACAAGAGCCTTTGTATCAGGGGCCGATATTGGAATGCTCGCTTCCCAGAAGACACCGGAAGAGGCTGAGGCTCTTTGTCTCAAAAGCATGGCTGTACTCAATCTGATCGAGAATCTGGGCAAGCCCGTTGTCTGCGCCCTCAATGGCCTTGCCTTTGGGGGAGGAAATGAGATGGCCATGGCTTGCACTGCCCGGATTGCGAAAAAGGGACAGAAGGTCTTTGTCGCACAGCCGGAACCCCGACTTGGCATCATCCCCGGGAACGGAGGGACCCAGAGGTTTCCAAGATTGGTGGGAATTGAGAAGGCTTGGCCAATCCTCCGAACTGCGAACCCAATTTCTTCGGCTCAAGCAAAAGAAATTGGCCTGATTCAGGAGGAGGTAGAGGGTGACCTGATCGAGGCAGCCATGGATTGGGTGAAGAAGATTAACTCAGGCAAAGTCCGTGTCCCCTCGATCGCGAAAGGCCCCATCCCAATCCCTTCGAAACTTCCGGAAGTGGATATTGGCCACTTGAGCCGAAAGACCGACGCCTTGCTTCAGAAGGCGACATTGGAAGGGGCGAAGATGACCCTTGAAGAAGGGCTAAAACTGGAAGCCAAGACCTTCGGTGAGTGTCTGTTGACCAAGGATATGAGAATCGGAATGGAGAATTTTATGAAGCATGGGGCAAAGGTCAACGCCAACTTTGTGCACAACTAAGAGGTTTGAGGTTCGAGGCTTAAGGTTTGAGGCAAAAAGAAGTAACCTCCAACCTCTGACCTCAATCCTCTAACCGTTATTGAAATGATGAACGTAGGTGACTGGATAAGAAAATGGAGCATCTTACAACCTAAGAAAAAGGCTCTCTATTTTGAGGATCAACCTTTCACCTACGAAGAAGTGAATCACAGGATCAACCAACTCTGCCACCTCCTTCTCGAAAGCGGTGTAAAAAAGGAGGATCGGGTTGCAGTCCTCCTTCATAATTGCCACCAATATCTCGAAATCTTTTTGGGTCTTTCAAAAATCGGCGCCATCCTTGTTCCTCTAAACTGGAGATTGGCTGGACCCGAGCTCGAGTTCATCCTCCAGGATAGTGGCTCTCGAATGCTCATCTTCGAAGCCGAATTCGAAGAAGTCGTCTCTTCGATTCGACCCCGTTTGAACTTCTCCAATGGAAATTATTTCACCCTAGGCACTCCCTGCCCGGACTGGGCAATCGAATACGAAAAAGCCATTAAGAAAAAGCCTACCCATGAACCCCCTGTGAATGGGTCTTTCGGAGATGAAGATCCTCATGTCATTATGTATACTTCCGGAACGACAGGGATTCCGAAAGGAGCGGTTCTCTCTCACAGAAAGACCTTCTTTAATGTCCTCAATGCGGATATTGTTTATAATCTCACCTCCAAAGATATCATGATGGTCACGCGACCCATGTTCCATTCCGGAGGCCTCCTCGTCGAAGCCGCACCGGTCCTCTATAAAGGAGGGACCCTCACCATCAGGAAACGGTTCCGTCCGAATGAAATCCTCGAAACGATTCAAAAGTATAAAGTCACCGTCCTGGAATTGGCCGCCACCGTTTATCAATTTATTCTCCAAGATTGTGATCTGAATCAATATGATCTCAGTTCGGTTCGTTGCTTCTTTACCGGCGGAGAAAGGATCCCTGTCGCCATGCTTAGAGAATATCAAAAGAGAGGGATCATCATCTCACAAATTTTCGGTCAGACCGAGTCTTCCACCATCGCTTTTCTCGCCCCAGACAAAGGAGCGAAGAAGATCGGATCCGTAGGGCTCCCTGTCTTTCACGGAGAGGTAAGAATCGTGGATAAAACGGGAAGGGATGTGAGTCCCGGAGAGGTAGGGGAGATCATTGCCAAGGGCCCTACCCTGATGAGTGGATACTGGAACCGGCCAGACCTTACGGCAGAAACGATTCGGGATGGCTGGCTCTATACCGGAGACCTCGCGAAAAGGGACGAAGAGGGGTATATCTATATTGTCGATCGTGAAGGGGATATGTATATCAGCGGTGGGGAGAATGTCTACCCGGCTGAGATTGAAAAAGTCCTTTTCACCCACCCCAAAATCCTCGATGCGGGAGTAGTGGGTGTACCCGATGAAAAATGGGGGGAAGTGGGTAAGGCCTATATCGTCCTGAAACCCGGGGAAAAAATGAACGAAGAGGAGGCCCTCAAATTCGTCCGTGGAAAAGTGGGGAAATATAAGATTCCAAAGTATGTGGAATTTGTCGAGGAGCTTCCCAAAACGGCGAGCGGCAAGATTCAGAAGTTCCTATTGAAGGAATCCCATAAAGCGAAAATTCGAAGCGCGAAATCCGAAATTCGAAACAATTTCAAATGACCGAAATTTAAAATTTCAAACTCGAAAATCAGAGACGTTTGGGAAATTTGTAAATTCGGATTTGTTTCGAACTTCGATATTCGAATTTCGAATTTAGAGGGGGTAAAAATGGTTGAGAAGTTTTATCGGTTAGGCTGTGACATTGGTGGAACTTTTACCGACTTTGTCCTGCTTAACGACAAAACAGGCGAGTTAAAGATCTACAAGTGTCTGACCACTCCCAAAGATCCCTCTGATGCTGTGGAGCACGGGATCAGAGAAATGGAGAAAAACACACCAGGGTTTGTGGAGAAAATGGATGAAGTCATCCATGGAACCACGCTGGTTATTAATTCCATTATCGAAAGAAAGGGAGCCAAAACGGGCCTGATCACCACGAAGGGCTTTAGAGACGTCTTGGAGATCGGCAGGGGAATCCGATACGCACCTTATGACGTGTTCGCCGAATTCCCCAAGCCGTTGATTCCGAGACATCTTCGTTTCGAAGTGGATGAGAGGATTCGGAGCGATGGGAGCGTCCTGAAACCCCTTGACCCAGAAGAAGCAAGGCAGGTGGTCCGCACGCTCCTCAAGATGGGCGTTGAATCGGTCGCTGTCTGTCTGATCAATTCTTTTGAAAATCCAACTCACGAGCTGATGCTCAAGGAGATCATTGAAAAGGAAGCTCCTAGAGTGTCCGTCTCCTTTTCATACCGCGTTTTGCCACAGATTAAAGAGTATGAGAGAACCAGCACGACCGCGACGAACGCCTACGTGAAGCCTCTCACGGGGAGATATCTCTCCAGGCTCGCCGGAAGGCTGGAGTCTATTGGTTTTAAAGGAAAACTCTTCATCATGCTTTCAAGCGGGGGCGTTACCTCTGTTGAAACTGCCGCTGAGTTTCCGGTAAGGATCATCGAGTCCGGTCCAACCGCAGCAGTCATCGCAGGGCAATATTATGGGAAACTTTTTAATATTTCGGAAATGTTCTGCTTTGACATGGGAGGAACAACGGCCAAGTCCTGCCTGATCCAAAAAGGGGTCGCTGGGGTCGTACCCACCTTTGAGGTCGGCCGTGTTCAGAGATTTATGAAGGGGAGCGGTCTCACCATTCAGGTGCCTGTGGTTGACTTGATGGAGATTGGAGCGGGAGGCGGAAGCATTGCGAAGGTCAGCCGGATGGGGACGCTGCAGGTGGGACCTGAGAGCTCCGGAGCGGATCCTGGACCGATCTGCTATAGGATAGGAGGCACTGACCCTTGCGTCACAGATGCCGATCTCTTGTTGGGCTATCTGGATGAGAACTACTTCCTGGGCGGTGAAATGAAGCTTAACAAAGAGGCAGCGAGGCGCGGCGTTATGGAAAAGGTTGCCAAGCCTCTGGGGGTTACTTTCATACAGTCCATTTGGGGAATCCATGATCTCATCAATGAGACGATGGCCGCCGCAGCCAAGACCCACATTGCGGAAAAAGGGGGAAATCCAAAAATTGTGACGATTGTTGCCTTCGGCGGGGCAGGCCCAGTTCATGCTTACAGTCTCGCAAAGAAATTGGGAGCGCCTCGCTTGCTCGTCCCACCGAATGCTGGAGTAGGATCAGCTCTGGGCTTTTTCACTGCTCCCCGGGCATTTGACCTCCTCCGGAGCCACAAAGTCTCTCTGGGCAACGCCAATTTTCTTGATATCGAAAAGATTTTCAAGGAACTCGAAGCCGACGCAACGAAAATACTGAAGAAGGAAGCCACAGAAAAAGATATCAAATTCGGAAGGTCCCTGGACATGCGTTTTGTCGGCCAGGGAGCAGAAACAAACGTCCCTTTAAGCGAAAGAGATTTTACAAAGCTAAAGAAGGAGGAGGTTCGCCGACGCTTCGACGGAGTCTACGAGAAGTTGTATGGAAGGACCTATCCTGACTCTGAAGTGGAGTTTATCAATTTTAAGGTAAGGGCAAGTCTCCCTGAACGATTGCTGCAATTGCCCAAATTCGAGAAAAAGAAGCGGTCTCTTGATCAGGCGATCAAGGGGAGACGTCCGGCTTATTCTCCCGTGGCCAGGGACTTTATCCCCTTTACCGTATACGATCGATACAAACTCTTTCCGACGGCGAAGTTTCGAGGTCCTGCCATTATCGAGGAGAAGGAGTCGACAGTTATTGTTGGCGAGGACGCCTCGGTTTCAGTGGATGATTTTGGATTCTTATGGATCGATCTTTCGACGGGACAAAAACCTGTGACCAAAACCCGAACTCCAGCCAAGAAAAAGTCGAAGCGTTGATTTGTAGGGAACGCAGATCTGCGTTCCCTACTTTGCGATTCTAGATTGCGGATTTTGGGTTGAAAATTCCGAAATCCGAAGTTGAGATGAGGAGGCACAGAAATGAAACGTTCCTTTGACCCGATTACACTAGAGATTTTGTGGAGGAGATTGATTTCCATCGTCGATGAAGCGGACAGTGCCGTTGCTCGGACAGCATTCTCAAGCCTTCTCAGAGATGCTCATGACTACACTTGCATGTTCACAGACCAAAAAGGCCGTGAACTGGCTCAGGGGTCATTTGCAACACCTGGCCAATCTGGAGCGATGGCCTTGGGAATTAAGAATCTCGTGACCAAACTTCCTAAAGAAACTTACAAACCGGGCGATATCTTCATCACCAACGACCCCTGGGCTTTGGCAGGCCATTTGAATGACGTGTGTGTCATGAGTCCCATCTTCTATAAAAATAAGGTGGTCGCTTTTACCGCCTGTGTTTTCCATCATTCCGATATTGGAGGTCGCGTCTCCTCAGACAACCACGACGTCTTTGAGGAAGGACTTTTTATCCCCCTCGTAAAACTCTACGACGGAGGCGTACTCAATCAGTCTGTGATTGATATGATCCGGTGGAACGTTCGGACACCCGATGAGGTGGTGGGAGACATTCGGTCCCAGATTGCAGCGAATCATGTCTGTGCCGAGAAGGTCTGCCAGATGCTGAAAGACAATGATATGGAGAGTCTCGATGATCTGGCGGATCAGGTTATTGGCCGCACTGAAAAAAGCATGAGGGAAGAGATTGCGAAGATTCCGGATGGCATCTATCGCGCTGAAGGAATTGTGGAACAGTCAAAAGGTAAAGATAATATCATTATTAAAGTGGCGGTTAAAGTAAAAGGGAGTGACATCACTGTAGACTTGAATGGATCCTCCCCCCAGGTCGATTGGGGTGGCAATGTCGTTTATAACTTTACCTATGCCTACGTATTTATGGCCATGAAAAGCATGTTCGGTCCGGACATCCCTAATAACGATGGCTGCGCAGCACCTATAAAAATGAAGGCCCCTGAGGGGACTGTCGTCAATTGCAGGTTCCCTGCCGCCGTTGCCGCCCGCCTCGTGATCGGACATTTTCTAACAGAAATCATTTATCGGGCCTTGTCCAAAGTCGTACCCAGCAAAGTAATTGCCGCAAGTGGCGGGACGCCGGCACAGATGAATGTCTTTTATGGGAGAAGAAATGATAGGAGACCTTGGCATTCCGTGATTATCCGGGGGGGTGGAATGGGAGCAAGCGCCATCAATGATGGCAATTATGTCTATATTTTCCCTGCGAATGGTGCGAATACACCTATTGAGATATTCGAAAGTGATACACCTCTCATCGTAGAAAAAAGGGAACTCATCACCGATTCAGCTGGCCCAGGCATCATGAAGGGAGGTCTTGGGCAAAGGGAAGTTTTTAAAATCCCTGATGATAAGTATGCCCCTATTCCACCTGTTAATCTTGGAATACAGGCGGGAAGGTTTATCCATCCTCCAGAAGGGCTCTTTGGCGGGAACCCCGGCGGTAGGGCCCAGTTCCTGGTGAATGGAGTGTCGGGAAACCCCTACGGGTTAACGCAGCTAAAACCGGGGGATGCAGTCACCATCGATGCGGCCGGCGGAGGGGGTCACGGAAATCCCCTGGACCGTGATCCTGAAATGGTAGAAAACGACGTCCTGGAGGAGTACGTCAGCCTGGAAAAGGCCAAGGAAGATTATGGAGTGGTGATCGATCCAAAAACCTTTAAGGTTGATAGGGAGGCTACACGAAAACTGAGGAGTCAAAAGGCTTAGGTTGAGAAGTGTAGCCGCAGCCTTTCAGGCTGCGACCGAAAATCAAATTCATCAACGCAGGCTAAAGCCTGCGACTGGACCTTCGAAATCGGGCGACCGCAGAGGGTCGCCTCTGCGTTTCTTGTTCCCCGAACTCTAAACTCCAAGCTTAATCCCCCCACCCCCCCTTTAATAAAGGGGGGGAGAGAGGGATTATCTCTTTGCAATCGCCGGCAAGAAAAGGGAAATCTGAGGAAAAATCATAATGAGCGCCATCGCCACAGCATCAAGAATCACAAAAGGGAGGCTGGCTTTATAAATCTCACCCATGCTGTGGTGGGGTGCGACTGCCTTCATCGTGTAAAGGACCAACCCATCGGGTGGAGAGATTGCTGCCATTTCCATATTGATCAATAGGACGGAACAGAAGACCAAAGGATTAAATCCTAACTGTTTGATGATTGGCATATAAATCGGAAGAGCCACCATCAATATGGACAAGGGCTCCATAAATGTCCCGAGCAAGATAAGAATGAACTGCATGATAATGATAACCAAAATAGGAGGTAACGGAAGCTGGGTGGCTAAACCAACCAGATTCGAACTCGCTCCGGTATAGGCAAGAAGTTGAGAAAAGGCGGTGGCTCCTGTGAGGATCATGAACATCATGACCGTAATTTTAACACTGCTCATGATCGCCTTCTTCACAATATCCCTCTGAATCCCTTTATAAAGAAACGCCAGAATGAAACACACCAGAGCACCCACGGCAGCCGATTCGGTTGGAGTCGCTATTCCAAACACAATCAAACCGATGACCGAAAAGATTACCAGTCCCAAAGGAAGAAGGTACTTCAGACTTAGAATCAACTTCTCCTGGAGGGACGACTTTTCCACTTCGTATTGGGGTGCGAGTTGAGGGTTTAAGAGACACCGAACGATGATATAGAGGCCGAACAAGGCTGCCATCAAAAGACCGGGGAAGATAATAGAGAGGAGAAAATCTCCAACAGAGATCTGAGCAAGGCTTGCTAACAAAACCCCAAGTGCACTAGGAGGAATCATGGCTGCAAGAGTGCCACAACCCATGATCGGACCCAGTGTGATTTGATACTTATACCCCTTCTTCTCCATTTCTGGTAGGAGGGTCTGCCCGAGCATGGCACACCCTGCCATAGAAGAGCCTGAAAGCGTAGCAAAGATGACACCTCCGACAACAGCCAGAAAGCTCAACCTCCCTGGTAGCCTTCCCATCCACTTCTCCAGAGTCTCCATCATCTGATGGGCTATCCCGAAGAGAAACATGATCTCTCCCATCAAAAGAAAGAGTGGAACCGGAAGTAGGGAAAAAGAGCTAATGGATCGAAAGATGCTCAGAATGAGTTGCGTGAGTCCAACATCTCCTCCCCAGAAGAGGTAGGCAAAGAGGATGTTGACGAAAAGGAAGGCAAAGGCGACCGGAACCCCCAAAAAGAAGAGTGTAATTAAAGAAGAAAGGATGACGATGAATAAGCTGACCCAGTCCATAGTTTCATTTCAGATTGGAGATTGGAGATTGCAGATTTCAGATTGAAGATGTTTTCAATTTGCAATTTGAAATTTGAAATCTGCTATTTCTTTAATACCTTCCATCCTTTTACCAGGACTTCCAACAACAGGGGAATGCTCCCGATAGGAATGATCGCGATGATCAGTGCAATCGGTGTTTCGATGATGGTCGGATTAAAGACTCCTCTCTTATAATGGTCATACGTTGTCACGAAGCCATAGTAAATCAGTACCGCAGAAACAATACCAATGAGGAGGTAGCTAAACAGGATTAAAATCTTCTTCCTATTCCCTGTGGCTTTGCCAATGAATACGTCAATGACCACATGGGCATCCTCTTTAAAAACCCAAGCCGCTCCAAGAAAGGTGATATATAAAAGGAGGATTTCGGTGACTTCTGTCCCCCATAGAAGGGGAGCATTAAAAAAGTACCTCAAGGTCAAGTCCACACAAACAATGATGACCAAGGCTGCCATCATCAGGGATGCAAAAAATACAAAAACCTTATTCATCCCTATGACTGTTTTTTCTAGTGATTCGAAACATCGGTCCAACAAGTCTATTCCCGATCCTTAAGAAAGGGGGATGCCATTGGCATCCCCCATTGGAGTTACTAATACAAACGCATTAAATGAGATGCTGAAACGAGTTCAGAAGCATGACAAGAAAAAGTGTGTCATTCCGAACCAGGTCCTGAACTTGATTCAGGATCTATCGATTTCGGAATCTCGAATTTGGCAATGACAATAAATCAATTGCGTTTGCATTAATAACCCATAAGTTTTTTCATCACTTTCACTTCCTCAGGAACCTTCTTCTCAAGATCTTCCCAGTGTGCATCATTGGCAGTATCGATATACTTCTTTGTATCCCCTGCAGAAAATTTTATCCTTTTTACTCCCAATTTTTCCATTTCCTGTTTCTCTTTCCCAATCTCTTTATCAAAATAGGCTTTCATCTCAGGTTCATATTTAATGGTGATGTCCACGATCTTATCCTGAGCAGATTTCGGAAGTTTGTTCCAGGTATCCAGGTTCATCACCATAAAAGTATTCTGTCTTGTATAGAACGGAATGTCGATCACATACTTGCTGAATTCGAGCCATCCCCATTCCCTTGGTCCGATGGTTGGCCATCCGAAACCATCGACCACGCCACGCTGCAGAGCCGTATAGGTTTCACCAAACTGGACGGTGACGGGAACCATCCCCAGTTTCGCCATCATCTTGTCGTATTTGGCAGCCGTCCTCATTTTGAGGCCTTTGAGGTCCTCGAGTCCACTGACAGATTTTTTGACATAGAGATAGAAGGGCTCATACAGCCATGTCCCCAAGATCATCACGTTAATTTTCTTATGCCTCTCTATGAAGTAATCCCAAACCCCGCCTTTTTCCCTCTCTTTCTTAAAATCATACTTTGAGAGAGAAATGGCATCTCCTTCTGGAAGCAAACCGCTGTAATAGGCCGCAGGCAAAAAGCCTACCTGAAACATTCCTTTCCTTACCGCTTCAGGTTGATCAAAGGCTGGCATCACCTCGGGCCCGCCCACCCAGTTGATTTTTATCTCCTTCACTTCAGCATTTATTTTATCGATCCATACGGGGATCATGGCACAGAGACGATGGTTTTTAGGTAGAAAACCGACCCCCTTTAGTTCCATAGGTTGAGCAAGAACCTGCGAAATGCTAAAACCCAAGATAAAAGAAACCGTTAAGCAACAAACAACTATCTTCTTCATTTTATGCTCCTCCTTCCTCTTTCCATTTAAGTTTATAAGGACAAAAATGTTGCCCTCACCCCCTCCCTCCTATTCTTGCTTTTGTAACATCTTCATTATATGGTAACGGAAAGGGATTTTATGATATTCTAACATTTTTTTGTTGTCAATTTTTTTCCCGCATATGGGGAAGAGACCTCGCGAGCATTGGAAGTCGGTGTCGCGGTTACCCTATAAGAGATCAATCTCATGACTGTAGAAAAAAAGAAAGAAAGCGTGCCATCCTCCTTCGCCATCTGGTCTGCCATGATCACCGTTTATATCATCTGGGGATCCACCTTCCTGGCGATCTGTCGTCGCAGTCTTGCTTGGACACCTTCTGGCTGCGGAACCGCTCACCCTTCAAATCATAATCGCTGCAACCATTGTCGTGGGATCGGTGGCTTTGACAACGATAAGCCAACACTCATCCATCAGATCGAAATCAAACACACCCGAATCCAAATAAGCTTCTAAAGACGTTTGACCAACAATACGTGGACTGGAATGAGAAGGGATAAGAGGAGAGAACAAATGGGAAATAAAATTCTAAACAAGATCAAATTTAACCCGGAAGAAGGAGGCCTCTTTTATCGAGATGTCCGTTACCTGCTGGTGAGACCCGAGACTCTGGCGGCCTTCCAAAAGGCCACGGAAAAGGAGATTGGTGAGAAGGCCTCAAACATTCTCTACCAGAGTGGATTTCAGGGCGGAGCTCTCTCATCGAAAAGATATCGCGAAGTCTCCGGTTTCTCAGACAAAGAGATCATACGGTTCATGGTGGAAATGGGACCCCAGATCGGTTGGGGAAGATTTGAACTGGAAAGGTTCGATGGCAATAAGAAAGTTCTTATTGTCAAGGTCTATCATTCTCCCTTTGCTGAAGGTTATGGACCCTCCTCCAAACCAGTCTGCCATATGATTCGGGGGGTTCTGGGTGGGATGGGTTCTTTGGTCTTTAAAAAGGAAATTGAATCAAAGGAAGTATCCTGCCTTGCAAAAGGTGATGAATATTGTAGGTTTGAAGTGATAGGTTTCACTTGACTATATTTTTTATTTCTAATAGGATGGACTCAAAAAAATCGGGGGCTTTAAATGCCAAAGACCTTCATGCCAAAAATCCGAACAGAAAGAGAATTGAAGCGGGTCCAGTTAGAGGGTCTTCAGTGGACAGTACATCATGTTTATAAAAATTCGGA
>Ga0209703_1000315_pt1 | contig 12992 bp, 9 predicted proteins | sample PPLLak12cMay2015_2_FD_187256 | JGI IMG/M metagenome (GOLD analysis project Ga0209703, IMG submission 187256) | Freshwater sediment microbial communities from Prairie Pothole Lake near Jamestown, North Dakota, USA - PPLs Lake P8 Core (1) Depth... | ecosystem: Environmental > Aquatic > Freshwater >...
GAGTGCTGGATGGGACCATTGCTATTTTCAGCGCTGTAGAAGGAGTGGAGCCTCAGTCAGAAACGGTGTGGCACCAGGCGGATAAATATAGTGTTCCTAAAATGGCCTTTGTCAATAAGATGGACCGAATCGGATCAGACTTCCTCGGAACAGTGAAGATGATCAGAGAGCGGCTGGGAGCCAATCCTTTGATTATCCAAATCCCCATTGGTGTAGAGGACGAGTTCATCGGAGTGGTCGATCTCATCAAGTTGAAAGGGGTCGTATGGGATGAGCACAGTTTGGGGGCCGAATTCAGAGAGATCACGGTCCCCAAGGAGTTGAAGGAAGAGACCTTGGCCTATCGAGCCAAGTTGATCGAATCCCTTGCCGAGTTGGAGGATCCCCTGATGGAGAAGTATGTCGGTGGCGAAGAGATCACCGAATCCGAGATAAAAGCGACTCTGAGAAGAGCGACCATCGCGATGAAAGCCGTTCCAGTTCTCTGTGGCGCAGCCCTGAGAAACCAGGGGATACAGCCGCTGATCGATGCCATCGTAGACTACCTTCCCTCCCCTCTGGATATTCCACCGGTGGAGGGAAAGCACGCTGTGACAGGAGAGACGATTCTCCGGATGGCAAAAGATGAAGAGCCCTTTACGGCCTTAGCGTTCAAGGTGATTATGGATGAGGGGAGAAAACTGGTCTATATCCGGATTTATTCAGGTCTGTTGAAAGTAGGAATGGAGGTTTATAATCCCCGGCTAAAGAAGGGAGAGAAGATCTCAAGAATCTTTATGATGCATGCGAACCAAAGGACTCGTGTTGAAGAGGCGAAGACCGGGGAGATTGTAGCTGTCATGGGATTGAAGGAGACCACGACAGGGGATACCATCTGCGATCGGGGCCACCCCATTCTCCTCGAACCCATTGATTTTTATAAACCTGTCATGTCGGTGGCTGTGGAGCCAAAGACCAACCGGGATCAGGAAAAGCTCGCCGAGTTTCTGGAGAAACTGAGCGATGAAGATCCCACCTTTCAGGTCAAATCTGAGGAGGATACAGGTCAGACGATCATCTCCGGGATGGGAGAATTGCACTTGGATGTCTTGGTCAATCGACTCCAGACCGAATATCATCTTGACGTGAATGTGGGAAGGCCCCAGGTTGTCTACCGGGAGACGGTGGAAAAAGAAGCAGAGGCATCGGCCAAATTCATGAAGGAGATGGATGAAGTCAAGCATTTTGCAGAGGTCTTTCTGCGGATTGGCCCCAATGGCCGAGGCAAGGGGATTGAATTTCATACTGAAGTCCCGGAGAGGACCCTCCCTCAGGAAGGAATTCTTTCTGTGGAAGAGGGGATCCGGGAAGCTTCCACGGTGGGAGTCGTTCTCGGTTACCCCATCACAGATATTCGTGTCACCCTTTTAAAAGCCAACATCGACTTAAATCATCCATCCCCGCTGGCGCTGAAAATTGCCTCGGCGAATGCGTTGAGAGAAGGCTGCCGAAAGGCCCAGCCCGTTCTTATGGAGCCGATGATGGAGGTGAATATCATCGTTCCTGAGGAATTCATGGGTGAGGTGGTTGGTGATCTGAAGGCGAGAAAGAGTTCTGTTGAAGCTATTGCCCCCAAAGGGAAGATCACCATGATCAAAGCCATTGCTCCCCTGACCCGGATGTTCGGATACTCTACAGACTTGAGGTCCCTGACGCAAGGTCGAGGGACCTTTACGATGCAATTCGAACGTTATGACAAAATGATCTCTTAATCCCCCCCTGCCTACCGGCCCCGGTCCCGACCGTGGGCGGGGCAGGCAGGCTTTAGTAAAGTCGGTACGACTCGAAACCGAGGGAAGGTGTGAAATTATTAGAATTTACGTCGGGCAAGAATATCTTCAAAGTTTTGCAATTGCGATCATTTGGCTTGGCCAAGGTAGCGGGACCCTGTAAATAGTGAAACCTCCCGGCCACAGGCCGGGGTTTCCCGGTAATGTAATATCATTTTATATTGTGCCCCTTGACCCCGCGCACAGCGCGGGGCTTACAGGCCACGTTCCGGCCAAAACGTATTGAATTCTTTTCGCCGCGAGTAGTTGGCGCAAAAAGGTACCGCTGTAAAACTTTTCCGACATCCCTGCCCGACCTCTTTACGAAACAAATGTTTCACAGCTTTAGGGAAGTTGGGGGGATTACGAAGGACCAATGGTGGACGAAGAAATCCTCCGCCTCCTGAAAGATCATTCTCCAGGATTCCTCTCGGGAGAGGAGATCAGCCGTCGACTGAAGGTGACTCGGGCAGCGATCTGGAAAAGGGTGAGACATCTGAGGGCCTTGGGGTATGAGATTGAAGCTTCGACACGGACCGGCTACCGGTTAATTCGATCTCCGGATCTGCTCACTCCTTCTGAAGTTAGACCCTCCCTTAGGACGAAATGGATGGGAAGGAGCATCCACCATTTTCATTCCATGGATTCGACGAACTCAATGGCTTATCAGTTGGCCCTCCAAGGTGCTGAAGAGGGGGAGATCGTCGTTGCCGAATCTCAGAAGAAAGGGAGAGGAAGGCTGGGGAGGAAATGGTTCTCTCCGCCATTATCAAACCTCTATCTTTCCGTCATTCTTCGTCCAGAGATTCCTCCTCAACAGGCCCCCCTCATTACCTTGATGGCAGCGGTGGCCACGGCAGGTGCCATCCATAAATTTTCAGGGCTTCAGCCCATGATCAAATGGCCCAATGATATCCTTTTGAGAAATCGAAAGGTGGCAGGGCTTCTGAATGAGATCCATTCGGAGATGGATCGGATCCATTTCGTTATCCTGGGCATTGGGGTGAACCTCAATATGGATGAGAAAATGTTTTCAAAAGAGATCCGGAGCCTTGCAACCTCATTAAAGAGAGAGATGGGGCAATCCATTTCAAGAAAGGCCTTCCTTCAGACCCTGTTGGAGGAATTGGAAATGTGGTATGAAACTTTCTTAAAAAAGGGTGCCTCTCCTATTTTGAAAGCATGGAGAGATAAGGCCCAGATCCAAGGAAGACCTGTCAAAGTGACTTCCTTCGGGGAGGTTCTGTCAGGCACGGCCATCGATGTTGATAACGATGGAGCGTTGATTTTAGAGACAAAGGCGGGAGAACGGAAGAGGGTTGTGGCGGGGGACTTGGAGTATCAACCGAAGAACGCAGTCCTGTAGTCTCATGGTCACATAGTCACATAGTCTCTTGACCACACGGCTATCAGACTGAGGACTATAAGACGTACAATTGAGGAGGTAACATGCTGCTCGTTATCGATGTGGGGAATACGAATACGGTCCTTGGGGTCTATGACGGAGAGGTCCTGGTGGATCACTGGCGGATTGGAACCGAAAGGGACAAGACAGCGGATGAGTGGGGAATCCTCTTTCGGGATCTCTTCATGTTCGACAAGATCGATATCAAAGATTTTGAGGGAATGATTATCTCCTCTGTCGTCCCTCCGGTATTAGACATGTTGCAGAGGATGGCGGATAAATATTTTCATGTTGACCCTCTGATCGTTGGGCCCGATATCGAGACGGGAATGCCGGTCTTTTATGAGAACCCTTCAGAGGTTGGAGCTGATCGCATTGTCAATGCCGTGGCTGCCTTTGAGCGGTATAAGAGATGTCTCATCGTGGTGGATTTCGGAACCGCCACCACCTTCGATTATGTCTCAGGGAAAGGTGAATATTTCGGAGGCGCCATCGCCCCGGGTATCGGCATTGCCTCAGAGGCGTTATTTGTTCGAACCTCTAAACTTCCCCGGGTTGAGATTGTCAAACCGAAGCGGGTGATCGGAAAGAACACGATCCAGAGCATGCAATCCGGGATTTTTTACGGGTATGTGGGGTTGGTCGATGAGATCGTCAGACGGATGAAGAAGGAGACGAAGTCAAATCCCAAGGTGATTGCCACTGGGGGACTGGCAAACCTCATTGCTGCGGAGTCCGAGACCATTGAGGAAGTGAATGAATTCTTAACCTTGGAAGGTCTGAAAATCATCTACGAGAGGAACCAGAAGGGAAAGAAAAGATAAAAAAGCAGAAAGCAGAAGGCGAATAGCTAATAGCCAATAGATTCTGCATTAAGGAACCATTCCATTTCTCTATGCGCTATGCCCTTTGCTCTCTGCTAATCATTTATTTCCTTTGTACCACTCCACAAATCTCTTAATTCCTTCCTTCATATTGACCTTGGGTTCATATCCCAGCATTCGCCGGGCCTTGGTCACGTTGGCGTACGTCAAAGAAACATCTCCCGGCTGAGGTTCTAACCTTTCAATATTCGCCCTCTTATCCAGGGCTTCTTCAATCAAGTCGATCAATTCCTTCAGAGAGGTGGTCTGGGATTCTCCAAGATTGTATATCTCAAATCCCTGATGGCGATGAATGGCCGCTAACATTCCTGCGATCAAGTCATCAATATAGGTATAGTCCCTCCGGGAGGAACCGTCTCCATACATTGGAATTTTTCCACCCTGGTCGATCAGCCGGGTGAATTTGTGGATCGCCATCTCCGGCCTTTGCCTCGGACCATAGGCTGTAAAAATCCGGAGACAAGCAATGTTCATCCCATAAAGGTGATGATAAGAGTAGCACAGGAGTTCTCCAGCCAGTTTTGTAACCCCGTAAGGTGAGATGGGCTGGGTATCCAGGTCCTCCTCGGAAAAAGGGACTTTTCGGCTTTCTCCATAAACCGAAGAAGAGGAGGCAAAGATGAAATCTTTTATTCCAAACTCTTTGCAGCCTTCCAAGAGGACAATCGTCCCTCTGACATTGACATCCTGGTAAAGCAGAGGATCTATGATGGAGGGTCTCACCCCTGCCCTGGCTGCCAGATGGACGACGAGGTCGAATCGGGTTTTCTTGAAGGCCTCCTGGAGCTGTTCGCGATTCCGAATATCTCCAGCGACAAGTTCAAACTGGCCAGCAAATTTTCTGACTAACCCCTCCACGTTCTTGATTTTGATATTGGGATCGTAGAAGGAATCGAAGTTGTCGAGGCAAATCACGTGGATCCCTTCTCTTAAGAGGTGTTCACAGAGATGGGAGCCGATAAACCCCGCCCCCCCGGTCACTAAAACATTCTTTGGTAATGCCATTTTACATCTCTCTTTTAAAAGCGCATCTGAAAACCCCGTCCTGTGCCTGCCTGCCGGTAGGAAGGCTATGCGCTTTGCGTTGTTTTGGTTGTTAGAGGATATTTTAGCAATAAAGCAAGGCCAAAGGCAATCAAGGGCATGACGAAGACGGTTTTGATTGCCATCGGCACGCCCCAGGCATCTGCGATTGTTCCAAGCAGGGTCACTCCAACTCCTCCTGCACTAATGGTAAAGCCGACCATCATCCCCGAGGCCATTCCCAGGTATTGAGGGAGGAGTGCTTGGGCCATCACGGTGGTGAGGGCGAATGTAGAATTAAACACCATTCCTGCAATCCCCAAAAGGAAGAAAGCTGTCAGACCACTGCTATTATAGAAAAGAAGCAAGAGCGGGAACGACAATACCAAGGTAATCAGTAGGAATTTCTTGTGACCCCACCGGTCTGCTAATGGGGCACCGATGAGTGTCCCTAATGCACCTGCCATAAGAAAAGTCGAAACGAGTTTCCCCGCATAGAGGGGATTTCCTTTTAGATAATTGATGTAATAGAAAGGAATGTAGGCTACCAGTCCTAGCTGGGCCCATGCTCTCACGGTGGCGATGCTGATGAGAAGAAAGAACGACCTCTTTTGGTGTTTGGAAAGAGGTTTTTTCGCCTCCTTCTTCGCTTCTTTGTGAGCAGATTTAACCGGAGTGAAAAGCATTGACATATTGAAGAGCAAGACAATAGCGATCAAAATCCCCGGTATGATCAGGCCCAGAATTCCCTTGGGGCCAAAGGAGGCAACGAGTGTAAGGGCCAAGATTGGTCCAATGGCCATCCCGAAGCTCCCGCCTACCGCAAAAATCGACATGCCTGTTGCCTTTTTATCGCCGGTGAAAAAATAGGCTGTTTTGAATCCTTCCGGATGGAAACTTGCAACCCCGAAGCCCGTCAACATGACACATAAGATTAAGAGAGGGTAACTGGAGAGGAATCCGGTAATGGATAATCCCAAACAGGCAATAAAGGGAGACAAAGGAAGAAACCATCCTATGGGCCGTCTATCGGAAAGATGTCCAAAAGCAGGTTGTATAATCGAGGAGGTTAGATTAGAGGACAGAAGGATGACGCCCGACGTGGTATAGGAAAGATTCAAAGCTTCTTTGAAAAATGGGAGAAGAGCCGGCAGAGCTCCTTGATTGATATCTGTTACAAGATGGCCAGCGCTGAGAATGGCAAGCGCCTTCTTGTTGATTTTCGTCGTTTCCATTCGCAAGAGCTACCATTATCAATGATGGAAATTCCTTTTGTCAAATGGTATTTGCCGCATTTCATAGGCCGTCCTGATAGACATTTAGTCATTTTTTGGATATGATTGGGGAAAGAAAAGGGTTCGAAGGGTCAAGCCTGCCCGCCCTCGGTCGGGACCGGGGCCGGTAGGCAGGGGTTCAAGTGATCAAGGGGAATAAAGGAGTTTTTAGAGATAATTTTCTGGACCTTCAGGCTCTTTTCATTTTTTAAGGAGAAAAAACCATTATGAAGATTGCTATCTCTGGAAAAGGTGGGGTTGGAAAGACGACGCTTGCAGGGGTGATGGCTCGTATCCTGGCCGCTAAGGGGAAGAAGGTTCTTGCGATCGACGCAGACCCGGACTCCAATCTGGCGTCAGCCATTGGTCTTACCAGGGAGGCCCTGGATAAATTATCTCCTATTGCTTCCATGACCTCTATGATCGAGGAAAGGACCGGAGCAAAGAAAGGGTCGTTCGGATCCATGTTCAAACTCAACCCTAAGGTTGATGACATTCCTGACGAGATGGGAGTGACCTACGAAGGGGTTAAGCTCCTTCTTTTGGGCTGCATCCCTCAGGGAGGTGGAGGCTGCTTCTGTCCTGAAAATGTCCTTTTGAAGAATCTGATCCGTCACCTATTGGTCCAGCGGGAGGAAGCTCTCATCATCGATATGGAGGCGGGACTGGAGCATCTGGGAAGGGGAAGCACAGGATATGTGGATGCTCTGATTATTGTCGTGGAGCCCGGCCAAAGGGCCATCAATACAGCCAAACAGATCAAGAAACTGGGTGAGGATCTGAAGATAAAGAATATGATGATCGTTGGAAACAAGATCAACTCTGATCAGGATAGGAAGATTATTGAGGAGAACCTTTCCGATTTCCCTGTTTTGGGCCACATGAGTTTTAACCCAAAGATTCTCCAGGCAGACCGGGAAGGAAAATCCCCTTATGACATTGATGAAAAGATCAAAGAGGAGGTGAGGGGGATCCTCGCAGAACTGGAAAAAAAGATTTGAGGTGGAATGATGGAACAATGGAATGATGGAATGTTGGGGGAGAAGATCAACTATAGCCACAGCATAAATTGCTAACCCATTATTCCAGTATTCCAATCTTCCAATATTCCAGGTTTGAAGTGTATGATTCGTACGATCTTTGTTTGGTCCTGCATTGTCGTTGCCACCCTGAGCCTGGGGTCTTTGGCTCTTATTGCCTACCCTTTTGACCGAAAGGGGAAGGTGGGTCACCGCTATGCGAGGCTCTGGGGAAGGGTGGCTCTCTGGGTGAACCAGGTGAAGGTGAGCGTGGAGGGGATGGAAAATTTAAAAGGAGAGGGACCTTATATCTTCATGTCGAACCACCAAGGGAGTTACGACATCTTCGCCCTCCTGGGCCATCTTCCTTTTCAATTTAAATGGCTGGCCAAGAAGGAACTTTTTTCTATTCCCTTGTTCGGATGGGCCATGGCTGCGGCAGGCTATATCAGCATCGATCGAGAAGGAACCCGGGAGACCGTGGAGGCTATGAACAAGGCTGCTGAGAGGATTCGGGATGGGATGTCGGTTGTGATCTTCCCTGAAGGCTCACGGAGTCCGGATGGTACGATTCAGCCTTTTAAAAAAGGAGGATTCACTCTGGCGATCAAGTCAAAGGTTCCCATTGTCCCTCTGGCACTGACCGGAAGCCGGGAGATCATGCCCAAGGAACGATTGACGGCCGCTTCCGGGGAGATTAGAATTCGGATGGGTCGCCCCATTGAGACCACCCAGCATTCGATGAAGGACCGGAAGGATTTGATGGAGAAGGTGAGAGAGACGATCTTGGAAAATTTTAGGTTGATATCCAGAGAGAAAAGCGAGGAGAAACCGTGGTTGAAGATTCCATCAAAGAGAAGTTGAAACGTGAGATCATAGGGATTCTCCTGGTCGCCCTGGGAATTTTCCTCTTTGCGAGCTTGGTGACCTTCGATCCTGCGGATCCCTCTCTCTTTTCCTATACCTCTTTGAAGGCCAGGGAGATCCATAACTGGATGGGGGTTGTGGGTTCCTATATGGCCGGGCTCCTATTCCATGGATTTGGCCTTCCCTCATTTTTGATCCCTTTCGTCGTCGGTATCTATGCCTTCAGTGTCATTTTTCAGTGGGAATGGAAATACCCTCTGATCAAATGGATCGGGTGGGGCATCTTCCTCCTGGCCACTTCTTCCCTCTTTGGTTTATGGTTGAAGCCCCTTCGGATCTATCAGCACGACCTCTTGGTGGGAGGGTTCATTGGAGAGCTATTTTCGAAAACCCTGGTTCGGTATTTTAATCTTCCTGGAGCCACCATCCTTTTGTTACTGGTCTTGATCGTCGCCTTCGTTCTGGGGACAGGGATTTCCTTCATCTCCATCGTCCACCGCCTGGCAACTCTCATGAGCCGATTGGTTGAGAAGATCAGCACCTTCAAAATCCTCAGAAAGGAGCAAGCCGAGAGAGCCAAGAAGCTGGTCAAGCAAAAGAAAAAAGAAGAGGCGAAGGAAGTCGCCACCCCCATGGTCGTTGAGAAGCCTTCTGCTCCTGTTAAGAAAGAGGAGATCGTTGAACAGGAAGCTTTTGAATTTATGGAGTCTAAAAAAGCTTTTCAGCTTCCACCTCTCTCCCTGCTGGAGGCTGAAGTGGAGAAGAGGCAGAAGATCGATCGGGACAGTCTGATCATGAATTCCCGCATCCTCGAGAATAAACTTCTCGACTATGGGGTGGAAGGCCGGGTGGTCGAAGTGAGGCCCGGACCCGTCATCACTGTTTATGAATTTGAACCAGCCCCCGGAGTGAAAGTGAGCAAGATTGTTAATCTCGCTGACGATCTGGCCCTTGCCCTGAGTGCGCTCTCGATTCGAATCGTGGCCCCCATTCCCGGTAAGGCTGTGGTGGGCATTGAAGTCCCAAACACGAACAGGGAGACGGTTTACCTCAAAGAGATCATCGATTCTGACCCCTTTCGGGCTTCCAAGTCGAAACTCTCCTTTGGCCTGGGGAAGGATATTGCAGGAGAGCCTTCGATCGTCGATCTTGGCAGAATGCCCCACCTCCTGGTGGCCGGGTCAACCGGATCTGGAAAGAGCGTCTTCATCAATTCGATGATCTGCAGCGTCCTCTTTAAAACGACTCCAGAGGAAGTCCGGTTTCTCATGATCGATCCAAAGATGCTGGAGCTCTCCAATTATGAAGGGATTCCTCACTTGCTCCTGCCCGTTGTTACCAATCCCAAGAAAGCCGCTATTGCCCTCAAGTGGTTGGTCGATGAAATGGAACGGCGGTACACCGTTTTAGCTGAAAAGGGTGTGAGAAATGTCGAACATTATCACCAAAAGATGGAGAAGGAACTGAAGGAGAAGGGAAAAGTCTATAAACGGAAAGGCAATCACTTAGAGGGGGGCGAGGAGAAAACACCCGAAGAGATGGAGAGGATTCCTTATATCGTGGTGGTGATTGATGAGCTGGCTGACCTGATGATGATCTCGTCGAGAGAGGTGGAGGAGTCGATCACACGGCTGGCTCAGATGGCGAGGGCCGTTGGCATCCATCTTCTTCTGGCTACCCAACGGCCATCCGTCGATGTGCTCACAGGCATCATCAAGGCCAATTTCCCTGCCCGGATCTCTTTTCAGGTTACTTCGAAAGTCGATTCTCGAACCATTCTGGATACAATTGGGGCAGAGCATCTTCTGGGAGCTGGAGATATGCTTTTTCTCCCTCCTGGCAGTTCGAAACTGACACGGATTCACGGCGCTTTCGTCTCGAGCGGAGAGATCAACCGGATCGTTGAATTCTTGAAAAAGCAAGGGAAACCGTCCTATGATTCTTCGATTCTCCTTGAAGTGAAAAAAGAGAAAGAAGGAGCGGCAGGCGACGATGACTATGATGAGAAATATGATGAGGCGGTCGCCTTTGTCGCCGAGACCGGACAGGCTTCGATCTCTCTCATTCAAAGGCGATTTCGGATCGGTTACAACAGGGCGGCCCGCATTGTCGAGAAGATGGAAGAAGAAGGAGTAGTAGGTCCCTCTGATGGCGTCAAGGCAAGAGAGGTGCTGGTTAAAAAAATTGAATAAACCCCGCGTTTGAAAGGGTGGGGGGTTGGGCTTTCTAACGGGGTAAAGGGGAAGAAAAGATGAGAGGCAGTTTCGTGTTTGTGAGCATGGGTCTTATGTTAATGAATCTGACCATCCTTCCGATTGCCTTTGGAGCAACAGGCCAAGAGGTTCTCGGAGAAATTCAGAACCGATACGAAAAGACGAGTGACTCGGAAGCTAATTTCTTACAGGAATATTTTGGAAAGATGATGAAGGGAGGTCCCAAAGGGGAGGGGAAGGTCTATTTTAAGAAGAAGGGAATGATGAGGTGGGATTACGAGGTCCCGAACCAGAAGATCATTTCGAATGGCCAGGCCCTATGGTTCTACCGACCGGATGACAATCAGGTAATGGTCTCCGATGTGTCAAAGGATTTTCTGGAGAAGACCCCGCTGGCCTTCTTGGCGGGAGAAGGGAATCTGCGCCGAGATTTCAATCTCCTCAATTTCAACGAGTCCGTCTCTCCCAAAGAGGATTACTATGTGGTTGAGTTAGCCCCCAAGGAGCCTCAGGTTGGCTTATCCAAGTTGAGCCTGACCGTTGATAAAAAGACCTATCAAGTTCTTCAAGCAGATGTCATTGACGCGATGGGAAATATAACCCGGACCCGTTTCCTCAATATCAAAACCAATCTGAACCTTCCCGACTCCCTCTTCCATTTTACCATTCCTCCAGGAGCAGAGGTGTTGAAGATGCAGGAACCCTCTCGTCCTTCTCCCGGCGGAAAAGGGAAGCCGACAAAGTAAACCCCGTTAGAATAGACGGGGCTTTAACCCTGCTTTTTCTATAGGGAATTGAAATATATGTATTATCCCGACCATAAATGGGGGGGTTCTAACGGGGTAAAGGAATGCCGTTATTCGAGACGAACGCTATTGTGACCCGCTCCCTCAATTATGGGGAGTCTGACAAGATCGTCACCTTCTTCAGCAAAGATTTCGGAAAGATCAGAGGGATTGCCAAAGGAGCGAGAAGAAGCAGGAAGCGATTTCAGAATGCCCTTGGCCTGTTCTCGCATATTCGTCTCATCTTTTTTGACCGGGAAGGAGTCGGTCTGGTAAGGGCGGAGAGTGGCGACATCCTCCATACTTTTCCGAAGATCAGGGAAAACCTGACAAAAATCTACCATGGAAATTACTTCTTAGAATTGGTGAACGAGATGGCCGGGGAGCGGGAGGCGAATCCGGAGGCCTTCCATCTTCTCCTCTCTTTCTTATTGGGCCTTGAAGAGGGAGGACCGGGGGAGGAGAGATTGAGAATGTTTGAAATCCGGATGCTTTCCCTCTTTGGTTACCGGCCCAATCTGAAAAGATGTGATGTCTGCAAAAAGGATTGGGAGGATTTGCGAGGGACGCTTCATCTCTTTTTCTCTCCAGAGAAAGGGGCAATGGTCTGTGAGGGATGTTCGAAAATGTTGAATCGCCTCATTCCCCTTTCTTTGGGAACGGCAAGGTTAATCGAGCAGGTTTCCCAGATGGATTTGTCGAAGATACACAGACTGAAGTTCACCCCTCAAGCCTTAACCGAGAGTCGAGAACTTCTTCCGAAGTTTATCACCTATCAACTGGGTAAGGAGTTGAAGTCGCTGAAGGCACTGAAGGGAATCTCAGCAAAGAGATGAGACCCTAAAAACAAAATTCCCCTCTCCCTTAGACGACTGCATCGCAAAGGGGGAGAGGAATTGATTCTATATTGACACTTCTGAATCAAACATGCTAAACCCTACACACACGAAGCGAGGGGGGATTGAATGAATTTTCAGGAATTGATCTTTTCGCTGGAGCGGTTCTGGGCAGATCAGGGATGTGTCATTCAACAACCCTATGATTTAGAGGTGGGGGCAGGGACGTTCAATCCAGCCACTTTTCTGAGAGTGTTGGGCCCTGAACCCTGGAGAGTTGCCTATGTGGAGCCTTCTCGCCGCCCCACCGATGGTCGATATGGGGAGAACCCAAATCGGCTTCAGCACTACTATCAGTATCAGGTCATCATCAAACCTTCACCTCTGGATATTCAAGAGATCTACCTGCACAGTTTGAAGTCCTTCGGGATCAATCCACTGGAGCACGATATTCGTTTCGTCGAAGATGATTGGGAGTCTCCGACCCTCGGTGCGTGGGGCCTGGGGTGGGAGGTCTGGCTGGATGGAATGGAGATCACCCAATTCACCTATTTCCAGCAGGCCGGCGGGATCGAACTCAACCCCATTCCCGTTGAGATTACTTATGGCATAGAAAGGATCGCCATGTATCTTCAGGGGGTCGAAAATGTGTACGATCTGGAATGGACCAAGGGGATTAAGTACGGAGATATCCATCACCGGGGAGAGGTGGAGTTTTCAAAATATAATTTTGAAGAGGCTGATGTCGAGATGCTTTTCCGGTTCTTTGAGATGTACGAGAAAGAGGCCAAGACATTGGTGGAGAAAGGACTGATCCTTCCTGCTTACGATTTCTGCCTCAAGACCTCCCATGCTTTTAACCTTCTCGATGCGCGGGG
>Ga0209703_1000325_pt1 | contig 12861 bp, 13 predicted proteins | sample PPLLak12cMay2015_2_FD_187256 | JGI IMG/M metagenome (GOLD analysis project Ga0209703, IMG submission 187256) | Freshwater sediment microbial communities from Prairie Pothole Lake near Jamestown, North Dakota, USA - PPLs Lake P8 Core (1) Depth... | ecosystem: Environmental > Aquatic > Freshwater...
TCCCGTCCTGACGGGATGCCTGCCTGCCGGTAGGCAGGGATTTTTCTTTATTTCTCAATGCATTTGTAATCTGTGTAATCGCTTCATAATCGGTGTAATTATGGATTTCTGGACTTTTCAAAAATCTCAAAAACAGTAGTTCACAAGCTTTTTTCTGGTAGATAACTTCGAAACTTAACAAGGAATCTACCTTTCATTTTTGAACAATACATAACAAATTTGCTGAAAAGATTCAAATCAATAATGATAACGCCTCGTTAATTCTAAATAATTAAAGCAAATTTTGAGAAGATATGCAATTGATTTATAAATATGCGTCCTAACAGAAATGAATAGTATGAATGTTCATAAAAATGCCTATTCTGGTAGCATTAAGAAAAGGATTGAAAGGTCAGACCTGAAAGAAAGTGGAGCCTCACGGTCTAAAGACTCGTGTGGGGTAGGGGCGACTTTAGTCGCCTTGAAGGCCCCGCTTGACGGGACCCTACCCACGCAGAACACCCATAACTGAGGGATTACAAATTTTATCAAATTCTTATTGACTTGATCGCACAAATTTAAATACATTCTTGTTGTTTCGTATCACCCCATCAAAGGAGGGAATGATTATGATTCTGAGATATGTGTTACTGCTCCTCGGTTCTCTTGTCATCACGGTGTGGGGAATTGCCCATCTTTTTCCAACCAAGTCTATCGTGGATGGTTTTGGCTCCATCTCATTGGATAATAGACGAATCATCAAAATGGAATGGATTGTCGAAGGGCTAACCCTCTGCTTCATCGGGGTCCTTGTTCTTCTGGTCACTTCATTTGCGGGTCCCCAAAACCTCGTTTCGGTTCTTGTCTATCAAGCGGCCGCTTGGATGCTCGTTGTGATGGCAGGGCTGACATTCGTGACTGGAGCGAAAACCTCGATCACGCCGATCAAGGTTTGCCCCTTGGTAAAATCGATTGTCGCGATCCTATTCTTTTTGGGAAGCGCACTATGAGAGACCGAATGATGAACGGTGAGGGGATTTTAAAGCAACTGAAATCGTTTTCCAATCCGGATGCCGTCGCTGGGATGGCACGATTCGGAATCAATCCGACGAACACCTACGGGGTTTCCATTCCTGTTCTGAGGAAGATGGCTAAACAAATAGGCAAGAATCATCTCCTCGCAGAGAGGTTATGGAATTCAGATATCTATGAGGCTCGGATCCTTGCACCTATGATCGATTCTCCGGAAATGGTGACTGAAAGACAGATGGAAAGTTGGGTCAAGGATTTCGACTCGTGGGATATCTGCGATCAATGTTGCTCAAATCTCTTTGACAAAACGAAGTCGGATGCGATTCGGGAATTGACGAGCGAAGCGGTCCAAAAGAAATTAGCTAGAAAATAAGATAATGAGCAATAGGGTTATCGTAGGGGAGCCCCTCTGTGGGCTCCCGAAAAGGGCGGCCGTATTAAGGGAGAACGGATATGAAATACTTTGCGTTGATTTACTATGTGGTGGACGGCTTTGTCTCGCGAAGAACCCCATTCCGCGAACAACATCTTCAGCTTGTAGAAAAAGCGAATCGTTGCGGTGAGCTAAAACTGGCGGGTGCGTTAGGAGATCCGGCGGATCGAGCGCTTTTGGTGTTTCGCTCGCAGGACCGATCGATCGCTGAAGATTTTGCTCGAAACGATCCTTACGTGATGAATGGACTGGTGACCCGATGGGAGGTCCAACCCTGGGCCGTCGTGATAGGTATATGACCAGCGTGTTAGGCATTACAATGTAGTTGTGATGGATGACCCACAGCATGGATAGAAGCGGGTGGACAACGTGTCTGGATGTCATTAGACATCAAAAATAATGATTGGGACAAAGATGAAAGAAAAAAATGGCGATCATCCTTAAAAAGAAGACCTATTGGTCTCCCTTGAACGTCAGGCCTGATTCTCAGCAGCGGCCTCTGCAGCCCCCACGACCGCCGCCCCCAGCGAAGCCACCCCTTCCAGACGATGGGCCACCGCCACCGCGGCGGAACTCACCAGCAGAACCCGTGCTTCCCCTGGAAGGTGCACTGAACGAACGGCTTGGAGCACCGGAGGATCTTCCAAGGTCTCTCTGACCCATTGATGGGGCGCTGAGCGAGCGACCTGGACCGGAGGATCTTCCGCCCGTTGACGGCGCGCTAAATCTTTCTCGATTCGGATTGGGAGTTGTAAAAGACCTCCCTCGACCGGCCGCCGGCCTTGAAGAGTCCATTTCATTTCGTCTTTCGATCCTGCCTGGTTCTCTCAATGTCCTCTGATCCCTGCCACGGAAGTCGTTTCGAAACCGGTCCCCATCCCTCCTTTGTTCGGGACCTATCTGACTCCCTGAACCTTCACGTCCGCTGGGGGTTGAGAGATTCCGTCCTCTTTTATCGAAATCCTCCCTTCCAGGCCTGCCTTCAAACTTGGGTGAATTTCTCTCGATCAGTTCTCTTCCTGACCCCCGAGCTCCAGGACTGGAGGAACCCCTCCGTTCACGGCTGCGTTCGAAGATTGATTCAGCACCTTTCCTGACCTCGGGTGAACGAAATCCTCTCCTGTGAAGTCTATCTTTTTCGTCTCTAAAGGCATCGCCGCCTCTTCTCTTCACCGGGTCAATGGTGACAACCTTTTTCGTGACCGGGTGGGTGACGTGATTGCTAACCACGACCACCTTCTTATGCACGTGGACGACCCTGTGGAAGTCATGAAGAACGAAGAACCCACCGAAGTGGAACCCGTGCCACCAAAAGGGGTAAGGAACCCACCCATAGAGATAGTAGTAATCCCACGGTGGAGGGTAGTAAGTTACCACCGGAGGCCCAACATCGTAGTAGTAGTTGTTGATCACCGTTGAATCCGGGTATTCGGCGTATCCCTTCGATTGGGCTTGAGCATACTCATCGGAAGACTCGGATGCAGCCCCTAACCCAAACTCGGCCGTGAGATTCTGAAAGGCCTTCAAAGCCTCATCTTTTTCAATCGGCAGCTTCTTGGCATCGGCCGCAGCAATGATTGCCGTTTCCAGTTCGCCGATAATATCGGGTGTTACAGGGTAATCGGCGATCCACCCGTTTCGGGGGGTTATGCCCACCGAGGAAAGCATGTCTACTGCCTCCGCCTGATTTTCAGTCGTACCCATTTTCAGTGCGGGCACCAACTTGAGTGCAAAATCGCCTTCAGGGACAAGGCTCTGTTCAACTGGGGGAGCCTGTGCTCCTCTCTGCTCTGATTGTGCATAGACCACAAGCGGCATCATAAGCATCCCAAGTATGATGACGTTACCTATTAACTTTTTCATTAGCATTCACTTCCTTTCCATTCCTTTCCATTTGAAAAATTAACCTCCTTTATTACAAATATAATACCTTGGGACCAATAAAACAAGGTGTAGATAGCTGGATGGAGGTGCGAAAGCTATTGAAAAAGATAGGCTTTTTTACACAGGAAAACGATCATGGGAATGATTTTGGGGGATTAGCCTTGGATCATGAAATGTTATTGGGTGGGGTCAGCCGACTAAGGAGAGTTTGTTTCAGGTTATCCACTTTTTGTTTTGCCTCCAATTTTTCTCCCCATTCATCCTGAACATAGAAAACATCTACAATACGGTTTCCCAGGGTTGAAATTCTTGAAAAAGAGATGTTGCAACCATGGTCGGTTAAGGCCTGGGTGATCTCGTAGAGGAGCCCTAATCGGTCTTCTCCGGTGATCTCAATAATGGTGTAAAAATCTGAGTCCCTATTGTTCACCTTAACCTCTGCCACCACGCCGGGGATAATTTTTTGCTGATTTGGTTTGGATTCCCCTCTTTTGGGAAAAAGATCCTTCACAGTGATCTTGCCATTGAGAATCTCCTCAACATCCCTCTTAAAATGGTGGAGGCGTCGCTCCACTTCTTCAGTGGCATCTTCGACATAGAATGTATCAAGGGCCACCCCATTCCCCCACGTATGGATTTGCGCTTCGAGAATATTCAGACGATTCAGAAACATGGAGCCTGCAATCTTCGAGAAAAGCCCATAGCTATCCTTGGTGCAGAGGGTGACTTTCGCTAGCCTTCCACTCTCCAATGTCCATCTTACTAAAAGCGATTCTTGTTCAAGGGAAAGCGCCATTTCGATGTGATGGACCATCTCTCCCCATCCGTAGCACGATAGATATCGGACTGGAAGATGCTCTGTATATTCTGGAATCCCTTTAAGATGTAAGTATTCCGTCAATCTCTTTACCGTCTCGTTTTCTTTTTGTGAGACCTGCGTATTTTCCCCTGTCTCAAGGAGATGAGCGGTCTTTAGGAAGAGTTCCGTCAGAAGGGAATCTTTCCAAGAGGTCCAGGCTTCGGGTCCGACCGCCCTAACATCAGCAAAGGTTAAGAGGTAGAGCATTCTCAACTGAGTCAAGTTCTTTACAGTATTGGCAAAATTAAAAACGGTCTGTTCATCGTTAAGGTCTCTCCGGAAGGCGGTCTCCAGCATGAAGAGGTGGTGACTCACCAAGAATCCTATCAGGTCCCTGTCTTCTTTGGGAAGTCCCATTCGGCTACCGATTTGCCTGACGATTTCCGCCCCGATAATGGAATGATCTCCCTCTGTTCCTTTTCCTATGTCGTGGAGAAGGGCTGTGAGAAGAAGAATCTCGGGTTTCTCCAGTTCCTGGATCAGAGAGGTAAGAAGAGGATAATCCCTTTGATACACACCCCTTCTTAATTTTTCTAGTTCTTCCACGGCTAAGATGGAATGGATATCGATCGGATGGACATGGTAGAGATCATAGTGGACTTTTCCTTCAATCTCTGAGAATTCAGGAATATAACACGAGAGAAATCCGAGTTCGTGCATCTTCTTTAAGATGGCCGTCGCACCTTCTCCTCTTCTTAAAATTTTAAGGAAAATCTGATTAACTTCATCCTTACGCCGGAAACGATCATCGATGAAGGGAAGGGCCTCCATCACAGCCTCTTCGGTCCGAAAATCCATTTTCCCATGGGACACCTGACAGTGTTGAAAGAGGGTCATCAGCTGGGCAGGTTCCCTCTTGAAGGTCATGGGATCCAGAAGGGTGAGCTCTCCACGGGTCAATCCAAAATTGGGATCGATCTTCTTCTTCTGAAAGAAGAGGAAGGTTCTTTTCAAGGAGGAGGGTTCATACAGCACTCGCTCGAGGATATCCCAGGCAAAGTTTGAAATCTTCTGTGCGGAGAGATGATACTGTCTCATCATCTCCTCAATTCCCCTTGCCCCGGGGGAAAAGCCAAGGATCGGTGCGATCTTTTCCTGCCATTCAAACGTGAGGTCATCCTGCCTCCTTCCACTTAGGAGATGGAGCTGGTTTCTTACTGCCCACAGGAATTGGAGGCTTTTATCGAGAATCCTTGAATGGTCCGGAAAGAGGATGGAATCCCAGCGATCGGTCTTGTATTTTGCCCTCACAGCCCATCGCCCGATCTGAAAATCCCTCAACCCTCCTTCTCCTTCTTTGATATTGGGTTCTAAAACATAAGCAGGATCTTCATATTTCCGGCGACGGAGGTAAAGGTCCTGAGCCAGGGACTCTGCAAATTTCCGGACCTTTCGGTGAAGAACTCTTTTTGAAAAAAGATCATACAGATTGCGGAAGAATTCGTATTCTCCGTCAAGATAACGTGCGTCAATGAGGCTCGTCTTGATCTGCAAATCGGATTGGGCCATTTTTACGCATTCGGCGATCGACCTCGAACTGCAGCCTACTTCCAATCCTAAATCCCAGAGGGGATAGAGAATCTTTTCAACCAGCGGAGAAAGGTCTGACTGATCGGCAGGAGAGTGAAGAAGGAGAAGATCCACATCTGAATAGGGAGCCACTTCAGTCCTTCCGTAGCCACCTACTGCCATGAGGCAGATAGAAGGAGAAGGAACACTGGATTGGGCCTTCTGAAAAGCCTTTCTCACCAGACCATCCACCATATCGGAATAGTGGCGAAGGAGTTCTCTGGGAGAGAGGGAGGTAACGGTCCCCTGGGCCATCCGGTTCTTTACATCTTTCAGCCCGTTTCTCGTGATGCCTAAATCAAATTGCATCCTTCCCGCGTTCCCCTGTTCTGATTCGGATGACTTCCTCCACCGGTAAGATGAAGATTTTCCCGTCTCCGATCTTTCCTGTTTTGGCAGCCCGCTCAAGGGTCTCGATGACCTGCGGAACGATATCATCAGGAGTGATCAGTTCGATCTTGACCTTAGGGAGGAAATCGATTTTATACTCGGCCCCGCGGTAGACTTCGGTATGCCCTCTCTGCCTTCCGAATCCTTTGACCTCGGTAACCGTCATTCCCTGAACACCGATTTTGGTTAATGCGTTCTTCGCCTCGTCCAGTTTAAAGGGTTTAATAATCGCTTCAATCTTTTTCATGTCATTCCTCCTGGAATAATTCGGAGTAATTAGTTCGGTGTTCGGAGGACAATTCGAAAAAAATAATGCAAATATCCGTCTTCTTGCCTTCGGTGTGAATGGGGTTCGGGGTTTTTCATTCTTTGAATTTTTTTCCACTCCGAACTCCTAACTTGTTTAAAACGAGTATCCCGCCTCCCCATGTTGACTGATGTCAAGACCACCAATCTCATGCTCCTCACTGACCCTCAAACCCATCGTCCAGTCGAGGACCTTCAGAATGATCAACGTCACCACAAAGGAATAGATCCAGGCGGAGACAACACTGATGGCCTGGATTCCGATGAGGGATGGGTTGCCGAAAAAGAGGCCATTATTCCCTGCAGCGTTAATGGCTTTCGACGCAAATAGTCCTGTGGCTAAGGCTCCCCATGTCCCGCCCACTCCATGAACCCCCACAACATCGAGAGAGTCATCATACCCCAGTCTATTTTTGAGATTAATGGCGAGGTAGCATAGCACACCTGCAGCGAGCCCGATGATGATAGCGGAGACAGGACCGACAAAACCCGATGCAGGGGTAATGGCAACCAGTCCAGCGACCGCTCCAGAGGCTGCGCCGAGAACCGTTGGGTTGCCCCGGTAAGTCCATTCCGCAATCATCCAAGACAAAGCTGCTGCAGCAGTAGAGATATGCGTCACCACAAAGGCAGAGGTGGCGAGAGAACCGGAGGCCACCGCACTTCCACCATTAAAACCGAACCACCCAAACCAAAGCAGTGCTGCACCCAAAAGGGTCATAGTCAAATTATGGGGAGGCATGGGCTCCTTACCATAGCCCTTCCTTCTTCCCACCACAAGAGTGGCAGCCAACGCAGCAATTCCAGAGCTGATATGGACAACCAGTCCTCCGGCAAAATCGAGGGCCCCAAGATTTCTGATCCAACCGCCCACACCCCAGACCCAGTGGGCCAGCGGATCGTAAACAAAGGTGGCCCAGAGAATGAGAAAGACAAGATAAGTTTTAAATTTAAACCTTTCAGCAAATGCCCCTGTAATCAGTGCAGGTGTGATCACTGCGAACATCATCTGGAAGATCATGAAGGCCTGATGCGGAATCGTTGCGGAGTAATCTGGGAAGGGGTCTAATCCCACGCCTTTCAGTCCAATCCAGTCGAGGCTCCCGATGACATGACCGATATCAGGGCCAAACGCAAGACTATATCCATAGAGAACCCACTGGATGGTAATCACTCCGAGGGCGATAAAACTCTGCATGATTGTCCCTAGCACATTTTTCGATCTCACCATCCCTCCATAGAAAAGGGCCAACCCGGGTGTCATCAGCATAACGAGGGCCGTGGAGATCAAAATCCAGGAAGTATCTCCTGTATCCACTTTAGGGAGAGTTGAAACTGCTTGGACAGGAAGCTGAGCTTCTTGAGCCAGGGCAGCCCCTGCAATCAAAAAACTGAGCATTAATTGCAGAACTAAAACCTTTTTCATCCGAATCCTCCTTGGATCTTAAATTCTGAATCCCTCCCCACCTGTCTTTAATAAGGGGAGATGAAAAATTCTTCCCCATTTTCTAAAGTCGGTACGACTCGCAACCGAGGGGGTTAAAGGGATTATTGTGAATGAATGGTGCGTGTAAAAAAGTTTTTAAAAAATTCGGCACTCCTCTTTTTATAAGCCCCAATCTTCCTCTCCGTTTCACTCAGGATTCTTAACTTCGGGAGGAGAGGGGCCTGAGATCCATTAAATTCATCTTCATAGGCCTTCATCCATTCGCGAATCATCTCCTCTGTCACCTCCAGATGAAATTGAAGTCCGTGGGCATTCTCCCCATAACGGAAAGCCTGATGAGGGACGGGATTCGACGTGGCGATCAGTCTCCCGGCTGAAGGGATATTAAAGGTATCCTCATGCCACTGAAATACAGAGAATGTTTCTGGAAGTCTGGAGAATAGAGGATCGTGTAAACCTTCTCCTGTCAATGAGATATCGAACCATCCTATCTCCTTTACCAGTGCCTTGGTGACCTTTGCGCCCAATGCCTTCGCTATCAGTTGTGCTCCCAAACAGATTCCTAAAACATTCTTTCCTCGCTGGATCGATTCCTTAATCAAATTATCTTCTTCTCTAAGAAAGGGATAGCGATCCTCCTCGTAAACATTCATCGGTCCTCCCAAAATAACAACAGCGCTGAAATCATCGAGCTTCGGAAGATGGATCCCAGACTCCAAGTTTATAATCTGATAGGGGATCCTTTCTCCCTTGAGGCAATCTTCAATTAATCCAGGCCCCTCAATCGCGACGTGTTTAATAATCAATACGCTCATGCCCTTATTCCAAGTTATCTAAGAATATTTAAAATGATTAGTAGCCGCACCTGCCTGCCGGTAGGCAGGGACTTCAGTCTGCGTTTAAGGGACGCAACCTGAAGGTTGCGGCTACAATTACCAGGCAGAACTCTTGTTGGTAGTTCGTATCACCATTCATCAGCAATCCCTGTGCCAGCCGACCCATGAATGGAAAGGATTTGCGTTTCCGTAGAATTATTGAAGGGTTGATAAGAGAGTTGAGATAGATAATTTATTTTTGATCCTCGCGTTACGGTGAAATTTGTTGTTGCATTTTAGGCAGTCTGCCGGAAAAAAACCAAATAGGGTTTGGGCTTAGACCAGAACCGCTAGTGGCGAGGAATCTATTCATGGGGTATACTGAAGATTAAACAGTCTAGTGAAATTTCTTTTAGGCTATGCTCTATGTCTGCCTGCGCCTGCCTGCCGGTAGGCAGGCGCTTTGCGCTATGCTTTTAAAAGGAGAGTGGTAAATTATGAGTGAATGTAACCAAAGGATGACGCGACGCAAGTTCCTCAAAACTACTGCCGCAGGAATCGCCTTGGGCCTTGCCGGTGGGCCTTCATTTTCCATTGCAAGAGAAGAAGTTGATTTGGCTGTTATCTCAGGGGACCCTGTTGCTGCCACTAAAAAGGCCCTTGATGCTTTGGGCGGGATTTCCCGCTTTGTAAAGAAAGGGCAGCGCGTTATCCTCAAACCAAATATGTCTTTTACTAGGACCCCTGAATTCGGCGCTACGACTCATCCCCAGGTCGTTGCGACGGTAGCTCAGGCCTGCATGGAGGCAGGAGCCCAGCAGGTTTTGGTTTTAGATCATACACTCCACAGGGCAGAACTTTGTCTTGAGAGAACAGGTATTCGAGAAGCGTGTAAAGACATCCCCGGTGTCCATGTTCTTGCCCTGCAGGAAAGAAAGTTCTTTCGCGAGATTAAGATTCCGCAGGGAAAGGTCTTGGAACGCGTGGAGGTCATGAAAGAGGTTTTGGACAGCCCTGTATTAATCAATATTCCTGTTGCTAAATCCCACTCTGCAACAGGGGTCAGTATGGGCATCAAAGGCCTCATGGGTCTCATCTGGGATCGAGAGATTTTCCACTCTCAGGTTAATATGAACCAGGCACTGGCGGACCTGGCGACCGTCATCAAACCTCAACTCACCATTCTGGATGCGACGAGAGCGTTGACCTCAGGAGGACCTGGAGGACCGGGAGAGGTGAAGAAACCCAATCTCATCATAGCGGGCATCGATCCTGTTGCCGTGGACTCTTATGGGGTGAGTGTTGTGCCATGGTATGGGCAAACCTTCAAAGGGCGACAGGTCGAACATCTGCAGATTGCTCATCAACGCGGTCTGGGAAAAATCGACATCGAGCAATCTAAAGTCTTTAAGGAAAAAGCATGAGGACTTTCATCCAGGCCCTTTCCCTCCTCCTATTCTCCACTCTCTTCGTATTTGCCACCTACAAACTGCCCGACTGGCTTCCTGCCGATATTTATTTGCGGCTTGATCCTCTTCTGGGCATCAACGCTGTTTTCGCTGCAAGAGAAGTCATCAGTCGGGCTCTCTGGTCGCTTATCCTCATCGGAGCTACGCTTGCCATCGGCCGTTTTTTTTGTGCCTATGTTTGTCCCACAGGGGTTTCGATTGACTTCCTGGATTTTCTCTTCTTTCGAAAAAAGAAGCGTCCAGGTTTAAAGGCTGAGGCCAGCTTCAGGAAAGTGAAATATTTTCTTCTGATCATCTTCGTAGCCGCCGCGCTGACGGGTCTCTCTCTGGCTTTTCTGATGGACCCTTTAGCACTGCTCACGCGATTCTATACTTTCTTCATCTATCCCCTGGCTATTACTGTGATCAATCTCATCGTGGACTTATTGCGTCCTTTGTTCAAAGCGCTGGGATGGGTCACGTTGTCTCATTTTCATTATTTTCAGTCTGTCTATTATATGTCTGCCATCACCCTTTTGATCTTCGGAGGAATCATCGCGCTTAACCGGCTGGTTCCCCGGTTCTGGTGCCGCTATCTTTGCCCGTTAGGAGCTTTTCTCAGCTTGATTTCACCTCTTGGACTTTTCAAGCGTCGGGTCAGTGAAGAATGTAATGAATGTATGAAATGCCAGAAGTCCTGTCCCATGGGAGCAATTCCGGAGGACCCCAAAGTAACTCACCTCCCTGAATGCATCCAATGCCGGACCTGTGCTAAAGTCTGTCCGCAGAAGGCGATTACTTTTCCGGGGTCTCTTGCTTTGGGTGGAGAATATTCAAAAGTAGATTTCTCTCGAAGAGGATTTGTGTATTCCCTGGCTGGAGGATTGGGCGTAGGGTTTTTAGCCACTCAGACTCCTTTCACTCTTAAGCAAAGTAAGTATCAACTTATTCGCCCTCCCGGGGCAATTCCCGAAACCGAGTTTTTGAGAACCTGTATCCGGTGTGGGGAGTGTATGAAGTCTTGCTTAACCAACACGCTTCAACCCTGCCTCTGGGAGTCGGGATTCTCAGGTCTATGGACACCCAAGATGGAACCTCGTTTGGCCCCCTGTGATCAGAACTGCAATGTCTGCGGTAAGGTCTGTCCCACGCAAGCGATCCGGTCTGTTTCTCTTGAGGAAAAAACGAACGCTAAGGTGGGCACAGCTGTTCTGCGGAAAGAGATGTGCCTGGTCTGGGCTGAGAATAAGCTCTGCCTGATCTGCGATGAGATCTGTCCTTACAACGCCATTGTTTTCCGTCCTGTGGAGGGCTATCGGCGTCCTGTCGTCATTGCTTCCAAGTGCAATGGGTGCGGATTCTGTGAACAACGGTGTCCTGTGAGAGGAGAGTCTGCGATTGTTGTTGTGCCGAATGGAGAGATCCGTCTGAAGGAAGGATCTTATATCAGAGAGACAAAGAAACTTCAGTTGGAGTTCAAAGCCGACCCCGGGGATGATAAGTTCCTTTTGGAAGAATCTGGATTTAGGATTGAGGAGAAGAAAAAAGTAGAGAAGAATTTTGTTCCGGAAGAAAAATCCCAGCCTAAGAAACCTAAAGGATTTTTGTGATAATGGGAATCAGGGCATCTCCCGTAAAAAATAAGATTTGTTAGCTCGGGCGAGAGGAAAATTTATGACTTCGGATGCGGACCTTCTGTGGGGCCCGCTACATCTCCATTTTAACGAAATACAGATTATTGATATCTGAACTTTCTCCCGTAACCTCTTTTCCCCAATTCAGAACAGATTCCTCGGTGATTCTTTCTTGGTTTTTCCTTCTTTCCGGAAGTATCCCAATGAGATGGGGATCCTCTATTTGATCATTCTTGTAGAGTTTGTAGACGACCATTTCCATTCACTCCTCTCTTAACAAAACCAAAGCTTTCCCGTGACCAGGCCTCCCTTTGTTCCAACCTTAGGTAAAACATCTATCATTAATGTAATCATTCGAACTTAAGTTTTCACTGTCATTCTAATCTTTTATAATTATTAAGCTTTCTTCGTCTCTATTTGAGAATATCGCATATCAGATTGAGGTTTAAGAATCAGGTCCTAGTAATAAGGCTTCACGAGAGGGAACTGCAAAGAGGACGATCAGGCAGGGCAGAGAGCGTTTTCTCTATAGCTTCATACTCAGCTTCGATACGAAGACGGTAATCAGGCATAGAGAGGTATGCCCTCCCGCAGAATCAGTTCTACGAAACGGGTCTTCTTGGATAGGTCAATGATGTCAATGGGCTTTGATAAAGCGCACAGTAGCTCGCCGTAGAAGGTGTAGAAATCCTTTCCCTCGACGCCCTCAACTGCGATATCAATATCCCGGTATTCCCGGATTGGGGATAGACTGGATCCAAACAGCACCACTCGCTTTGCATGATACTTCCGTGCTAGTTGTTCAATTATTTTTTTGTCTGCATCAGTAATCACAAATCTATGATATCATTTTACTATGTTTAAGTCTATTTCTTTTTGGCAGAGGTGGTATATCATTTTTCGTGTCAGACTCCGGGTTAGGGAAGAAGAAATGGGTAAGCTATGCAATCATTCAAGCCAAGAACAGCGAATTGTCTAGACAGGGATATAGGGAAAACGGTGAATAAGTAACTAAGATAAACAGAGAAAGCAGGATATGCTACGTATAACACCTACTACTAAATG
>Ga0209703_1000327_pt1 | contig 12847 bp, 6 predicted proteins | sample PPLLak12cMay2015_2_FD_187256 | JGI IMG/M metagenome (GOLD analysis project Ga0209703, IMG submission 187256) | Freshwater sediment microbial communities from Prairie Pothole Lake near Jamestown, North Dakota, USA - PPLs Lake P8 Core (1) Depth... | ecosystem: Environmental > Aquatic > Freshwater >...
TCCACCAGCCGCTCGATCAGGCTGGCCGGCTCGTCGATGTTGTAGCAGATGGTGATGCGATCGGCTTTGCAGCTTTTAAGCCAGGCCCCGTATTCGAAGTAAGTGCTCACGAAGACGAGGTGCCCGGAGCGCGGATAACGGCCACCAGGGACGTCGATCGTGTCCACCGGGAAACGCTCGCCGAAATATGCCAGCGGCGGCACGGTCGACCACATCCGGACCGGGGCATGCCGCATGAGACGCCGGCACAGGTTCAACGCCCGGTGCTCCGAACCCCCGACCCGATCCAGGTCCGCGATGATGTGGATTTCCGGGTCCTGGCCCGCGCGCCCGTCCGGCGCACTCCGATTCAGCCGGCCGGCCAGCATGCCAACCGTCCGTCTCACCGAAGCATCGCGGACCGGCTTGAACCAGTGCTGGCACGCCACGGTGACTCCTTGCCCGGCCCTGGCAGCCTCACCCAGGGCCGCGGCCCTGCGGAAGAACCCATAGGCTTCTTCGTAACGTGCCATCTCCGTGCAGATGTCGCCGCAAGCCAGCGCCATTTCTGCGCGGGCGAGAACAGCAGGCGAGATCCTTACCAGAACGTCGATGGCCGTCCTGGCTTCGCCCGAACGGAATGCGGCGATCGCGCCTTGCGCAGCCGCTTCCGCGGGGCTATCGCCAGCGCCCGGTGCGGCCAGCTGCCCGCAGCACTGCTTGTAGCGCTTGCCGCTGCCGCAGGGGCACGGCGCCATGCGCGAGGGCGATGTCGCCGCGGCAGCGCGGACAGGGCTCGTCGGCTGCCGCCGCGGCGGCGGATTGCCGAGACGGGCAAGGAGCTGCAGCACCATTTCGCGTACGCCCGGATCGGAAACCGCGCGCCGCGCTTCCTCTCTTGCCTCCCAAGAGCGGCCGGATCGTTCGAGCGTCGTCGCCAGATGAAACCGCGCCTCGGCGAAAGTCGGGTTGACCTCGATCGCGCGCCTTAGAAGACGCTCCGCCTCGTTCAGCTCGCCGCCGTTCAAGGCGATGTAGCCCAGGCCGTTGAGCGCGTTCGCGTCGTCGGGATAGTTGCGCAGGACCTGGACTAAAACTGCGCGGGCTTCTGTGACGTCTCCGCGGACGTAGGCCGCGATCGCATTCTGGCACGCGCGTACGGTACGGGCCGTGTGGTAAACGCCGGGACCCAGCCATTTGGATCGCAGCAAATGCTCGAAGCGCACCACCCTGGCTTCGTCGCGATTGCCGCCACGTCCCGTTCCCGAGGTTCCCAGTTCCAGGCCGTAGTTGAAGCTGACATGGGGGATGTATTCGAAGTCGGAATACTCGGCAATCTGGAAGAAAAAATCCCGGTCCTCGCTAATCTCGAAACGCTCGTCGAAGCGGCAACCCAGTTCCAGCACCTTGCGCCGGACGAGGGCGGTCTGCGGATAGAGAATCGGCCCATGGAACATGATCGCCCGGTTGAACGGCAACCCCGCCAGGGACACGGTTTCCCCGCTGGCGTCGAGCATCCGGGTCATGCCGTAGACCACCAGTTTGTCGGTCACCAAGGCCGCCTTCATCAGCGTCGAAACGTGGTCGGGATCGTAGCTGTCGTCATCGTCGAGAAAGCCGAACCATTCGCCCCTCACCGCGTCGAGGCCGGCATTGGCCGCATGCGGCCTGAGCAGACGCCGGTCGCCACCGACCATGCGGACTCGATGGCCCGGCCGCCATGCGATGTCCGGAAGGGGCGGATGGGTTCCGCCCGTGGCATCGACGACGATGATCTCGAGGGCCGGATAGTCCTGGGCGGCCAGCGACTCGAGGGCTAGGCGCAATTCCGGGCGCCCCATGCTGCGCACGATGATGGAAACCAGCGCGGCACCCGTCCCGGGAGCATCGACCGGCTTCACAGGGGCGGGGAGCGTCTGGCGGTACTCGCGAATCGGCAGGGTTTGCGCCAATCCCGCGAGCTTCTCGTGATAGGCGGGGCCGATCCAGCGCTGCCGCGAAAAATTGTAGATGTAGAAGAAATGCCGTTCGCTGAAGGTATTGCCGCCGTGGTGGATGTAGACGTAGAGCTGCGGCGCCTCGAGGCTCAGCACGCGCCCGCGCTGCAACAACGCCTCCATCATTTCCGTGTCCTCGCCGCGGCGCAGCGCCGGATACGGCGGCAGAGCCTCCTTCACTGCGAGAATCGATCCCTCCCACAGCCGCACGCCGGAAACCGCGAGTCGGTCGGCCTCGGGCCACCACAGCGTCCAGCGGCGCAGCACGCAGGCCGAGGCGCGCGCGGCGAGCAGGGCGGACAACTGAGTCTGGATCCGCTCCGGGGCGTAAAGGTCGTCGTCGTCCCACTGGCAGACGTATGCGCCGCGCGCGGCGGAGATCGACGTGTTGCGGAGTTCCCCCAGCGTCGTGCCCGGCGGCGCCTCGACGACGCGGATCCTGTCGTCGCCGAGGCTCGCGAGATGAGCGCGCAGTTCGCACGCTGGAGCATCAACGACGACGACCAGTTCGCGGTTGGGGTAGGTCTGGGCCTGGAAACAGCTGACAGCGTACTTCGACGGAGACAGCCGACCACGCGTCACCATCAGACAAGACACCAGCGGGTGCCCTGCGATGGGCCCTCCCACCTCAAGCGGGGCAACGCCCTCCTCGATGCCACCATCGAAGATCGAAGCGGGAATGGGTTGCATGGACAACGGGCGGCTGAAAGTCAGGCGATCAGGTCTGTGGGAAGCGTATTATAGTGGTAGTGGCGCCGTGGCCTGATCGGATCGAACCCCAGTACGGGCCCCTCCTCGGCGAGATAGTCGTAGCCCACCACCTGGAAGCGGTTTTCGTTGTCGCAGCATCAGCGTGTTCGGTCAGCCGGCACAGGAAGTCAAGCTGCTCGATGGCTTGATGCTTTTCTGTGCCCGCCGCCTGCTGCATGATAAAGAACCTTGGGTTCGACGAGCGCTTCGGTTTCCATTTCTACGATCTGGACCTGTGCCGACAGGCCGAACAAAGGGGCATCAGAACGGGAACCTGGCCCATCTCCGTCGTACACGAGAGTGGCGGCAACTTCGGCAGGGCGGGAAGGCTACCGCACTTACCTGGCGAAGTGGGGCGAATGAGCAGCGTCCGGGTGCTCCAGCGTGACGACATGAAACCTGGTCTGCTCATGGACATTTTTTCCTCGATGGCGGTTTTTCTGGCATGTTGAACTACCCTTCTTATCGTTACGATGATAACTTCGTCCTCAAGGTACCGTTGCTGCTCTGGCTGACCCTGTTGTATGGAGTCCGCCATGTATTCATAGTCTCGGCAACGCGGATGATGCCGCTGGACGTGTTCGACACACCCTGGATCTACATGCAGTCGAGCGCGCTATTCCTGCTCACTGACGCCGTCGCCGCACTGCTGCTGTTCGCAACCGGACATCGAGTACCGACCGGCTCGAACTTCATGCGTCAGGTCTGGAAGCTCGGGCGATGGCTGCTGGCAGGGGCGTTTGGCGCCGCCATCGCGCTTTTCGTCTACCTGAACCGGGAGACCATCACCGATCCGGGGGACATGCATTTCCTGGAAGCGATCCTGGTGGTCGCCGTCGACCTGGCCTTCATCGCTTACCTGCTCGGGTCACGACTGGTAAGTGATGTTTTCCGGGATTTCCCCGCCCCCGCTCCGAAACCTTGAGACAAGCCCGGGCCGAACGCCGGCCCGCGCCCGCCGATCCGGCCCGTTCCCGGCGAGCGCCCGGCTACCTGACGAAGACGCGCCGCCGGATATCCAGCCTGAACTCCAGCGGGTCCGCCACCTGCCAATTCGGGCTGTAAGGCGACAGATTGGGGTTGAAGTAGCGATCCCCGGCCGCGAATAGTGCTTGCCACCGTTCGGTGAAGCGGGCGCTGTCCTCGGGATGCGGGTCCTCCGGGCTGCGCCCGCGGGTAAACGATTCATGGTGTAGCAGGACGGCATGCGCGCAGAACAGGACGCGGTAGCCGCGCTCTCCGACCCTCAGGCACAGGTCGACGTCACCGTAACCCACGGCAATCGCCTCGTCGAAGCCGCCGATCGCTTCGAACACGTCCTTGCGAACCAGCATGCAGGCGGCAGTGACCGCCGACACCTCGCGGTTGCAGATAAGCGAGCCGACGTAGCCGATGTCGACCTCGGATTCGCTGGTCTGACGGAAGCGGGCGAGGTTCTCCGCCACCCCGCAACAGGCCACGACCACGCCGGCGTGCTGGATCGTCCTGCGGTCGGGGTAAAACAGCTTCGCGCCTACGACACCGACATCCGGCCTCTGGCCGAGCTCGAGCATGCGTCCCAGCCAGCCCGACTCGATCGCCTCGATATCGTTGTTGCAGAACAGATAGTGGCTGTGGCTTCCGTCAAGCTGCGACACCGCCCAGTTGTTGATCGCGGCGAAATTGAAAGGGCCGCTGTAGCGCAGCAGCCTGACCCGGGAACGCAGGCTGGCGAAATAGGCCAGCGACACCGGATCATCGGAATCGTGATCGATCAGCACGATCTCGCGCTCGACCTCCCCGGTGGTGCGCTCGATGCTCTCGATGCACGCCCGCACGAGATCGGCGTGGTTCCGGGTCGGGATGAGGATGGCCACCTTCAGCCCTGCCTTCAACGGGTACCGCACATCGAAATAGTTGAAGCTCGGTCCCGGCTCCACCGCTCCCTCCTCACCGCAGCGCCGCAGATGGCGGCGCAGGATGTCGCTCGAGGTCGCCATGACCCGGTCGATCATCGCGTGCCCGGCCGAATCGCCGTGGATACGCCAACGGTAGAGCAGGTCCGGGACGTGGACGATTCTCCGTGCCCGCTCGCTGGCGCGCAGGATCAGGTCGTAATCCTGCGAGATGCGCAGCGTTTCGTCGAGACCGCCCAGGTCGCGCAGGAGGCTGGTCCGGAAACCCACCAGATGCACGATGTAAGGGTGGGAGCGCAGATACTCCGGCGAGAAGCTTGGCCGGAAGACGTAGTGCTGCACGGTCCGGCCGTCCTCCCCGACCAGGACCTCGTCCGAGTAGAGCATGTCGGGATCGTCCTGCGCAACGGCCTCGGCCACGCGAAACAGCGCCTGCTCTTCGAGCAGATCGTCATGGTCGAGCAGAACGATGAACCCGCCCTTTGCGTTAGCCAAGGCACGATTGGTCGCACGTGAGACGCCGCCGTTCTCGCTGGCGAAATCGAGCACGATGCGCGCGTCACCAGAAGCGTAGCTCTCCAGGAGCGCACGCACGTGCGGCTTGCTCGAAGCGTCGTCGGCGATGCAGAGCTGCCAGTGGGGGTAGAGCTGGGCGCAGACCGAGTCGAGCATCTGGCGCAGCATGATCTCGGGTGTGTCGTAGGTCGGGACCAGCACCGAGATCAGCGGCGGCGACGGCATCGCCTCGATGCGCGCGCGGATCGCGTCCCGCACGTCGCCCGTCAGCGTCGCACGATAGTGCGCATAGGCCTTGTCGCGCCAGTCGATCGTCTGGTCGCTGTCGATGGGCGGCATCGACACATCCTCGACTTCCGGCGCATGGGGCGCGACCGGCGACATCTGGCCTTGCGCCAACTGCAGCAGGACGCGCTTGACGCCAACAATGCCCTCGGTGCGCCAGCCATGCAGCAGGGCCGCGAACCGCTCCGGTGCGCGGCGCGGCTGCAACAGTAAAGGGCGCAGGCAACGCGCGAGCATCCTGCCCTGGCGGAAGCGCCGCGCGGCCCAGCGCAGCGGCACGGTCACCCGCCAACTGGTCGACGCGTGCAGCGCCGCGACATCTGCTTCGCGCGCAGCCAGGGCCCGCGCGGCGTCCTGCAGCGCAGCCTGTGCCAGGTCGCGCGCGTGTTCGAGTGCAGCAAGATGGGCATGCAATTCGTGTGATGCGCGCGCCGCGGCCCGCAGCCTCTCGGATTTGATTTCCAGGACCGCGCGTAGCCGCTGGTTTTCCTTCCATTGCCGGGACAGTGCCAGCGCCTGGGCCATGCGTTCAAGCGCCGCGGCGTCCGATGCGGGCGGCGATGGCGGCTCGGCCCGGTGAGCGGCGAGCGGTAACAGGCGATGGTAGTCGGCCACCATCTCGCTCGCCGTCCGCGTCGCGCGAAGCAGCAGGTTCGCGCGAACCCGGCGCAGTTTTTCCCGATCACCGTGGATTTCGCGCACAGACGAGAGCATCCCTGCCACGTCGGGCGCGAACAGGAAGCCGGTCCTGCCGGGCACGATACGCTCGGCGAAGCCGCCAAGATGGGTCGCGAGCGGGGGAATCCCGAGCATGAACAGCTCGCTCAAGGTGTAGCTGAAGGTCTCGGGGACGATGCTGAGCAGCAGGCCCGCATGGGGCCGAATCACCGACAGCAGCGACGGCAGATCTTCGACCGCGTAGCCATCGACGACGTGTACACCCGCCCTGCCCTCGAACATCGCGCCCATCTCGCCGGCGCCGACCAGATGCAGTTCGGCAAGCTCGAGCAGGCCATCGAGGCCCTCCTGCAGCAGATTGATCCCCTTGCTCGCCGACAACATGCCGAGCACCACGATGCGCAGTTTTTCGTGCGGATCGCCACTCGTGTAGGGAACCGGCTGCAGCGTGGAGAGGCAGCCATGCGGGATCGTCACGAAGCGCGTCGGATCGATCTCCGACACCAGGCGGTTGAAATGGGCCCGCGCCGACTGGCTGGGCACGACGAGCGTGACGTTGCTGCGAACGGCGAGCTCGAGGTAACGCCGCCTTACCCGCAGCCGCTCGTCGGCGGGAAAAAGCGCGTGCGCGGGGTTGAAAGATGGATTGTGTTCGGCGCATCGGGTCAGCCGCGCGGCGTCGCAGCGCTGGCACACCCCCTCGAAAAAGCTGTGGATCGCCGCGCAGTAAGGGTAATAGTCGTGCTGTACCAGTAGCGTCGGCAAGCCTGTGTCGAGCGCATCCAGCGAATGGCCGATCAGCGACGACACCAGGATGGCATCGACAGCATAGTCGCGGACGATCGACTCCAACACCTGGCGATATTCGAGGTGGCTCTCGGCGGTCGCGGCGATCGGCGTCTGCAAACGCCAGTAGCGCAGCGGCACCGATTCGTCCGCGGCAGCGAACAACATCAGCCCGTCGCCCATCGCGGGGCTTTGGCGCAAAGGCTTCAGGACCAGGTTGACCCGGCTGGCGTCGGCTTCGCAGTAATCCCGGCACCAGCGCCCGACGCCGCCGCCGAGATCGTGGATCAGGTGCAGTTGCACCGCCTTCCCTGCGCCCGCGGCACTGCGTGCCGGCAATCCCATCCGCCGCCGCGCCAATTCCATATCGATGGCCTGGCGGAAGCACGCCGGCGGGTCCGCGGCGATGAAGGCCTGCACCGCAGTTGCATACTCCGGATGCAGCCGAGCCATGGCCGCAGTCGCAGCCGGCACGAGCGCAGCGCGCTCGTCGCCGAAACTGACCCCGCCCGTGTGGAACACGAAGGTGTCGGCGCACAGCACGTTGCGCCAGCCCGCCTTTGCCGCCCGCCGGCTGAAATCGTTCTCCTCACCATAACCCCGCCCGAATTCACCGGCGTCGAACATCCCCACCTGGTCGAGGCAGGTGCGACGGATGTACATGCAGAAACCGACTGCGGTCGGCAGGTCGAGGTGCTCGCCAGCGTTGACCTGCGCGAAAACGCGGTCGAGTTCACCCAATCCGACAGGCGGAAGCGCGTTCTCGTCGCAGAACCGCGGATAACTGCAGATGGTCGCGTTGTTGGAGAACGGCGTCGCAGTCGCGATGTCGGGACTGCTACGGACACAGCGACGCAGCCGGTCCAGCCAGTCGTTGGCGACCTCGGTATCGCTGTTGAGCAGCACCACATCGCGCCCCGCGTGCAGGCTCATGCCGCGGTTGACGCTGGCGACGAAGCCGAGATTGCACGGATTCCTTAGCACAGTGATGCCAGGGCGATCGCGCAGCGATTCGCAATAAGCCGCCAGCTCGGGCTCCGGGCTGGCGTCGTCGATCAGGACCAGTTCGAACGGCGTCCCACAATCCGCCCGCAGGACGGAGTCGACGCAACGGCGGGTCGCCTCGAGTCCGCGGTAGACCGGCACGACCACGTCGACCGCCACGTCGCTGTCGGAGCGCATGCAATCGTCAGGCCTGGGCACGGCCACTCCTGCGATGGAAACGCATCCCGGGCACCTCGACCAGGACGTAGGACAGCGCCGCGACGACGACCACCAGCGGCGTGCTGATCGCCAGCAGCCAGACGAAGCGCGCGCTCTCGATTGCCTGGAACCACTCCGACGCGACGATCCACCTCAGCAACGGAAGATGCCATAGGTAGTAGCTGTAGCTGGCCAGGCCGAAGAACACCATGTAGCGGTTGCCGAACAGCCTGCGCAGCACGCCCGCTCCACCCGCACCGGCGAGCAGCACCCCGGCGATGCCGAGCGACAGGGCAGGTGTCCAGGCGTAGAAGATCAGGTTGTCGCTCCAGTATTCGTCGCGCCGGCCCGACAGCCAGTACACCGCCGCGACGACCAGTGCGATGCCGAGCAGGCCCAGCGCGCGGCTCCCTTCCGGCGGCAGCAGCCAACGCGGCAGGCGCGCGCGGTTCGCGTGCAGAACGGCCGCCAGCATGCCCATGCCGAAGGAATCCATCGAGCCCGGCAGTTGGTAGGCGGCATGCACCCGCATCTGCAAGGGGGCATCGGCCAGGCTCACGGCGACGCCGTGCCGCCAGACGTACATGGCGGCGAGACAGCCGAGCAGCAGCCACAAGACCTGGCGCGGCGTCAGCATGAACGCGAGCAAGGGCAGCACGAGATAGAAGCCGAACTCGATCGGCAATGTCCACCAGACCAGGTTGATGCTCGGCTCCACACCGAGCGGCGGCGGCATGAACAGCATCAGCAGATGGCGCACCCAGGCGCCTGCGTCCTGGATGAGGACCTGTCCGCTGCCCCACCACGCGACCAGCACGAGCAGGGCCAGTTGCGCGTAGTAGGCCGGGAACACCCGCATGACACGGCGCAGGAAGTAGCGCCCGAGGCGCGGGCGCTCGCGCCGCCCCGCGCGCCATTCCGCGAACGGCGAAGCCAGCAGGAAGCCAGACAGCACGAAGAAGATCGTCACCCCTGCCCCGCCCATGGCGACCAGCGGGGTGAAGTCCACGGTGATCCCGGCGACCGCGACGCTGAAATCGGGATGGCCCGAGAGACTCCAGACGTGGTAGAGGAACACCCACAGCGCGGCCCAGCCACGGATTCCGGTGAGGACGTCGAGGTGCCTTCTGTCGGACTGCAAGGGCACGACGAAAGTGGCGTGCAGCCGATGCCTCAGCCCTGGCATCGCTCCCCCCCAACTCGCCGTATCGGCGCGGCGATCACGCTGGCGCATGGGGCAGCAATGCCTGCTCGATCAGGCGGGAAAGCGACCTCGCGCCGGCCGATTGCTCGGGCTCGGGCTCGGGCTCGGGCTCGGGCTCGGGCGCACAGCCGTAAGCCGCCAGGTGCCGGAGCACGATATCGCGCTCGGCAGGCTGGCCCAGGCGGAATCGCAAATAGCCCGGATCGTAGACCAGGGACATTGGCACCAGATAGGCGAAGAGATAGAAGGCCAGGCGCGCCGTGCGCTCCCGCTCGTCTCCGGCATCGGCGACGAAGCGGTGGGCGCAATCGCCAAGGACCTCGACCGGCTTGCCCATCAGCAAGGCCTCCAGACCGACGCTGCTGTTGATGGTGAGTATCCTTTCGCAGCGGGCGACGAACGCCATGCTGCCCGGCGAGTCATCGACCGCATACCAGTCGGGCCTGGGCACGAACAGACTGCCCGGATGGCCACGCACCAGCACATCTCCATCCGGACGCTGCAGATGTGCGTAGACCAGCAGGGACTGGTTATCGAAGCCATGGCCGAAGGCCAGCAGGTTCGAGTCATCCTCGACCTGCAGCGCCACTCCGAGCCGGAACAGCTTCTCCGGCGCACCCGCGTCACCGAACTGGAGAAAGAAATGACGCAGTGCTGCGGGATCGATCCGTGCCTCGGGGTGGAAGCCGCTCTCCCCGTAGCGCCTCTCCGCTTCGGTGTTGCCGTTGACCCCGGCGAAGTCGAGATAGGCCGTAGGCCGGTACTCTGGCCAACGCAGCGGGCCGACCTCCAGATGCACGACGGGGATGCCCCGGGCCTCGGCCACCGCGCTCAGCGACGGGCAATTGCACCAGCTCAGGATGGCCTCGACGTGCTGCGCCGCGTTAGCTGCAAGAATCTCTTCGAAGGCATCTTCCAGGCATGGGACGCGCTCGGCAAGCAGGCGCCGGTAGGCGGCGATCGGGTTGCCGCCGCTTTGCGCCAGCAGGGCGCGAAACACCGCCTCGCCAAGGAAGCCGTACAGGTGGTCATTCATCTGTTCGCGCGTGGGCACCTGGTATTGCAGACGAAGTGCGTTGGTCGGCACGAGCTCCCAGCGCTTCTGCGCCTGCCAGTGCTCGGGGTCGCGGGTATAGTCTTCGCTCGCGATGAACAGCATGCGCTCGCCGAACGAAGCCACAAGCCGGTAGTAAACCCACAGGAAGGGTGCCCGATAGCCGCGCAGGGGGAAGGGCAACAGGAAGGCGGCGATCATTGGTCGGAGGCCCCGGGCCACGACACCTGGATCGGGGCGTGCACCACCCCCACCTGCTCGCGCGGCGACCAGAAACGCAGATAGCTCGCCGGGCGGCGCTGGTCGAGTTCCTCGCGCCCTCCGACACCAAAGCAGGCTAGGCCGCAATGCACCAGGTACTCGCCCGAGCTGATGGGCAGGCGCACCCGGTACTCCAGCTCGTGTTCTCCGGGTTCGAGATCGAGCGTCTGCCCGGCGTTGAGATTGTTGTCGCCCCAGACGTCGCCGCCGCGGACACCGGAAATCGAGACCCCGAGCGCGACATTGTCGATCGCCTCAGCTGCGACCAGAATGAAACGGAACACCACTTCCTCGTTCGGCCTCAGCAGCGGATTCTCCGCCAGCGAGGCGCCGTCGCCCTTGTAGAGCTCGAGCCGGCGGATGAGCGCGCGAGCGCTACCGAAGCGCTTCTCGCCGAGCTCGCTGTTCCACTCGCGTTCCTGGATCGACTTCAGTTCGGCCACCGTCAGCGGGCGCTCGTCGGCCGTCGGCTCCGGCAGTCCCCCCTTGCCTTGCGACCGCTGGATCATGCCCTTTTCGTAGGCCAGCACGGCGGCCAGAACATCCGTGGTGTCCTCGACCACCCGCCCGCCATCGAGCACGATGCAGCGGTCGGCATACTCTAGGACGCTGCCCGTGGCGTGGGTCACCATGAGGATGGTGACCCCGCGCTTCTTCAGCGCCTCCATGCGCTTGAAGCATTTGTACTGGAAACCGATGTCACCCACGGCCAGCGCCTCGTCGACGATGAGGATGTCGGGATCGACGCAGGCCTGCACCGCAAATGCGAGGCGCACGTACATGCCGCTGGAATAGGTCTTTACCGGCTGGTCGATGAAATCGCCTATATCCGCGAACGCCGCGATCTCGTCGAAGCGCCTGGCGACCTCCTCACGCGAGAAACCCAGGATGGCGCCGTTGAGGAACACGTTCTCGCGTCCGGTGAACTCCGGATTGAAGCCAGCCCCCAGCTCGAGCAGCGCGGCGATCCGCCCGCGCGTCTCGACCTCGCCAGAACTCGGGCCGAGCGTGCCGCTGATGATCTGCAGCAGCGTCGACTTGCCCGCGCCGTTGCGGCCGACGATCCCCACCGTCTCCCCCCGCCGGATGGCGAAGCTGACGTCGTGCAGGGCCTCGAACTCGCGGTGATACTGGCGCGGCGCGCGTCCAACCAGCCGTGCCAGCCGCGGCATCAACATCTGCTTGAGGCGGTCGCGCGGCGCGTCATAGATCGCGAAGCGCTTGGAAACGCCGCGGACCCTGATGGCGTATTCCTCGGCCGCCCGTGACGACCCCTCGCCCCTGACGATGCTGCCGGCATTGTTTCGAGCGGGCTTTTCAGTCATCTCTGGCTGTACCCCGAACGGCAGGCGCGGTGGCGGGAAAGAGGCGGTCGCGAACGGCATTGAATCGCTTCTCGTAAGCCTCGTACAACAGGTGCGAAATGGCGAAGGTCAACAGCATGAATGCGAGCCACATCCCGAAATTGCCGAAGACCGGATTGTCACAGCATCCGAACAGATGAACCAGAGCGAGCGCAACCGGGATGTTGACGAGATAGGCCGAGTACGACACGCGGGAGACAAAACGGCCCGGCAGTTCCAGCCAGCGCGGCAGGGTGCGCTCGATACCGATCAGCAGGACCCCGGCGCAGCCCACAGGCGCTAGACTGAGATAGAGCGTCTTGGCGAAGAGCGACTGGCTCAGCTGCGTGTCCGGGGTCAGCGCGAAGTAGGTCGCGCTGGCGACGAAGATTCCGAGCAGCGCAGTGGCAAGACCGCGCACCCTGAGCCAATGGGGGCGATAGATATGGATCCACGCCAGCAGCACGCCGACCATCAGGGTATCGAAGCGCAGGAAGACCACCTTCCTGATCTCTTCGTCCCACGACGTCACCGAGCTCGCGACCAGAACGCGCCCCGCCAGGGACAACACGATCACGCCAGCGGCAACGAGCAGGATCGATCGCGCGGTCGGGAGTCCAGTCAGCCGTGCGAGCAGCAGGAAAGCGGCCGGGAACAGGAGGTAGAAAATCTCCTCGACTGCAAGGCTCCAAGCTTCGGGAAAAAACAGCGGGTGGGGGCCGAACAGGTTCTGCACGAAAAAAACATACTTCCATAACGCGTCGAGCTCACCCGGGCGTACCCCCCACCATACCAGCAGGACGTTGATCAGCACGAACAGGTAGTAATTCGGCAGGGTGCGAAACCAGCGACGCGCATAGAAACCGCGCAGCCAGTGGACTTCGTTCCTTGCCGAC
>Ga0209703_1000328_pt1 | contig 12836 bp, 5 predicted proteins | sample PPLLak12cMay2015_2_FD_187256 | JGI IMG/M metagenome (GOLD analysis project Ga0209703, IMG submission 187256) | Freshwater sediment microbial communities from Prairie Pothole Lake near Jamestown, North Dakota, USA - PPLs Lake P8 Core (1) Depth... | ecosystem: Environmental > Aquatic > Freshwater >...
ATTAAAGCGCAAAATCCTGGGAGTTTGGGCGCAAAGCCCCCATGAAGAAACCAGTCATTTTTTGGCATATCCATGTACAGATTCTTATGAGGAGCCTAACATTTGTTGGCCCGCCGCTGCATCAGTTATATGAGCCACCGCACCAAAGGCAACGCCAACGGCCAACCCTTCAGGGATATTGTGCAATGTGATCGCCATAATCAACAAGATGCTGCGTTGCCAGGAAGTCTTGATTCCTTCCGCTTCGCTGATATCCAGCCCAGCGTGCAAATGCGGGAGTATTTTATCGATGAGTACAGAAAGCCGCCGGCCGCGGCAAGGCCTGCCGACACCATAAGGATCAATGCGATAAGGACTCGTTTCATAGATGATTCCTTTTTATGGTTACTGCTCCTGGATCTGCACAGGTCCGAGCAGGCCTGAAGGCAACATCGCGGCGGATTGGCCGGACTTCTTACGTTCCGCGCACTTCGTGCAATCGTACGTGCCGCTGGCCATCGTATCGTAGGTGCGGACATTGGTGACGGTGCGCCGTTTCTCGATCGGCAATGTCGCATCGCCGATCAATCGGTTGGGCCAGAGGTTAGCCACCTCGATCTCCAGTCGGTTCGCTCCCGCCTCTAACGCGCCGCCGATCTCCACGCGCCACGGTGCGGTCCAGACGCTACCCAGATCGCGGCCGTTGAGCCGAACGCAGGCGACGTTCTTCACGACGCCAAGATCCAGGAAGACCCGGGATTTCGTGTTCTTCAACTTGGATTCGAAGGTGGTCTTGTAAGTTGCGGTACCCGAGAAATACCTGACGGACTCTTCCGGTCGTTGCGTCCAGTCAGTTAGTTGCTCGAAGCGCACTTTCCCGCCCGTGCCGTTGTCAGGGTAGAACCAGTTCGGGTCGAACTGCACCTCCCACGCGCCGCCGTCATCCGTTACGGTCACGATTTCGCTGCCGCGCGCCGCAAGAAACTCGTGCTCGGAGAGCGGATACGGATCGCGGAATCCATCGCCGGTGATGGGTTTGGCCTGCGAGCGATCGTCCGGACCGTTGTGCAGGCTCAACACCATCAGCTCGCCCGCGTGCTCCAGTTGGCCGTGATAACCGGAATCGACAAACACCACGTTGGCCGTGTTGGGGATCGGCTGGGCATCGATGAAGACGCCGCCCGGATGCATATTGCCGTAGTACACCATCACGCCCGTCCCGTCGGGATTCATGGTCCACAGGTGATGGAACGACACGGCGTCGCGGTTCACGTACTCCCAGCGCGTGTACAGGATCCGGCCGTCCGGCAGTACCGCCGGCGTGTTCTCCGAGACGTTGTTCGAGGAGAGTTGTCGAAGTCCGCTGCCGTCGGCATTGCAGCGGAAAAGGACCGCCACGGGTGCGAGCCAGCACAGCACGTAGCGTTTACACCGTGTCGAGCAGAAGACGATGCCGCCATCGGGCAAGTACGCCGGTTCGACATCGTCCCAGTCTCCCTGCGTGATCTGGCGCAGGTCGGTGCCGTCAAGATTCATCTCGTAGAGGTTGTAGTGGTGCGTGCCGCCTTTGCGGTATGAGAAGAGCACCTTCTTCCCGTCATAGTGTATCTGCGGATCGCGGACGGCGCCCGTGGGGTCTTCCAGCAGCGTGCGAACGGAGCCGGTCATGGGGCTGTAAATCGCCAAGCGCCCGCCATCCGCCCCGTGCAGCCAGTAGGTCTCGTTGCCGCAGTCATACCCGAAGTTTGCGTAGTAGTGCCCGGCGTAGTCTCGACCCGGATTACGCTCGCAAAAAAGGATCTCGCCGGGTTGTGGCTCAGCGATGGGTGGTGGCAGCGATGTGGTCTCGCAAGTGCGGGCCGCCTCGGGCTTCGTTCCCTTCGTGTGCTCCCCGGCGTGGCCTGCAATCGCGCTCTTGAGCGATGCAATTTGAACATTCTTCAGTTCCACACCTTCCGCCCGTATCACCATCTTCTTCACGGTTAGATCGGCCCGATACGAAATCATCGTTCGTTGCCCCGCAATTTCCGCATCAATCAGACTCCCCCCAAGTTTATCATCGCCCTTCACAATCACGCGAACGGTAAAGGGCTGATCATCACCTATGAGGTTCTCGATCGCATAGTCGCCAACATGGTGAGGCGCAGCGCCCTCTCGCAGAGTCTTTTGACTTCCCGCAAAGTTCGTCAGCGAACCACGCGCAAACTGCGCGCGCATATCATCCAGGCGAAGCTGGAACTCGCAAGCCGCCTGATCTCCCTTCTCAGGCAGGAACGAAATGCCGAACTTGCCTTTCTTCGCCTCCGCAGGCTTAACATTGAAAACCAGCATGAACGACTTGCTGTCTGCCGGGAAGTTGGTAACGCCGGCAATACCCGCCGCCACAGTCTTCAGGCTCCCCATCTCAGGCATGACCTCCGGCATGGCCGGCGTCTCGAACACATTTGTCATGGCCTGCGTCTGCAGCTCGACGCCAGATGCGTCGGCGCGACATCCAAGCACTGATATGATGATTAATCCCACACTTATTGCTACATTCATACTGTCACCTCTTTCTTGTTATCGTTTGAGACGCTTGCAAACACCCCGGAGGGGTTTTGCAAGAGCCTCGTTTATTCAATCCGCCGCCGCGCCGTTTTCCATGCGCAGAAACTTCCCCCCCTCCGCCGCGTCAACGGCTTTGCCTGATTCCGTGACCGATGCCGCATCATTTGCCGTCATTAAACACTTCAAGCTCGTTAACGCACACGGAGGCCGGCTGCGAATCAGGACCGGCATTACACAGAACCCGCAACTTTGATCCGGTTACATTAGAAAAGCGATGTGTCCGGTGGATTTGTGTGTTGCCGGTTATCGCAGGCACTGTATCAACCCAGGCCGAACCGTTCCAATATTGCAGTTGGTAATCCTTCACCGGGCACCCGCGCGTTGTCCAAAGCTCTATCCTGTTGAACGTTCTCTCCGCACCGAAATCCACCTGAACCCACTGTGGCAAGGCAACGCCAGCGGCATTCATCCAGCTGCAGTTCGGCGGCGCACTGTTACAGCTCGGCGTCTCGGTAACCGGAATCGTCGGATTCGGAAACGGAGCTTGATCACCGTCGTTGATCTTAGCCGGACTGTAGCTCGCAGCAGTGCTGGACGCCCTGGCCGTCCCGGCCAGGGCCAGATTAACCGGCGGCGGATCATACCCGTCTACTGCCGCCGCTGTAAATGTGTACGAGCCTGCCGGCACGCTGTAGACTTCGGCGCCGTCCTCGACGCCAACCCTGACCACCCCCTCAACCTTGCTCAGCGGCACGCCGGCTTCCCGTATGTCGGCGGTATAGGGCGCCGGAAAACATACCCGGCCGCTCGCGTTGGCCGGTATGGTCACACTCCAGGTGAACGTCCGGTTCGTAACCGACCACTCGCTCGCAATCTTGCCGCGAATGGAATGGTAGCGAGCCTTCGCCCAAGTCAGGTCGCCCACCGGCGCCGGCCTGAAAATCACCTGCCTGAACCCGGGCCTGTCAGGGTCACAATTGATACCGCCAACCGTCGCATAGAACCAGGTGGACGCGTCGCCAACCAGGATGTTCATCAGGTGGCTGCCCGGATACCTGCCCGGCTTGGTGTCGGCATCCCAGCGCTCCCAGACGCTTTCGGAGGACGTTGACACCATGTAACCCAGGCTCGGCCTGCAGACTCGCGAGGCAACCGTATACGCCACGTCAGGCCGCCCAACCTGCGTCAGGGTCTGCATCAGCCACTGTGCCCCGATAAGACCGACCGTCAAATGTCCCCCATTCTCTTCGAGAATATCATTAACAAGGTTGTCAATCACCTTCGCCCTGTTGGCCTCAGGCACCAGCCCGAATGCCAGCGGCAATATATAGGACGTCTGCGTCGCATTTTTATCCGCACGGCCCTTGGAGTAACGGTTTCGCCCGGCATCAAAATACCGCTCATTGAAACCGGCTTTCACCTCTGCAGCCTGGCCGGCAAAGTAAACCGCATCCGCGGCATTGCCCAGCAGGCGCGCAAAGCGCGCCATGATCTGACAGTTGTTGTAATAATATGCGGTGGCCATCAGACCATGATCCGTGACATCCGATATATCGGCTTCCGGAATATCCATCTGGAACACGTCACACCAGTCGCCGAACACGCAATGATCCCAGCCCAGCGTCCTGTCCCGCTCCTGCACGGACTTCACCCGCTCCATCCACTTCCGCATGCCCCCGTAGCAATGCCTAATGGTATCCAGATCTTCATAGAAATTATACAGATCATCCGGAATGATCGTCACCACGCTTTCCCATGGAACATTGATGTAGTTATTAAACATCCAGCCGACATGAGGCGACACATCGGACAAATCCCCGTTCGGCGCCTGGTCGTGCAGGAATTCATTTATCCAGTTCGCATAGAACGACCGGGCAAAATACATGTAGTGTTCACCCGGCGCATCCTTGGCCGGGTCCCCGCTCCACGGCAGCCGCTCGTAGCGGTCAACGTCCATCGGGTAATCCCGCTTGTACGCCCGCAACCCCCAGCGAGATTTCTCGTAGATCCTGTTGATCAGAGGATTAGAACAGCTGAACTCACCCGTCGGCTCCAAATCGTTGTTGATTACGTGGCATTCGAAATTGGAAACCGTCGGCTCGCCCGGAAAGCCTGTAACCTCAATATAGCGATGACCCTGTCCCCTGAATATGGCCGACCAGCTTTCGCCGCTCCGCCCACCGGTATAATAAACATCCGTCTGCCCCGCACCCCAGGCATCAACCGTGAAAAGCCTGCCGCTCGCATCAAGCCTATACCCGGCCACCATCGCTATCTTCGTCCCAGCCGCATTCGCCGGCAGATTCATCAGCCGCGTCGTTCCATAATGCGCCTGCCCGAAATCGACTACATAAACCCCCTTGGCCGGGTTGGTAACCTTGAGCGCCGGCAACACCTCAAGCCGCCGCATCGGTTCAATCTTCTGGGCACTCAATTTCCCGGCTGGCGCCGGCGCAACGTCGGCAACCCGCCAGGCCGAATCATCAAATCCTGTCTTATTCCACCCTGGCATCTCTTTGCGGGCATCATAAACTTCGCCGCCATACTCATCATTCTCACGCTGAGGCCCATCAGAGGTCAACGTCCACGACCCGTCGCTGTTGACGTCACCAGAGGTCCCGTCGCTGTACTCGAGATGAAGGTTCAGCAAAAGCCGGGGATAACCCGGTTCACCAATTTGGCCGGCAAACTTGACCGGATAGCCATTGCCAAGAATAACGCCAATCGCATTACCCGAAGCGACCAGCCCGTCCGTGACATCATACGTGTTGTAATGGACATCATTCTGAATATTCCCCAGCGCCGGGGCCCTGGCTCTGTCTCCCACCTTATTGCCGTTGAGAAACAGCTCATAGAGGCCAAGCCCGCAGACCGTCACCGTCGCCGACCGAACCCCTTTGGCCACCGCAAACTCCCTTCGCAGGTAAACAGCCTTTGAGCCATCACCGGCCTTACGCACCTCCGGGGACAGATCCTTGCTGCCTGGCTTGTTAGTGACCGGCCCGATCCAGGCGGCGGCGCCCCAGTCAGCCGCCTGTAGAAGCCCCATGGACCACATGGCCGGGGCGCTCCAGGCGGATGGGGTTCCGTTCTTGTCCCACACCCGGACCTTCCAATGGCAGGGCGTTCGCGACGCCAAAGGCTTGCCGGCATATTCGACTTGAACGCTCTGGTCGCTCTCCACCTTGCCGCTGTCCCAGAGATCCCCGATATTCCCCGATAACAATTCCGGTGTCGAGGCGACCAGGACCTGATAGGCCGTCTGCCGCTCTCCTCGACGAGAGGATTCCATGACCCAGCTCAATCGCGGCTTCACCACATCGATGCCCAATGGATCGACGAGATATTCGCAGCGCAGATGGTTCAGGGTGGCGGCGGATGCCGCCGGGGCGCAGAAGATCGTCTTGATGCTGCGAAGTTCGGGATGATCCGTGGCGGCCTCGATGGCCTTGATGGCCGCTTCGCATTGGGAGATCTTCTCCCTGTTGACAGGATGGGAGGGCAATTCCCCGTTCTGAACGATGGCGATCAATGCTTTGATATCCGGTATCGCCTCACCGGCTGCCTTCGAAAGTTCAAGCAGCATTGAAGCCCAGTTCAGGCTGTGGATGCCCATGACCACGTTGCACTGCAACTGTTCGCGAATGCCTTCGGCCGGCTCGAAGCCGCTGATCTTATCCATGAAAGTTTTCTCGATCCACGCGTTGAGGTCCTTCGCCATTTCAAGATAGCCGTTGGTGTCTGTTCGGTTGGCAAGCAGGTAACGGATCGTGTCGAGGCAATCGTAATTCGCACGGCCGTCTGGACTAGCCGGGATATCCTCGTAGAATCCGCGGAACTCCTTCGTTTTGATCGGGCCGTTTAGCAGCCAGTTCCATGCCCTGTCACGGCATGCCCGGTAGCTGTTGTTCCCGTTCAACTTGTCCAGCTTCTCGAACAGCATGACTGCGTAGATCACACTGCTTGTGTATTCCTCGACGACAGCTTCGGTTTTGGGATCGACACGGAACGGCCAGGTGCCGTTCGGGCGTTGCCGTTTGCTCAAGGTCATGCCGATGGCTTCGGCGGCCTTCAGGAACCGTGCCTCATGGGTCGCCTCATGCAACTGGAGATAGGCCAATGCCATGATGGCCGCCTTGTCGGGCATCAGGCCGGTCTTGTCGCGGAAGCCGCCGGGTTTCTGCTCTTGAAACGTGCTGTAAGGCAGGCTGCCGTAAGCCCAGTCGGCCGACGTGCTGTGGGCGATGTTCCAGTCCGCCAGCTTGACCGCTTCCGCAATCGCCCTGGCATCCTTGGCATATCGCCAGTAGCCGATGAAGGTGCGGATCATTAGCGCGTGGTGAAAGGCCGGATACGACACAAAGCGGTCCACGGATTCTGGAAACGGCGTGCCATCCTGCTGCAGGTTCGAATAATAGACCCACGGCATCTGGGTCTGCCCCTTCTCGTCCAGCAATGTGGCGGGCGCCCCTTTGAACCATTTCAGGTGGTCTTTGAGCAGGAACGCCATGCCGCGTCGGATCGTCTCGTCGTAGGACTGCAACGGAAGCAGGTTGCCTTGCGCGTCGCGTTTACTGTCCGCAATGGTTATTAGAGGCTTCCAATCAATATCCGCCGCATTGGCGGCCATGTGTATTCCTGAGATAGCCGCAAACAATCCGAGGGGAAGCACACAAACTCTTAGACTCTTAATGTTCTGGCGCATCATTGCGTTCTCCTTATAATATTGATAAGTTCCCGAGCCAATAAATCCGTTTCTAATGATGAGTAGTTCATTGCTTTTTAAGTCGAATTTGAGCAATGCCGCAGGGCGGAAGTTTCAGTTCCACATTTGTGCGCGCCATGACCGGCAGTTGCTCATCCTGCTGGACAAACTTGCCTTTGACTTCCAAAGTGAGGGGAACCAGGAGTCTCGCTGAAGCTTTGGTCAGCCCGGCGAAGTTGCGCAGGGACAATTCCAATGTGCGCTCGTTCGTGGTGTTGCGGTTGACCACGGTGACCGGCTGGAAGTAACTCGCCAGCGCCAGGCCAAGCGATTCCTCCTCGCGGCAGAACATGTTCAGCATCTCAGCGGCAAAGACTCCGCTGTGCATGTCGCCCGATCTGTCCCACATGACGTTCCACTCGTAGTAGGCGATCCCCAGGCGCTTCCCGTCCGGGGCTATACGGTCCAACATCTGCCGCAACGACTTGAGTTGCGGCAAAATGGTTTGCGAGGGCGTTTTGACAACGTCGGCCATGGTCACCGTTTGGCCAGGGTCAAAATAGAAACCGATCTGGACCATCGCCAGCATTCCACCGGCTTCGGCAAAGAGCGGATCGAGCCAATCTTGCGAGGCCGGGAGGCCCACGTTGAGTTGGATGGCTGTATCCGCTTTCTTCATTGCCTCGATAAAAGGGCGACAGCGGCGGGCCAGAACCTTTGGAACAGTCTTAGCCTCCCCCTTGAGCAGGCTCATTCCGCAGAGTTCATTGCCCATATACCAGTATGTGACGCCGTAGGGTTCCGGATGTCCGCGTTCGGCGCGGAGCTTGCCCCAGCGGGTAGCGGCTGAACCGTTGCAGTATTCCACCCAGTCCCCCGCCTCATCGGGGCTGGCTTCGCTGAAACGGGTGGTTATCATGGGTGCCGTGTTCAGTTCGCGGCACAGCGCAATAAATTCGTCAGTACCGATGTCATGATTGTCGTATCCATCCGAGTCAGGCAACAATCCAACCCATTGCCCTGGCCCGATGGGAGGCCGTTGATCCACAGGCAGGAGTCCATCTCTCCAGTCGTAATACTCGGCAAAGCATCCACCCGGCCATCTTAGGTTTCCCGGCTTGAGCGACTTCAGCAGATCAACCACGTCGCGACGCATACCGTGGAAGTTATCGGACGGCATCAAGGAGACAGCACCGATCCAGACGGTGCCAGGCGTTCCCAAGCTGATCTCAAACCGCGCGCCCTTTGCCGTCAAGGGCGCTACGAACTCGCCGCTCCAGAGCTGCCAGCCGCCTGACTGAACCACGGTTTCTCCGGCAAAGATGTTGTTGAAACCGGCCCGGTTGACGACTCGCATCCGAAGTGTCTGGTTGGTGTTCGATTTCGTCCACACCCGGAAGGCATACCGCGCGTCTTTGCGGAAAGCCAACCACTCGTGCTGTTGCCAAATTCCACAAGCTGTTGTGGTGGTGGTATCCAGCCGCGCGGAATTTTTCCCCGCATAAGTCACCGTCTGGTCGATCGTCACGCCGCTACCGCCCAGTGTCGTCCACCTCATCGGTAATCCGCAATCTGTGGCGGCAAATTTCCGGTTGGCAATCATCTCAGCGCTAATCCCCTGCCAGATCGCCCGCCGGGTGTGTTCCAGATTGTGGCCGAACAGCAGCGGCGAGATCGCCGCGCCGGTTTCTTTCGCATCGATCGCGACACGATTCGTCTCATCGGCATGGAGAACTGCCAGCGATGCCAACAGCAAAGCGGCGAGGGTGAAGGATGTGAGTTTGTTCATGGGTGTATTCCTTGTTTTGCATGTTTCATTTGATGGTGTCGGGAAGGGTGGACTGGAAGCGATAGGTTCCGGAACCCACCGCATACACGGCGGCATTGTTTTCCATGCGCAGGAATGTTACCCCATCAGCTTTCGATGCCGGCTTGCCGGATTCAGTCACTGCGGCGGCATCCTTAGTCGGCACATACACGGTCGCCGTGGTGTTGGGCGGAATCGTGACATCCATCGAAACCTTGTCGCCCTCACGTTTCCAGTTGCTGACGATGCGGCCGTAGGGCGAATCGTGATGGCTCTTCACCCAGGTCAAGTCGCCAACCATGGCCGGTTTGACGATGATATGCTTGAAGCTGGGCGCTGACGGATCAGGGCGGATGCCGGCCAGGCCCTGGTACAACCAGCCGCTCGGACTGGTGAAGCAGGAATGGATCTGGGAGAAATACCCGTTCCACTGTTCCCATAACGTGGTCGCGCCCTGCGCCAGCATGTAGCCCCAGCCTGGATATGAGGTCTGATTCATGATCGTATACACCAGATCGTTGCGCCCCGTCTCCTGGAGATACTGGAGGAGGAAATAGGTGCCCAGCATTCCAGTATCAAGATGGCCTTTGCATTTAACCTGGATAATCTCTTCGAGCCGCTTCATAACGGTTTCCTTCAAAGCATCAGGAACAACGCCTGTCATCAGCGGCATTAGTTGGTACGATTGCTCGTCAATCACGTAGTGTTTGTTTGCACCATCGTAAAATTCCTTGTGAATGACCGGCCTGAGCTGCTTCAGCCTTGCCCGCCACCGCTGCGTCTCATCGGCCTTGCCGAGAAGCTCCGCCGCCCTGGCAAGTTGTTCCATCAGGTACAGGCGGTAGCAGTTGTTGAACAATTCCTGGGCTGGTTTTTCCGGCCAGTTGCTGGTATCCATCCCGCGTTCCGGCGGGACCCAGTCCCCGATGAAATCCCATTGACCGCCATAAGCCCTGAGAATGTCATTCGAGCACCGGCTTTCAAGCAGCTCGACATATCTGCGTACCGGCTCATAGGCGCGCTCGAGTATCCGCTTGTCTCCATAATAAAGATAGAGCTTTGATGGCAACACGCAACCTGCACCGCCCCAGGCAGGGCCGCCGCCACCGCCACAGTCCGGCGCCGTGTGCGGCAGGTCACCATTGTCCATCTGCCCGTCGAACCAGTCCTCAGTCCATTTCGAATAAAAAGCCGGCACATTCATGCTCATGGCCAGCGATTCCACACCCAGTTGCCCGTCGCCATACCCCAGCCGCTCACGGTGCGGACAGTCCACCATGTACCCGCCCAGGTCCAGGCATCTCAGTGTCCACAGGTTAACCTTGTGAATGCGGTTGAACAGTTCGTTGGAGCATTCGAAATCTCCGGCATCCCTGAGATCAGACTCGATTAGCAGCGCCTCTGCGTCACCCTTCTCCGGCTCCTTCGGCAACCCCTCAACGATGACATAACGGAACCCGTGGTAGTTGAACTTGGAACAGAACTGCTCACCCTTTTTGCCTGCCGAAATGAATTCATCAATATGCTTGAACGTCTGGTAGGCAATATCACCGTCGGCCGTCTTGATTGTCCAGGTCGCAGTTGCCCCGATATCACCTGCCGGTGTTTTGTCCCCGGCGGGAGACTGGAACCGCTTGTCCGCGAACCGCATGACAACCTTCTGGCCAGCCTCAAGCCTGGGCATTTTCAGCCTGAGCCATCCTGTAAGATTGACACCGAAATCCAGTTCCCAGGCATTTGTGCCAAGGGCGGTGCATTTAGCCAGCGGAATCACCTGGCCTATCCGGTTCGGTTCACACGACTGCGCAACCACCAGGCCTGCTGGGGCATCACACTCATCAACAGGCTTCCATTGGCCGGCTTTACAGCCAGCGTTACTCCAGCCGGAAATTTCCCGACGCGCATCAATGCACTCTCCGCCGAAATTGCCCCACTCCCAACCACCAAGCAGGCTATGGGTGCTTGGCGAAAAAGTCCAGGACCTGTCCGTTCCGATCACCACATCCTGCCCGTCAACAGCGATATTGAGCTGCACTCTGGCGCGGATTCCATCTCTGGCCCAGCCTCGGCCCAGCCATAAGCCAACACAATTATCGCCCGCTCGCAACAGTTTACTGATGTCGTGCGTACGGTAGAGTGCTCGTTTCCGGAGATCCGACACAGCCGGGGCAAGAACATCGTCGCCGACTTTCTGTCCATTGACATACAATTCGTAGTAGCCCTTGACGTTCACAAAAGCCATCGCCCTTTCAGGCCTGGCCGCAAGCTTGAATTCCTTGCGCGCCCACGGCGACGTCTCAGATTCAGGGAAGCTAATCCATTTCGCGATGAAATCTTCCGGCTTCAACAGCCCCATGGTCCAGAAGGACGGGGAGCTCCAGGCGGAGGGAGAATGGTCAATGGTCGATGGTTGATGGTCAGAGGGGAGCGAAGAACCGACCGCTGTCCACACCCGCACTTTCCAGAAGCAACGATGGCGGCTGACCAACGGCTTGCCGGCATATTCCACCTGTATGCTCTGATCCGTCACCACCTTACCGCTGTCCCACAGATCGCCCTTGTCCTTCTTCAGCAGCTCTTCAGAACTCGCAACTAACACCTGATACGCGGTTTGCTTAATTCCCCTTTCAGGTTTCATGTTTCCAGTTTCAAGTTTCCAAGACAGCCGCGGAACACGGCTGTCTATCCCCAGCGGATTCACCTGATACTCACACCGCAGGTTCGCAACATCTGCGGCGTGCAGGGCTGCCAGCGGCACGGTGGTGCAACCGTTCTTCGACCCGAATTCAGGCAGATCCCGCCGTTGACCGCTCACCGGATCCCATAACTCGGGCTGCCGTCCGCTGATGCGGAAAGTGGCCTCGACGGTTGCGGCCTGATCTTTCCGATTGGCCAGAAAGTAGATCTCTGTTCCATCGGCAGTCCGGTGGATGAAGTCGATGAAGGCATCACCACTGTGCGCGAAATCCGGCGACACGCCATCAGCCAGCAATATCTCGCGCAAGGGCTTGCCCCAGAAAACCCGGCCTTTGCCGAAGGTCTGCTGTTTGACCTGTTGCCCGTCGCACGCGCCCCACACCTCGTTCGCGATCTTCTTCACCTCGGCGTCGTGCAGGGACGCGGCGAGCATCAGCGGCAGCGCGATGGCGAGGGATTTGCCAAGGTGCCGTTGGTTTATTTGTGTGTTCACAATCTTGATCCCTTCTTCATTCTCTCGTGTATTATGCCATTCTTCTCACCGTGGTGTAGGCAAGCGGCCTTCGCACCGACGACGGATGAACGCCCGCCTTCATGGCCATGATCATGCCCGCAGCCTCGATGTAGTTCTCGACGTAGATGAATTTCGGGTGTTCGGGATGGTTGAGACAACTCTTGTTCTCGCGCACCACGATCACCGGGATGTTCGCGTCAAGGCACGCCTGGTGCGGCGTGCCGAAACAGCCGTACGGGGAGACCATGCAGTCAATGTCCCGGCAGCTCATGCCGCTCTCGCGGCTGATCCGCGGGGCTTTGTGCAGTCCTTTCAGCAGGCAGTGGATGAAGTTCTCCGTGATGATTTCCACGGCGATTCTCGGATCAACCACTTCCTTGAACCCGGTCAGCGCATAGTCCACCGGGCCATGGGCGCACGGCTTATCCAGTGCCTCGCCAATCAACCGTGTGGCCAGGGCCTCGACGCCCCCGACGGGATTCACGCCGCCCGAGCGCCAATAGGTTGAGAGCGTATCATTGTCTATCGTAATGGGCGTGGCGATGCCCAGGGCGTCATACTCAATATCCTTGACCTGCGCCACCAGC